>Ga0137340_1000169_pt1 | contig 15148 bp, 20 predicted proteins | sample EasRivERMLT400_2_FD_102295 | JGI IMG/M metagenome (GOLD analysis project Ga0137340, IMG submission 102295) | Soil microbial communities from meander-bound floodplain in the East River, Colorado, USA - East River MetaG ERMLT400_2 | ecosystem: Environmental > Terrestrial > Soil > Floodplain ...
GACGAACGCGGCCAGTTTTTCGATTTCGGCTTCCGCGCGTTTGCGTTCGGTGATGTCGCGGATGGTGCCGGAGGTGCCGAAGACGTTGGAGTCGAGCGTGGGTTGGGCGTAGACTTCGACCCAGCGAAAGGTGCCGTCGGTGGCGAGGTATCGGGTCTCGTCGCGGAAGTAGCTTTGTTTGCGCTGGATGAGTTGCTGGAAAAGGTCCCAGTGGCGTTCGCGGTCTTCGGGGTGGACGTATTCGGCGACGGGTGTGCCGAGGGTGTCTTTGAGGTTGTAGCCGGTGATTTCCTGCCAGGCCGCGTTGAGGAAGGTCCAGCAGCCGTTCTCGTTAACCTGGAAGATGACTTCTTTGATGTTTTCGACGACGGAGCGGTATTTGAATTCGCTGAGGCCGAGGGCTTCGGCGGAGCGTTTGCGCTCGATGTAAAGGGCGATGCCGTGGGCGACGGAGCCCATTTCCTGCAGGGTCGCATCGGTGAGGGGGACGCGGGAGAAAAGGGACATGAGGCCGACCGGCCGGTCTTCGAGGACGAGTGGGTAGCCGGCGTATGCGACGATGCCTTCGCGTTTGAGCCATTCGTCTTCAGGGTTCGCGGAATTCGCCGCTCCAGTGAGGTCGTTGAGGACGATCGGGCCACTACCGTGACCACCGATGCGCGCGTTTTCGACGGAGACGGGGCGGCGCTGGCTTTGGGGATCGCCAAGTTGGCCGGCGGTGGCCTGGAGTTTGAGGGGTTGGTCATCGGCTTCAACAATCCAGATGCGGGCGAGGGTCGCATTGAGGTATTGGAGCATGGCGGAGGCGCAGCGGCCGAGGATGACTTCGAGTGAGTCGCGCCGGGTGAGGGTCAGACCGATGTCGGCACCGAAGGCGGCAAGGCGCGCCTGGTCGGCGGCGGCGCTGTCGACGGAGCGTTTGCGTTCGATGGAGTAGCGGATGGAGCGTTCGAGGAGTCCAGCATCGAGGTGGCCTTTGACGAGGTAGTCGGCAGCGCCGGCTTTCATGGCCTGGATGTCGACTTCTTTTTCGCCCTGGCCGGTGAGGAGGATGATAGGGGCTTCGCAGCCGCGTTCGATGGCTTCGCGGAGGAGGTCGATGCCGTTTTGGGCGCCGAGGCGGTAGTCTACAAGGCAGATGTCGTGCTGGTTGGCGGCCATGGCGTCGAGGCCGGCCGCGAAGGTGGAGATCCAATCGATTTTGTAGCGGTTGCCTTTGATCTCGGCAAAGAGGCTGCGGGTGAGGAAGTAATCGTCTTCGTCATCCTCGACCAGGAGCACTTTGAAGAGTTCGGGGGTCACGTAGTTATTTTTTGACGGGGAGTTCGACGCTGCGAGCACGGCCGGGTTTATGGAGGCCGCGCGCAGTCAAAAGGTCGGCCTCGCCGGCCACGGAGGCGACCACTAGCGTGGTGGCCACTGCCGCACCGGTCGTAACTACCGAAGGCTGAAATGGTTTGAGCCGCCGCATGTCTGGCTTCCCGGTATGGTTATCGGTAGCCGCCGCAGGGGTCTTGAGGCCTTAGTGTCCTGTTTTCGAGCACGGCCGGGTTATGGAGGCCGCGCGCAGTCAAAAACTGGGCCCCGCCGGCCACAGAGGCGCCCACTAGCGTGGGGGCCAATGCCGCCGCCTCTTCCGCCGCCGCAGTCCTTAGGCAAACAGCCCCTTTCGCCTGCACTGACTCGGTGCCATTATTTTGGCTTGTGAAAGTATGCGGTTATTGCGGGCGAGAAAATGACGGCTCAGCCGTCGGCTGCCTCGGGTGCGGAACGCAGGTGAACTCTGATAACCAGTGGCCCGGTACGTTGGTGGGTTTTGGGCTGTGGATCGGTTGGTGCTTTTTGGGACTGCTGATTTACTACTGCTACGTCCCCGCACCGCACCTGCAACCATCGAATCCTTCGATTCGAGGTTTAGTCATAGGTTTAGTCATGTTCGGATTGTTTTCAGCGCTCCTCGGAGTAGCTACATATTTACATTGCCGTCGCCGCAGCAGCAGCCCGGATGAAAAAGTGGGGGCTAACCGTTCTGGCGATCAGCCCCCACGAGCACCCTTACGCGTGTATGACTGCGCGATGCCTCCTTTGAAAGGGTCAAGGTTCGACGAGCCAGCGAGCGACGATGTCGGGGTCTGTTGTGCCGAAGGACCAGAGTTGGAGGAGGGCAGTTTTGTTGGCGGCGATGTTGGCTGGTGGTGTGGAGCCGACCCATTTCCATGCGGATGGCCAGCCGAGGGTGCGCAGGGTGGCGTCGCAGACGACGCGCATGATGGGTTCAGCGCCGATGAAGTGTCCTGTGGCTGAGAAGGTGACGTTGCCGGTCAGCGCGATGCGTTTGCCGTGGAAGGTGCCCAGGTTGAGGGTGATGTTGGAGGCGAAGGTGAGGAATTCCTGGAGGAAGGCGACGCGCTTGAGTTGGACAAATCCATCGGCCCAGAGGTCGTTGAATTTGACTGGCGCTGCGACTTCGAGGGCGAAGGTTTCGGCGTCGCCTCCGGTGATGCGAAGTGCACCGGCCAGAGTTTGGATGGTTATAACTGAAGGAGGGTTTAGGGCGAGGAAGCCGAAGACGGGTTTGCCGCCGGCGGTGACGCCGTCGTGGATGACGAGGCAACGTCTGGTTGTATCGATGGTGACTTCGCCGTCTGCGCCTGTGAAGGCGCTGTGTTGCGAGGTTGTTCCGCGTCGGAATCGTACTTGTTTGGGCATAGGATTTATTAGGAATGCAGGAATTCAGGAGTTAAGGAGAAAGGGATTGGCCGCAAAAGAACGCAAAGAGGCGCAAAGAAGGGGACCGGAATTGCAAATTGGAAAATGAAAATTGCAAAATGGAAATTGGAGTCCGGCCGGGCGGCAGTTAGCCACCTCCTTACGTCGGTGGTTACAAGGTTGGAGTTCATTTGATGCGGATGACCCACACGACCTCGAAGTAAGGTGGCAGGTGATTTTCGGTTGTGGTTGAGCCGCTTGGGTGGACAACGGAGGTATCGGTTCCTGCAGTGACGTCGGTTGTCGCGTTGTAGCCGTGGTTATGGGAAGCAGTGCCGCCGGTGCCGCCGCTCGCGGTCGCGCCCCGCAAGAAAAGGTTTGTGGTGTTGAGGCTGGGGAGGGTGAGGCCGTGGAAGGGGCTGGCGGTGTCGTTGACGGTCTGGCCGTTGCATTCGCGCCAGTGGTCCGACAATGGTGCAGGATTGGGAATAAGGGTTTTGTGCCAGGCGATGATGGTGCCGACTGGCGGTTGTGCGAGGGCGATGGATTGGGTTAGCGCTACGAGTTCGCGTGCGAGGGAGACGGACATGGCGGTGAATTGCAAAGCAACTTCACCGGCAGTCGGGACGCCGAGAAGGCGTCGGATTTCTTCGGCGTTTTGTTCCATTTCTTGTAAGAAGGTCATAAGGATGAACCGCAGAGGCACAGAGACGCAGAGGACAGCCGGGAAATTGCAAATTGCAAAATGAAAATTGCAAAATGGAAATTTGAGGCCGGTTGGATAACATGCCCGGTATGCGGAAGTGGAAGTGGGTTGCTGCGGGTCTCGCGCTGGTCGCCAGCGGCGTGACCGCGTATCTGCTTTCGCAGCCGAGGGTTCGCAGCATTCAGTACCACAAAGAGCAGTATCTGAAAGGTCCAAGTCTCGCAGAGAAATGGATGGAGGACCATTTGCCTGGAGATGCACGATTCTGGTTCTGGCAAAGGCGAAATACCCGAGAAGACTTTCACTACAGGGCGCTGGTTCAGCTCGGGTATTTGGAGGAACGCGTATTCAGCCTGTCCAATCTCTTGGCGCCAGAATGGGACGATTTGGACGGATTTCGGGCGCGTGTGTACCGATTTACCGATCAGCTCACGAACATGACCAGTGAGTTGAATCAGATTCTCGATGTGGCAACCAACAGCATCACCGTGGTTGGGCCGCGTGAGCAAATGGTGGAATGGGCGGAGGCGATCCGTGAGGCTGATTTGGCCGTTGGGCGTCTGCGTCATAAGTAAAGTGGGCCGTAGTCTTCTGCGGTTGTTTCCAAGGTGAGGTCGCCGTGATCGGCTGAGGCTGTGTGGGCAATAGCGATCGCGCCGAAGTCTTCGTCGAAGGTTTCTGTGGTGTAGATGCGCCATGCAAGGGTTCCGAAGGTTTGGCGCGCAGAGTAGACGGTGAAGTGTTTGCCGGTGGTGTCGAGGAGGAAGTCTCCTTTGCGTGGTTCGCCCAGGGCGAGGATGGCGGAGAGTTCAGTGGCGCGGATGGTGAATTGCTGGGTTTCGCGGCTCGGTCGCCCTATGCCTGTAACGTGTGTGGTGCCCAAGAGTGCGGAGCAGTTGGCTCGGGTTTCGGTCTGCTCGACTGTGCTGGAGTCGTGGGTGAGGCTGGGAGGGCGCACGTAGGTGACGGTCTTCTGCAAGGCCGGTTCGGCGAACAGGGTGTCGAGGGTACTCTGGAAGTCGCGTTCGAGGTTCATAAATTTACCATGGGCGATTTACGAATGAGGATTGTTTCCCTCACCCCCTTCCCCCTCTCCCAACGGGAGAGGGGGTTTTTGTTTTGTGCTTCGCACCCAGGGTAGAGCCGACTGCGTCGTCTCAACCCTGGGCTATATTCTTCTTGCCCCGTTGGGGCGGCCGTCAGTTGCAGGTTCATGCTCTGAGGATTTTGGCGGAGCCGCTGGTGTGTTCGAGGGATTGTCCCAACTTCTTAAGGAAGAGTTGGGCAGGTTCGGTCATGAGTCTTGTTTTGTCTTTTTTGTCGAAGATGAAATGGGCGGTTCCGGGGATGCTCATTTGTGTGAGGCCCAGTCCGGAGCGTTGCCCTGACCTGTCCAGGATAATGACTTCTCTGGCCATTTCGCAGGTGGCTCGCACCAGGTCTTGAGGTAACGCGTTGGATGGAAAGTCGAGGCCGGTGTCTGGGTTTGGAGCGGATAGGCGCGGCCATTGGAGGGCCTGGGCGGCTTTGGTTTTTAGGCCGTGGAATTGCCATGAGGCGTCGATGAGACGTGTGGCCATGGCCAGTGCCTTTTCTTTGTTAGTGGTCGAAGCACTGGTCCACGCAGAGGCGTAGAGGTGGTCTGCGTGGTAGGCGTCGCTGTCGGCGACGTTGGCGTAGGTGTTGGCGTTTGGGAGGCCGGTGCCGTCTTCTTTTATCAAAGGCATAAGTTTTTATAAGGAAGGCAGGAGGTTAGGAATTGAGTTTGAACAGGAGGGAACAGAGACAGCAGAGGAAAACGAGACACGAATGACACGAATTGTTTTAGCCGCGAAAGAACGCAAGGAGCGCAAAGAGGAGGAAATGCAAAGTGGAAAATGAAAATTGCAAAATGCAAATTTGAGTCCGGCCGGGTATCATGCCAGGCATGCGGAAGCGGAAGTGGGTTGTGATTGGATCGGGCGTAGCCCTTCTGGTCGCTGTCGGCGTAATCCTCCTCCTGCGACCAACACCGGACACGGTCGAGTATCACAAGGCCAAGTATTTGGCCACGTATAAAGAACTGGAGGGAAATCCTGGTATTCTGACTCACGCAAAGTTCTTGTACTTCAGGCTTCGCGGGAATGCCGAGCGAGTGGCAGCCTGGAAGGCCGAGGAGGCTGGAGAGGAACGCCTGCGTCAGCATCGAGACGCGCTCGTTCGACTGAAATACCTCCAACGGCGCACTTTCATTGTCGGGGACACACCCATTGGCGATCTGTATAACCTTCCCTCCAAGGCAGACCCAGACACGGAGCAGCCATTCGTTCATTTCTCTTTCGAGGGGCCGACGCAAATCACCAATGTGACGGTCGTCTGTCTTCCAAAGCACATGGACGAATTCGAGCAGTTTATAAAGTGGCCTGCCGTTCCCGAAAGCAAGTAAAGGCAGCCACTTCCTCACGTCGGGGGTTACAGAATCAGTTTTCATTTGGTTGTCGGCGGCCCCGGCGGAGGGGGACCGGAGCCGCCGTGTGCGGTTCTGCTGACTAGATGTTGTGACGGATGGCGATGATGCGGATGTTTTTGTCGAGGTAGACTTTGGTCCAGTTGGTTGCTGTCGCCAATTCGGCGTCGCTTGGCCCGGAGGTGGAAGCGGGTGTGCCGATCCAGCGCACACCGCGCGGATGGAGGATGAAGCGCCGACGGCTAACGAGGTGGGACTCGTGAGCAAGGGCGACGCGGTCGGTTTCGTGCATGTCTTCGGGATCGGTGGTATCGATGCCCATGGCAAAGGCGCCCCTGCCGAAGACGAAGGTGGTGAAGGCAGGTGAGTTGACGCCCGCGACTTTGGGACAAGAGTCGTCTACGACAACAAGGCGGCCGTTGAAGATGGGGATGCGTTTGGTGAGGCCGCTGGGCTGGAAGTCCTGGACGAGTTCGCGTTTGCGGAGGGAGGTTTCGACTTCGCTGTGCATGGCGACGACTTCGAGGGCCTGACTGTTGTCGCCGAGGAGTTGGGTGCCGTCAGCAAAGGTGGTGGCGAGGAGGCGCATGGCATCGGTGATGGAGCCTTGGACCACATCGTTATAGAGGTTGAGGCGGTGGCTGATCCTGAGGACGCCGGCTGCGTTGTCGAAGAGGCCGGTGAGAATTTTCAGGAGGATGCGCTGAAAGGCTCGTGCCCAGTAACCGCCTTCCATGAGTGCGATTTGGGCCAGAGGGTCTTCACCGCTGAGCCATTGTGACAGGACGTTGTCGCCCCATGCTTCAAAGCGATTCATGAGGGCTGCTGTGTCCTGGTTGGTGCCGATGGGCTGCGGAGTGGCTGGGACGTTTTCGTCGAGGAGTTTGCTGTCGCCAGTAAATTCCTTGAAGAAGGGAAGGTTGATGGTGGCACCTCCGCCGGCGGCTCGGGCGTCGAACTCGGCATTGCGTTCGACGATTCCGCCCTGCATGAGTTCCCAAAGTTCGGTGGTTTTTTCCAGAGCGTACGGGCTGTAGACCTGGGGAACGATAATGTTGCTGACTTTCGTGACTGCCATGGTATGTCGCTTTCGTTAGTTGTTTAGTGGAGACCCGGTCACGCCTGGGCTGCTTGTTTCAGCTTGGCGGCTTTGGCCGGGTCTTTTTTGGCGATTTCCGCCGCTTTGGTGAGGTTGAAGGTTTCCTTTTTGAATGGATTGTGTTCGGCGGCCGGCGGCGCACCATTGCCGGGTGCGGCGCCTGTGCCGCGATTGGTTTCGAGCTGGGCGACGCGGGCTTCGAGTTTTTTGCGCTCCTCGATCATGGCCGCGCTTGATTTTTCCCATTCGGCTTTTGCCTGGGTGTGTTCGGTCTCCATGTGGGTCAAGCGGTTGCGGTCGTGTTCGAGGTCTGCGAGGTCGGCAGCGCCTTCGGCGTCCAGGATAAAAGCATTGCCGCTCTGGACGTAGAGACTGCGTTGTTGGTCTGGAACGTCCTCCAGGTTTTCGATTTTATATTTGAGTTTCATTTGTTGTGTTGATGGTTCGGTGTTGAGAGACGCCCTCACCCTGACCCTGTGCTGGTGATGTTGCGCGGCGAGACGCTGGCGCGTCCGCAGCCCCAGGAGAGGGAACAGCGTGCGGTCATCGCTCGTCATTTGTGGGTCATGGGTTTCAGGGGCAGGTGTTTTGGTTGAGGGTCCCTGCGCGGCAGTAGCCGGAGGGAAAGCGTTTTGAGTGGAGAATTCAGAATGCAGAATTCAGAATTCAGAACCGGGCGCAGAGTCAGGACTTTGGTTCCAGCGAGAAAGGAAAAGCGTTCGATGACTCGCACTTTCATTCCCGGTTTGAAGCCGAGGTCGTAGAGCCATTTGCCGCGCAGCCGAAGTTCAGAGCCGGGGGCTTTGCCCATGGCGCGGCGAGTGATAGTTAGAGTGCGGGTCATTTGTTAGTTGAGAGTGCAGAGTTGAGAGTTGAGAGTGAGGAAAGCGGAAAACAGGAACCAGTTTGTCCCTCACCCCAACCCTCTCCCACGGGGAGAGGGAGTAGCGGGCGCTCGTCATCGTAAAATTCGGTGGTCATGGGATTCAGAGGCTGGTCATTCTGTGATGCTGATGTCGTTTGACTCGTCGCGTTTCCATTTCTTGAGTGCGTTCGCCAAGTGGCAGGCAAGGCCCGCCAGCATCGGGTGGTTGAGTTGACCTTTTGTGTATGTGCAGGCGTTGACTTTGGTTTCCTCGTACTGGACGGCTATTACGCACGCGTAGCCGTTGGCTTTGCTCAGGCGGTAGAGGCGTAACATGAGCTGTTTGAGGTCGTCCTGTGGAGTCACCATTTGAGTTTGCCCAGGCGAAGTGTTGGGGTTGCGGTTTGGACGAGATAGCGGCAGGCGTCTGCGGCGTCATCGCCGCCCTCGCCTGTGTCGTCGTCTACGTCGATTTTTAGAACGTCTTCAGGCCGGTTCGGGTCGTGTTGGAGGGCCGGGATTTGGGCGATGAGCTTTGCGCAGCGCGGATGCAGGAAGAGTTTGGGCGTTATGTTTGAGTAAGGGTCGCCGAGTCGGCGGATCATCTGGGCCCAGCCATTCAGCCTGTCCATGTTGGCTGGCTTGAGGGTCAGGCCTTCGGCGGCGTATTCTTCAGCAATTGAGCGACCATTGTACTGTTTAGCGAAAACGTCCGAACCACAGACAATGCTTTCGAGCCGGGAAGGGGACAGGGCATGTCGTCGGAGCAGCTCATGAATTTGACGGGCATGTTGGGCGGGGAGCCATCTGCGTTCAGCATGTTCGTCAACAAAGTGTAGAGTGTTATCCGCATCTGCCGCCGCCAGAAGGAAGACACTATAGTGGGTAAATCCGTAGTCGAATGCGGCAAACCATCGAACAGCTCGTCGGGGATCGAAGGTCTCTCTGACGTGGGTGTCGTGTCGGAAGTTGGTGAAAAATTGTCCGGCAGCGATATCCCAATCTCCATCAAGCCACGCACGTCGCTGCCATCCAGAAAGTTTCTGTAGTTGTTTTTCGTAATCCCGGTTGGTGAAGCTGTTGTCAGAAATTCGAGCCGAAACGAAGGTGGTCTTCGCAGCGCCAGGTGCAGGTCGAACGAAAAGCCGCTTATACCACTCGTGGCCAATTCCGCCTGGATTAGTCGTAGAATATATTCTGGGGCGGAAATTCGGTTTCGACGTGCGGCAGCAAGTAGAGATATCACGGTATTTTCGCTCAGATAGAGTTGTCGCCTCTTCGATGCCGATGACGTCGTATTCCAGTCCAAGATAAGCATCGATGTCTTTTTCCGCCTGGAAGTGTCCTGCGACAATTTTGGAACCGTTGGCAAACGTAAGGATTGCTCTAGTGACGTTGAATTCATGGGGCAGTTTTCGGAAGATGCGTGTGCGGAGGGCTTCGAAGTGTTCAATGTTGGCTTTGCCGACTTTGCGGAGCAGGAGGCATTTGAGGCCTGAGACTCTCTGGCAATCATCGGCGCCCATTTGGGCAATGAGCCAGTGGCTTTTGCCTCCGGCTCTGGCTCCTCCGTAGCCGATGGCGTCTGGACCGTCTTCGTGGTCGCAGGATCGGGCGGCCGCGCTGGCGGCGAGTTGGCGCGGTTGGAGGACGACGCCGGCGCGGATGAAGTTCCAGAGCTGGTCTTGCGGGCAACCGGCTTTGGCGGCTTCGGTAAAGTATCGTTCGATGCTCATGCCCTTTAAGAACTGGTCTGTCCCTCACCCCAACCGAGTGCTGGTAATGTTGCGCGGCGAGACGCTGGCGCGTCCGCAGCCCGAGGGAGAGGGAGCGGACGGCGGCGGCGCGCCGTCCCTACCGGCTGCCGCCCATGCGCGAAGGTCATCTGGTGGGGATTGGTCATTGGGAATTGATTATTGGTTATTGGTCATTGGGGTCGGCGTAGGCTTTGGCTACCAGGTCGCGGAACTCGTCTGTGTGGGTTTGTTCGCCTTCGACTTTGAGTGAGGTTTCGTCGGCTTCCTGGATGGTTTTGAGGGCTGCGGCTGTGAGATCGCAGGCTTCCCTGGTCTGGTCGGCTGCTAGCTTTGTGAGAGCTTTCGCTTGCAGGGCGACAAAGAGTTCGTGGCGCTTTGCTTTGAGTTCGTCTCCGCTGAGGATGGTTAGGGTCGCTTCCATGGTTCGAGATAGGGCATGCTGACAAAGGTGAAGTTGTCTTCTTCGCAGGTGATCGGGTGAGTTTCTGAACCGTCGGGCTTTGAGAAGCAGCCACGGTAAGGATGCCATCGCCAGTGGCGGTCAATGGCAGCGCGGGAAATGTTAGTGTTGTTGATGGCTCCGCCTGTGCGGCAACAGACCTGGGACCACCATGCGGTTTCGTTAGTGGCGAAGAAGTCGACGGGGATGAGGCTGCGAGTGAGCTTGGCGAGTTTGTTGTCAGCGCCCCATGTTTCGTGACCTTTGATGTTCTTGCGTTTGACGAGGTCGCCCTTCGAAAGCAGGTGTTCGAGTTGTGTATCGAAAAGGTTTTTGTTTTCGCTTTCCGGAATAAGAACGCCTTCTATCTGCATCTCGACGATTTTTGGGATGTAGACAACTTCGATGTCGGACACAAAGGGTTTGTGCCGGCGGAGTGATCCGCAGATCATAAAGCGGTCGGCCAGAGGTCCGAACATGCGCTCAAGCTGCTGGGCGACTTCCAGTGCGAAGGCTCTGGGAAACTTGTGTTTGGCCGGGTTCATTTTACACTGCACGTGTGCAAGATCCCAAAAACAGTTCGAGTGCGCTGAAATTGGTGGGCGTAGTGCTCGTTCTTGGCGCTGCTATTTGTCTGGTCATGTCAATATTCCTGAGGAGTTGGCCTTTCCTTGCTTTCGGAGTCGGTGGGTTGGTTGCAGCTCCAATGTTCTTCCGAAACAGGAGCAGATGACTACTCTCATCGGCTCTCCTCCATTCCTTGTTTCCTGGGTTCCTTATTGAGGAGTTGTTTCTCCTGGGCGTTGGTTCGGCCTTCGGGGAGGACTTCGCCTTTGCGCAGGAGTTCGAGGAGGGTGTCCTGGCTGAAGGCGTTGTTCTGCCAGCTTTCGACGATGGCTTTGAGGTCGTCTGCGTTGATGGCGTTGGTGCCGAAGTCTTTGTTGAGGCGGAAGGTGGTGATTTTGTCGGGCAGTTTGTCTGGGGTCGCTTCTTTTGGTGTGCGATCGGTCCACCAACAGACCCAACGGAGGACGTCGGTGATGGAGTCGCTGATGGTGGTGGCGATGTTTTGGAGGATGCTTTCTTCGCCGCCCTGGCGGATGCGGAGTGCCTCTGCGGTTTCGGCCTGGCGTTTTTGGGATTCGAGGAGGCGAGCGCCGAGGACGGCCATTAGTTTTTCGTCGCGTTCGATGGCTTTTTCGAAGCTGTTGAGTCCGTGGCCGAAGTATTCGAGGTAACCGAGTTTTGCGGCCGGGTCTTCGGTCATGAGGATGCGGCCTGAGCCGAGGGTGAGGTTGGCTTCTTTGCCGAAGCCGGCGGCCCACGCGGTCGGGAGGGCGGTGAAGTGGAGGGCGTGTTTGTAGTCGGCGTCGAGGCGGTAGTGGTCGAGGTTGACGCTGATGAGGTCTTCGAGGGGCAGTTTGTCCGGCTGGGCGCGGTTGTGTCTGGCACCGTGAAAGACGAAAGGGATCGCCTGGAGAGGTTTGCCGAGGCGAAGGGCTTTGGTTTCACGGATTTTGCGGGAGGTTCTCTGGCGTGTCGTTTCGTCGGTTTCGACGGTCCAGAGTTCGGAGAGGTATTCCCATCCGCCTTCGAAGGCCGGCACCAGGCGTAGGACTCTGTAGTTCTCCTCGTATTCCGTGCTAAACTCGTCATCGGCTCCCGGCACGGCGGTGCACTCTCGCAGCACAATCAGTGTGGCCCGTGATTTCCCTCTAACTGGCTGTGTGCGCCAGTTGACGATGTGTTCGGCCTGGTAGTGGACGCAGTGCGGGCGGTCGAGGGTGTCGTTCCATTCGATGAGTGTTCCGGCGCGGGCAACCTGGATGACTTCGTGGGCGATTTGTTTGGCGTAGCCTTCGAGGGTGGTGCCGAGGAGGTCGGTGTCAGTTTCGAAGGTTGGAAAGATGGCCTGGGATTGGGGATAGACGGTGATGGGCTGGCGGCGGAAGATCATGCCGATGTAGCCGGTGGTGGTCCTGGCGGTGGCGTTGTAGAAGTTGGCGCGGGTTTTGTAGGCTTCGTATTCTTCGTCAGTCAGGCCGGTGGGTTTGGGAAGGAACGTTTCGCAGCCGTTTTTGACTGCGTCTTCGCCTGCGTGGATGGCTCTGGCTCTGTTCCAGAGGGGAAGCATGGCGGCGTATTCGGGGTGTTGGGTGTCTACGGGCATAGGTTAAGTTTTCTTCTTTTTGAGTCGCTGAAAGAGGTCGTAGAGAACGCGATCGCGGGTGGTGTCCCAGCGCTTTCCCTCTTTTTCGAGGCTTTGCATTTCGAGGAGGGCGGATCGGATGGCGTGGCGGTCTTCACGAACCATTTGTCTCCAGAGCCCGCCGTCTTTGGTCATAACCTCCCCGCCCAGGAAGGCGTGCAGGTCAGCCATCAGCTCCCACTCCCATTTCGGGATGTCTTTGGGTTTTTTGTCGCCCTCCTGCAAGGGCTTGTAATTACAAGCTTCGTTGTGGGTTTTGGTTTCTGAGTTTGAGTTTGGATGTGATTGTGGATTGGATTGCTCAGGCATTGCTTGAGCATTGGTTTGGGCAATCCCGTAAGGATCGTTATCGTCGTGTCGTCCCCAGCGCGCTTCGGCACCTTTTTTTCCTCTGAGTGAGGCGGCCCTGGCTTGGCGTGTTTGCTCTGTCATGACCTCGCCGCATTTGTTTTTAAACCATCCCTGCGTGGTCTCGTAGAAGTAGTGCTCCAGGACCGTGTGGCGAATATGGGTCCACTCCACGCCGGTGGGGAGACGCGCCATCATCCGCAACTGGTCATCGTTTGCTGGTAGGGGCCTGCCCGTGGAATAGATGATAATGAGGAACAGGCTATAGACTCCAAACTCGGTGGCGTTTAGGTGCATAGTGTCCTTCAGGAGGTCGCCGCAGTAGAGCGGGAACCAGGGCATGGCGCAGAGCTCGTAATCTTCGATGGGCATGCTCGGTGCGTCTTTGGGGTGATGCGTTTAAGGGTTTGAAGGGCGCGTTTGAGGGTCTCAGCGTCGGTAATGAAGCGGACGAAAGCCCCTTGCTCGGCGAACTGGCACAGGAAGGCTTGGAAGTTGGAAGTTGCGAAGGCGTCTCCTTCCGCGAACACGCACAGGCGAGAGCCGTAGCGGAACATGTGCAGGGGGCGCTCGCGTGTTTGCCAGAGCCAGTTGTTCGTGCCGGGGATGTCGGCCAGAGCTTGCATGATTTGTTCGCGAAGGGTCACAGGAGATTTCCGGCGTTAGGCTGGGCGTCGCGCTCGGCGAGAACGTCTTTGGGTTCCTTGACAAGTTTGTACCAGCTTTTGACTTCCCATTCTTCGCCGGGGCCTTCGTTGTTGTGTTTGTCCGTGAGGTTTTCGATTACGCAGCCGCGCTTGCGGAGCATGGCGATGAGTGCAGAGACGCATCGGCAGCGGGCTGCCTGGCCGAGGCGTGGGAGGTCGGTCCATTGGCCTTTGCGATGGCGGAGAATTTGGAAGACAGTGGCTGTCTTGGAGGTCCCGCGTTCGAGGTTGGCCTGGCCGCGTTGGAGTTCAAGATCGGTAAGGTCTTTCCAGTAGGGCTTGTATTCGCGAGGGCAGAAGGCTGTGGGCGTTGGTTCAGTGCTCATTCGTTGTTCAGGTGTTTGTCCCATGGTTCTGAGTCCAGGACTTCCACTTCGGGTTCGTGCATGTGTTCGGTCGCGATGGCTTGTTCTTCGGCCAGGTCCTGGCTTTCGGCGACGACGTAGAACTTTTTGGTTACCTGCACGTAGTAACGTTGGTGGTCCATACGCCGTCGCCGGTCCGAGCTTTTAGGTGGCCGGCTCAGAGGCCGGAGCTCGCGGTCTTGTAGCGCGGGTGGAGGGCGCGCCAGGAGAGTCCGCAAGGTGTTTGCTGAGTCTGCGATGGTTGTGGCCTGCCAGGACAAGGGCGAGGACGGCCAGCCCGCATTTGGCGGCGGCTTCACCGACGGGCCCGAAAAGAGTGCCGGTGTCTTCGATAAGTTGTGCGGCTTCGGGGTTGAGTTGTTTGCCGGTGATGGGAGGGGTGATCTTTCCAGTGACCGTGTTGGTCTGTGCTGTGCGTAATGTTTTGGTTTCGACCACGCAGCCAAGAAGGCAGGCAAGGGCGAAGATGATAACGAGAAGGCCAAAGAGGCCGGTGATTCTGGATGGTTGCACGTGTGTTCCTTTGGGTTGTGCCGGGGACGCGCCGAAGATCGTTTGCGCGGCTGTGATGTTGTCGGAGTGCCGGCGGCAGTTTGCGCCCCATTGTTTTGGGCGCGGGAGTGGCTGGCCGTCGGCTTCCGCTTCGACGTGGCACCAGGAGCAAGTGTTGGTGGCGTTCATAGGGTGAGTTCGATTTGAAGGCCGCCAGCCTTTGCCTTGGCGATGGCTTGTGTGATGAGAAGGCGGCAGAGCTGACTTTGCCCGATGTTCCGGGCGAGCTTCTTGAAGTCTCGATGTTCCTCGGGGGTGAGTCGCACTTCGATCGCCTCGCATCGTTTCCAGTTGTCAGCTTTGCTCACTGCAAGAGGTATCGTTTCTTTGACCGTCTCTGGGAAGGGAGAGCAGCGCGGTGTGTGCGCGGCAACTTGCGGGCTGTCTGCGGGTGGTTTACCAGTGGCGCGCGGGTGCTTCGCCGGTGGTTTACCGGTGCTTCGCCGGCGGTTCGAGGACGTCGTGCTGCGCATACTTCAAGCGTTGCACCCTCTAACGTTTTGGATCTCATGTGGCCCCTTGAGCGGCCAGCGTGGCAGAGTCAGGGTTTCCACCAGCCGGCTTCCTCGGCGGAGGCACGAGGTTGAACCCTCGCAGAGTCCACCTTGTTTGCCCCGTCCTTGCCCAAGGCAACCGAACCTTTGCAGAGCGTAACAAGTGCCACATGTTAGGTTTTCTAACAGGCGTGCAGTGGGACTTTAGTAGGGGTGTCAGTAAAACTGGACAGGACTACGACGGGACAAGCTATTACTCTCCGCGTCCGAATGGCAAAGTATGCGGGCGCGAAAGTGAAGGCGCTCCGCGAACAACGCCGCCTTAGTCAAGTCCAACTGGCGGCTTCATCGCGCGGAGTGTCCAGAAGTACGATAGTGCAGCTAGAAAAAGGACTGTTTGTGAAGCTCGACACCTTGCTGGTGATCGCCAAGGCGCTGGGTTTGAAGCGTGA
>Ga0137340_1000171_pt1 | contig 14906 bp, 14 predicted proteins | sample EasRivERMLT400_2_FD_102295 | JGI IMG/M metagenome (GOLD analysis project Ga0137340, IMG submission 102295) | Soil microbial communities from meander-bound floodplain in the East River, Colorado, USA - East River MetaG ERMLT400_2 | ecosystem: Environmental > Terrestrial > Soil > Floodplain ...
GCAGGTTAGCAGCGTAACTCTGAGCCGGTGGGAATGTGATAAGGTGTATCCAACCTGGCCTCAACAAACTCGTGTGAGCGATTACCTCGGCTATGATCCCTTCATTGATCCCACGCTCGGTAGAGAAGCATGAATGTTCTCAGGACGGCATCATTTAGAACAATTCATAGCAAACGTTCAAAAGGACACGATGCCCACATTGATGATGGGAAAAGTATCCAAATCGGACCGCAGGAAACTCAGCCAGGCGATTGGCACACAGACGGCAGGGGAAATATACTCGGATTCCGTCGATTGGGAACATTACCTTAAGAGTTGCCCCTATACCCAAATACTGGGTGACACCGGAGGGGCTGTGATTATGGATTGGGGGCCAAGGCATCCAGCAAAGGTGATTCTACGCTACAATCATTCCAAGGCTTATCACGAAAAGCTACCGATTAGCATAAGTCGGACAATCGAGAGATGGGCAAAGAAGGACTTCAACAAGTTTCACGACGATCCTCCTGCGGGAAGGGTTCGATTGGAAGGGGTCGTCTACGAGCCTTTCAAACATGATGTTCTGCTCGATATTTCTCCCATTAAGCAGCTGTATTATGCAGCGATACACGATCGACTGGATAAACGTGCCTTGGCTCCCCTTCGCCGAGAGTGCACTGAGAACGCTCTGGACTTCATTGATCAAAATCAGTCGCCAATCTTGCCCAGTCACTTGGCCGTTCATATGGCGCTTGTAAGTGCAGACAACCACATTCTGTTTCGCAAGCGGAGAATCGAGAGACGCTATGGTGACCATTGGGAAATCAGTCTTGGAGAATTCTTCCAAGGTCCAGATGCAGAGGAAAATGATCTGAGGGAAACCCCAAGTAGTATCTTTCGGTTCCTACAAAGAGCCGTACGCGACGAGATTGGTTACGATAAGGCCGAAGCTAAGGACTTTAAGGTTTATGGGTTTGCCGTCGAACGCCCGTCTTTAGCGCCAAAATTGCTGGTGGTTTATACGGTCGGCCTCAAAATGCAGGACGTCATCTGGAACGCTCGAAACAGCCTCGAGCCGGCTCCTGGTTACGAAGGCATCGAATTATCACCAAAATCTTTGGCGGAGGCGTTTAAAAATCCTGAGCTTCAACCTTTAACGCCGCTGTCCATAATTGCTGCTACATATGCCTTGACACAGCACGAGCACAGAAACTCGGCCCAACTCAAGCTTGTTCGTGATTTGGCTGAGCAACTCGGTGCAGACAGCAATTCGCGTGTGTAAGCGGCGACTGAAATCGCAGTTGGAAAAAATGAAGGCGACTCTGAACTTCGTCGAGGTGCCAATTCTCGCTCGTGTTGGTCTCTTTGGCTAATCATATTCTGCAACGTGAAACCCGTGCCTGTCTCACTTTCCGCCAGCCCTGATGCGATCGATGCATCGATCTTCACAAAGGACATGGCCGTTCTCAGTTTGGTTAACGAGGGAGTGCCACTCGCGAAAATTGCAGCTATCGGCGATGGCGAAAACGACATTCCGTTTTTGACCATCCCCGGTTTGGCCATCGCTGCAGCACCGCTTAACGCACAGGACAGCGTGAAAAACCTAGTTAACAGTCTCCCCAATGGAGTCTCGTTACGATCTGAGTCCACTCAAGGGTTTTTGGATTTTTACGAATTGGCCAAATCCCGACAGCTATCACACATTTTCGCCGACAGGGATGGCGTTTTTGACTGGGAAGACGATTCTGCCCGCAAGGACGAACTGTTCCGATTGTTCCAAAATATGGGACTTGACCGCAATCCGTTCGTTTTCGTGCTTACTGGTTCATCCTATGACCAGAATATCTCATTCATCAAAAAACTTAGGATCAGGGACGCTGTCAAAGACAACGCGGCCGTCCGAAAGAAGCCATTTGCAATCCTCGCGGAAAATGGTGCTATTCAAATAAGCGTGCTTAGCTCGGAAATCAGGGATTTCCAGCAAGTGCTTGATCCTGATTTTCTCCGTTTATTAAAGACCTCCTTTGAAAAGGAGGTTGTGGCCAGGCTAAAAGCGACGGTGCTCCCCCGCTTCCGTTTGAAACTTACGGATGATCACACCGATCAAATTGCAAAGATCTACATTCCGCCAAAGAGGACGATGGTGACCATAAATGTTCCGAAATGGTTCCGCGACGGCTCTGATTTTCGGAGATCCCCGGTCGCGCAACAATTCCGTGAAGCGGTCCTTGCCGTCATGCAGGCGGTAGCCGAGAGCCTAGGGATGCCTTACAGATTGCTAGTGAATCGTAAGGCCGTTCCGTGACGTGAACGCATTCGCCAATGGAGCTTTGGCAAAGGACCCAGCCGAGGAAGGAAAAGATTTCGAGCTTCTGCACAAGCGGCAGAAGCCCCGAGAAGGGTTAATCAATAAGGCCGAACCGGCGAGCCGCAACAGCCCTCTGCACATGTGCCGATTAGCGCGATTGACTTCAGGTTGGCAAACTTCGGAAAAGAGTATATCAACTTGCGCAGACGGCCTTGGACGAAACCGCTCTTCCCGTTAGGCTAAGCGAACGGCGTCGCGAAGGGGCTCGACGTGGAGATCGGAACAGTTCGCGTCGCGATTCCAGTAAAGGCTGTGCGTGAAAAACCTAGACCTGACTTCACTTTGAATGGGAATGTCCAGGACCCCCGCGCCAAAGTGAGGCGAAACCGGGCCACCGATCACATCACCCCAGAACGTCCAATGCGCAGGAAAATAAAGGTTCGTCCACCGTGTCACGGCGAACACAGCGGCATGATGAGGAATCCAAATATCATCCTTTTTGAACGAGAACCGCCTGTCCCCGTCGACAATCTCGAAAGCTGGCGGACTTGTAGGATATTCTCGTTCTCTTTTCTTACGGTCGAACTCGTCCTTCGTCCGAGCCAATAAAAAGTCGGCATGTGCGAGAGGGCTGCCAACCGTTACAAAATCACTTATCAGCCAATGATTCCCATTCTTTTGCAGCTCTTGAAGTAGGTTTGGCTGGGCGGCTTGATACTCGTTGGGCCGCAACGGCGACTCATTTGCTCTCGCGATTTCTTCCAATGCCGTCAGTGCTGCTACGGATTGGGAGCGTGATCCGCAGTTGGCCTGTTCTTCATTAGTCTTAGCCGGCACATGTGAGTCGTTGTATCGGCTCCAAAGGTGTGTAAGAATATCGTAGCCAATAACACTTCCTAAACTGTGGCCGACAACAACAATACGATCGTAGTCGGTCGAATTATGAAGACTGCGCAGGAGCTTGACCCCCGCTTGGCGAATTCGATGCCGACTTTGAATGTTGGGAGGTGCAACATGCAAATATCTCGCTGCATCCCCGACGAACCGGATCAGAAAGCCTGCTGCAATGGCCCAGGTAACGCTTGCTATCGTCCACACGACCTTGAAGCCGACAGCGGCCCTGAACGAAAATCTTGCTTCTATTAACAAGCCAATGACAACGAGAATTCCGATAAATAGTATTTTTGACTGGAGCCCAGATCCGGATTTTGCGGATAACAACGGCGGCTTAGCATGGGATGAACAAAGCAAGAATTCTGATGATAGCAGGTGTGATCCTGTGTTCCTTGGCTGGTTGCGATATAGAAACCAATCACCAACGAGCCACGGTCGCGAAAGAAAAGACCGTGCTCCGGCGGCTCCTCGTGTCGCTCGAATTATTTCGTCAAAAAAATGGATCACTTCCCGATACATTGGAGGTGCTCGGGAAGAATGACGCGGAGATCCGTGATATCAATACTTCTGCGTATACTTACTCGCCAACAGGGATCGTGGTTGGCGACGGCTCAACGTGGCTGATAGCCGCGACAAACATACTCAAGGACAGTAATGTTACTGTGGGCAGACTTCCGGTCGAGGTAGCCCGTAGAGTCCCCGCGAAGCAGCGATTATAGTCCATGTGTTCTACGTCATTTCGTGGCCCGTTTCGCACCTTGTTCGCCCGAGAATCATTTTTGATTCAGACTGGGTGTGGGGTCGTGCAATAATTGGTGTCTTGGCAGATATCATCTTCACACGCAAAAGCAAGGGATATCATGATTAGGTGCTTTTTGCCTGCAATGATTTTCGTGACGCTCACGAGTTGCAGCCGTCCCTCAGCTACTATTCACTTCATTCTACCAGACGGTTACAAAGGAGTTTTCAAGGTGAGAAGTAGCCTTATGGGAGCGGCGGTGCGAAAACGTGAAGACGGAGCACATGTGTATGTGATACCTTCGAGCGGGATACTGATTGCATCAACAACAAAGCCGCTTCACCGGGTTGTTAATACAACCGCTGAATATAGCTCCGGAGCGCAGATACCATGGCGCAGACTGGGTGCAAGTAAAGGACAGTTGCAAAGCGACGGGCTCTATGATCTATATGTTGACTCTGAGGGATGGTTTTATTTTTTTATTGGTTCGGATGCGGAGTATGATTCGGTTAAGGCGCACCCCGGCCGGGGCTTTCAGCTTGGTGGCATCACCAACTCACCGTAGATTACACCTGTGGCCGGCCAGCAGTTCGAATACAGCTTCGATGACATTGGGAACCGCAAATACTCCGGTTCCGGCGGAGATAATTACGGCGCGAACCTGCGGTATTCGCATTACACAGCGAACAATATCAACCAATACACGAGCCGAACCGTGCCGAACTGCGTCAGTGTTATTGGATCTGCTACGAATACAGCGACCGTAACGGTGAATGATACTGCTACTCACCGGAAAGGTGAGTATTATACCGGGGAAGCGACAGTCGACAATGGCACAGCCGCGGTGTTCCAGGCGATTACGAACCTGGCGGTAAGGCGCCCGGGTTCTGGAGCTTCTTCCCGCTTGCATGGAAATCGCACAATTTCGTCTGGACGCCGAGCGATACCACCGACTTCGCTAACGCGATCAACAAGTATCAATGCTGCAAGAAAAATAAAAAATGAAACGCAATCTTTCCGTTTGGTTCGCTTTAGGTATCATCGTGTCATCCGGCTGCGGAGTAGGGTTGAGAGACGATAACGAGGCTCCGGTCGTACAACACGCTTCAGACACTGTGACGAAATATTCGTACGAAATCTCGAACGTCGAGGAAGAGCGTATACGCAAGGGTTGCTCAATGATTCAAAGGGGCGACGGTTATGAGCGGATAGTCAGTCTTATTGGCAAACCCCAACACGACAATGTTCTGCGAACGAAGGAGGGCCAGTTCCGAGAGCGAGTGCTTCGTTACTACTTCAAGCGGGTCGACAAAGAACTGGTAAACGAAAAGTTTGATAAGCTTATTAGTCTGCATCTCGATGCGCAGGGTCGTTTGCAGGAGTTATCTTCGAACGTTGAGGGCATCGAGTCTTGGAGATAAGGTTGATATCGTTTGGCGCTTGGTAAGTGCTGGTGCAATCGTAATGGTTGGACCCGGTTCACGTATCCAAATGGTGCAGCGAAGCCGCCCGCTTGTCTGATTCGCAAGCGTCTTAGAGTTCCATCCCTAACCGGGACGCAGGACTGAGGTAGCCGGCAAATGAGGATCAATGAGATACTATTCAGAACGCTATGCTTGTTCTTGTCGGCTTGGCATCCGCTTGTCTGTCTATGACCTGACCCCGAAAGACTGGACGTGACAGAAGTGGAGTTCGCCGCCGCCGGTTACCGTGACGACGTATGATGGGCGAATGGACGTACATGTGGGACACGGAGAACCGGTTGACGAATATGACCGCAAACACAAGCGTCCCGTCCGGCGCGAAGTATAAGCAGCAGTTGTTGGACTTCATTAGAAAGGAACAAGACCATGCTAATCCTGGCTCTCCCGGAACCTTTGAGCCAGTCCCACCACAGAACTTTATCCGAATTGGCCATTTGAGAGACAGCAAGAAGATCTTGGTAAAGGCATATGAACAGCATGCCAATCTCGAAGAAAGTGATCCAGTTATTCGTTGCATTCATCATTGTTATCGTCGCTGTGCTTTCTTACTCCTTGATTACGGCCATGCGCGCGAAGTCGATTTCGCAACACGAGCAACTTGCAATTCGGAAGGTGGTGGCGTCATTATCGGACATAACAGGAACAAATGTAACGGAAATGCAACGACTTCAAGCCAACAGGATAAGAGTGTATACACAATCGTCTTCAGGCAACGGAGGAGACGTACTAGAGTTGGAAAGAGCCGAAGGAGTTTGGTCGGTCCGAAAAAAGGGAGTGTGGATTCCTTAAGAGTTCGAATCAATGACAAGGACACTCACTTATGATCAGACAACTGCGAGATTCAGTTATCGCGCTGCTTGGTCTGCAACTCGCACTGACCTTTTCCGGCTGTAGCCAGTCCGGTTTGGAGAAAAAGCCTTGGCAGAAAGGCGAAGTCGAAATTGCTCCCGGAAGATTCATTGAAGTCGAAGAGCGCTCCATTTCCTCCGACGACGGTTCGCCTCCACAGAAAGGTAAGAAGTTCTTTGAAACGGTTGAATTGCGGCTTCGTTGGAATGGCACAAACGTGCATTGGAAGGGCAATTCCGGTTCGCTCAATTTGCGTGCATTGGAAGGGCGTCTATTCTTAATCACGTTCGACCGTGTATCGAAAGGAATCGAAGAATGCGAGTTCCGTTATTATGCCCAAGAGGGCGAAGAGTTGAAGGAGATTCCCTCCCCGCAATTCCCAAAGGCCATCGCTGGTCAGAATCTGGATTTTGGCCAGCGCTATTTGGCGGATTGGATCGACAGCGAGACTCAGTTCAAATCGCGCGGGACTTGGATACAAGGGATATTTACTTCCGCCAAAGTCTTACGGCTTATGTCTGGAATCATTTGACGACGGGCGAACAGTATACACAGTCCAGTAAGAGGGGCGAAATCAGTCAGACACTTCTGGAGGACTACGTTCGCACCAATAAGCCGATCAAACTGACGACAATCATTCGCAACGAACGCAGGCCCTGAAACATCCTCTGAGGCGATGTCGTTGCTCATTTGGGTATCCGAAGGTCAAACTCTTTACGTGTGCCGACCTGGGAACTCAGAGATACTGACAAATTGCCATCAATTGCTTCGAGGGGGGCGAGTTTGTTGTGTTCGCCGCCGCGAGGTGGCTGTTCAACCGTCTTTTTAGCCCTGGCGCGGGCGGCGCGTCCGGAAGCTTGGCTTCCTCTGCATGATGTCAATTACGCCGCCGCACTTTCTTCCATGCGTCTGAAGCTTGTTTACCGTCGGTTCGCCACTTTGTGTTTGCGATAGTACTCGCGGGCATAGTCCGGGTTTGCGGCTCTCCATCGTTGCAACCACAACAGGTATTTGCGGCGATTCTGAAGCCGATAGCGGGCGTTGCGCTTGCGCAATTTTGCATAACACGACTTGCATCGCTCCGCTCGGAATACTGGTTGCTTAAAACAGCCGCTGCACAGACCGACTTTCAGCGCGCGCAGTTGCAGTTTGCGCTGACGACTCACCGGCAAGTCGGTAAACTCGTCTGGGGGTTTTGTCATGATGTGCCATTTGAGGTGATCGCACCTTTCTCACATTCTCGCTCTCGTAGTCCACTCACTAAGGAACGCGATTGCCAAATGTTCTTCGATCTGGGTTTTAAGAAAAGATCGAGGTATCGCTTGATGTTGGCCAGCTTGTTTGCGCAGGTAAAGACAACTATCCTCGGGTGTGTCTCGTCCGTGGACCAAGAAGCAAATCAGGCAGTTTGGAATTATATCCGACGGCATAATCGCTCGGCGAACCGGGCGAACTATCGCTGAAGTCGTTGCCGAGCGCGAGGCGCGCGGGATTTATCCTCCTGCACCACGGCGGTGGACCGCGCGGGAAATCCGATTGCTCGGAACGATGCTGGATACTGATCTGGCCTTTCGCCTCAGGCGGCCGGTACATAATGTGCGCTCGCAGCGCGTCTCACTCCATATTCCTGCGTTCAGGCCGCGCCCGAAGTACCGATACTGGACCGCAAAGGAAATTCGTCTTTTAGGTACGATGCCGGATGCGGATCTCGCGCGGAAGCTCAGGCGTAGCCTTGCCGCTATCCAAAGCCAGCGTGCACTGCTCAAACGCCCATATATTGCACCGCGGTTTCGGCCGTGGACACCCAAAGAGGACCGATTGCTCGGAAAGAAGCCCGACGCCGAAGTGGCCCATTTGATCAACCGATCGATTGATTGCGTGAAGGCGCGGAGGTCCAAGCTCGGCATAGCTGACCGGTTCGCAAAGGTGCGTCCGTGGACTCGCACCGAAGAACGGTTGTTGGGAACCGTGCCTGACCGTGAATTGGCACGGGAGCTGAGGCGGGGAGTTAGCGGCGTGAGACTACGCCGTCAGCAACTCGGAATTCTCAAAGTTGTGCATTGGGCGCCTGCGCAAGACAGGTTGCTTGGTGTCCTTCCTGATCACGAAATAGCTAAGAAGCTGAGAAAGCTGCTGCAGGCGGTGCGAGATCGCCGCTGGTATCTTGGCATACCCAATCCTGCTCCGCTGGTTCGTCCCTGGACGCGTGCCGAGGAAAAGCTGCTCGGAACTGATATCGATCGAATGGTCGCGGCCAGAATCGGTCGCACCCGCGACGCGGTCCTCCAGCGTCGCTTGCTTCTGGGCATTTCACGCGCTGGCTAGGTCCATGCTAAGTTCGTTCCGTTGAATCCAGAAACCGCCTTGCACATTCCAAAACCCGAAACGTTTTTGCTTCTGGGGTGGCGAGTTGTTGGATGCGCTGCCGCGCGTTTGCGGTTCACCCGATAATCTTTGGAGCCCTGGCGCGCTTCTATCGCGTCCAATTGTCGATCTCCATGCCTGATTGGTAACGCATCGTAACAACCCTTCCCGAGACAACGTCGGGGTAGCTCACCGTCACGGCGTCGTTGCGGTGCATACAAATCGAATGCGACCCACGCTGAAGCCCGTGCGAACGATAAAGGCGGCGAAGCCAATTGAGGGGCCGTCGCTGAACCCGCCGCGACCCGCTCACTCACATTCCGTCGCGACGGCAATCGCGGGCCGGCATTTGGGCCGGAGCTTTAGGCCTGGGCATCGGCACGCTCAGCACCTCCAGAGCGCGTACGGTAGCGGCGTTGCGACTCTCTACGCCGAGCTTCTCGAAGACGTGGGTCATGTGGTTCTTCACTGTCTTTTCGCTCGTACCGGTGATGATGGCGATGTCGCCGTTGCCTTTGCCCTGGGCGACCCACAGGAGAATTTCGGCTTCGCGCGCCGTGAGACCGAGCGCATGCAGAGGCATGGGTGAAGCAAAGTCCGGCGCGAGCTTCACGTTGGCTACTTGCTCCTGCGCGCTCTCGTCGAAAAAGCGCTTGCGCTCCAGCCGAGCGGCGATAGCTGCGAGCAACTCCTCGTGACCGACCGGCTTGCTCAGGTAATCGTCAGCGCCATAGTTCATGCCCACACGCACGTCGAGCTTTTCGCCGCGCGCGGTGAGGAAGATGAAGGGGATGGTGGCGGTTTCCTTGTTATCGCGTAATGCCTGCAAAACCGCGTAGCCGTCCATCTGCGGCATCGTGATGTCGCAGAGAATAAGATCGGGTCTTTCTTTCCGCGCCAGTTCAAGTCCTTTGCGACCGTTGTCGGCGCTCAACGGCTTGAAACCCTCCATTTCCAGAATCATCAAGACGTTGCGCCGCATGGGCTCGTGATCGTCGATGACCAGGATCTTCTTCACGGAAACAGAGCGTCGCACGGATACGGACAGGAAATCAATCACGCAGACATGGTGAAATGGCGCAAAGCCGGGACGAAGGTCCTATTCCAAGTGCGAAATCGGCTCGAAACTGATGCGCCACCCGGGACTGAGGTCCGATTGTTGGCCGCATCGCGCGTGTGTTACGACTGCGGGCATGACGAAACAACACGTCAACGCAGTGAGAAACTTCTGGCGCGCGGTGACCCGCTCACGCTCGGTCCATCCGGGCGGAGCCCATCGCTTTCTGTGTGTCGATTCGGGTTCTCAGTTGGATCATGTGATTCAACGGAGCGGCGGCGAGTCACCACGCGGCAGCGTCTTCTTAACCATCAACCTTCCTCTCATCATGAAAAGATCAGCTACAACAACACTTGCTCTGGCCGCGCTCGCGACTCTCGCGGGCATAGGCACCGCCCATGCAGACACGCACACCTGGAGCGGCGGAGCGATCACGCCCAACTGGAGCACGCCGGCCAATTGGGCGGGCAACAATCCTCCCCACGCTGGCGAGCCGGCGCCGGTTTACATCATTTTTCCAGCGGGCGCGGCGCGACAGGTCAATTATTGCAACATTGCCAACCTGGTCGTGAACCAGATTGCCTTCAGCGGGGGCGGCTACCGGATTCTCAGCGCGGCGCCGGGCACGGCCATCACATTGAACAGTTCCGTGACCAGCATCATTTCGTCCGGGACGAACAATACGATAGCCGTACCGCTCGTTCTGAACGCGCCCAGTCACAGCTTCATCGTGGCGTCCAACACGGATCTGCATCTCTCCGGCGCGTTGAGCGGGCCGGGCGGCTTCAGGAAGTTCGGACGGGGTGCTCTATACCTTGAGGGAACGGACGACAATACCTTCACGCAGCCGGCCACAGTTCTTGGGGGGACGTTGCATTTGAACAAAAGTGGCAGCGCTTTCGCATTTGGCGGGCCGCTGATCATCGGCGACACGAACGGTCCGGCTTACCCAGGGCAGGCCTTTGACAGCGCCGTTCAACTGCGCGGCGACCAGCAGATGAGTTTCAACACCGACGTGACCGTGAATTCAGACGGAGTGCTCCGGCTTTACGGTCACAACCTCGCGGTGGGATCGCTGACGATGACGGGCAGCGGCAGGGTTGAGGATGGCTACACGGGCAACGGCACGTTAACCCTTCTGGGCAATCTCTCGTCGCCTTACATCGGAAATTTCGGTTATCACCCGTATATCACTTGCAAGCTGTCGCTCGGTGGAGCGGAGCGAACATTCAATATCAATGGCAGCTGGTTTGAAATTGAAGGCGTCATCTCCGGCGGTGGCGGAAACGCCGGCATAGTCAAAACCGGCTATGGAGCCCTGGTTTTGCGTGGGAACAACAGCTATACGGGTATCTCGACGGTCAAGGGGGATGGTCTTTACGTGGACGGCTCCCAACCCGCCAGCGACATCGTTGTCCACTCGAACGCTTTGGTGTCCGGCTGGGGGGCAGTTGGAAAGGTGACTTGTCAGGGCGGCGGTTTTTACCCCTACCTGAGTTCCGGCTACAAAAATATGTCCAGCAAGGACGTCACCCTCGACAGCGCTTCGACTTTTGGCGCCACGATCCAGGCTTTTCAGACTCCGGCAACGCCTTCTTTTGTCAGCGTGACCGGCACTGTGAACCTCGGAGGCTGCAAATTCTACGGCGTCTTGAACACGAACTCCACATTCCAGCCGGGCATCGGCACGCAGGTCATGCTCATTCAGAACGACGGCAACGATCCAATCAACGGGACATTTTCCGGATTACCGGAAGGTGCGGTGTTTAAATTCGGCGGACGTCAATGGCAAATTACTTACAAGGGCGGCACCGGCAATGACGTTCTCCTCACGATGGCATCTCTTCAACTGCCCCTGAGCACGGACCTGTCAGTGGTCAATCAGACGGACAAGTGGGTACATGTTTATGGCACTGGCACGCCAGGCATTGATTACGAATTGCACGCAAGCACTAACCTCACCAGTTGGATTAAGGTGGACGACGCGTACAACCGGAACGGTGCGCTGGAGGCGCTCGACGGCAGTTGGTGGGATGGTGCGCCGCACTGCTTCTACCGTTTTTATCAGCAGTGAATGGTTTCCTGGGCAACCTGAAGTCTGGACTCCAACGGAATGAGACCATCTATGAATCCCAATCCTTATCCCAAAGGCCGACGGACAAGGTCGGCCGACGCTTTAGCAAACATCGCGAACGCTCCCTTGCGCCAACTGTTCTGGAGCGCGCCTGAGATCAGCGTGTCGTTGGAGGAGGCCGAGCAACGAATCGCTGCCTGTCTCCAAAAAGCCTTGACGCCTGAACCCGTGCAACTCTTCGACGATCTCTATGAAAACCCGGCTTGCTGAGTATCCCCTGGGCCGCGTGCTCCTGCACGCGGCGTGCGCGTTGCGCAACCATCACTGGCGCTGGCATTGGGCCGGCATCCTGCGGGACTTGAGAACACACCAACCATAACCGGGCGGCGCGTGGTCATACGCGCTCACAACAAAGAAAGAACACATGAAAAAAATCCTCGTCACACTCACACTGGCCGCGTTCTGCGCCGCCGAAACCTTCGCCGCGCCGATGGGCCCGGCCTTCACCTACCAGGGCCGACTCAATGACGGCGGCGCGCCGGCCAACGGCAATTATGACGTCACGTTTACGCTGCACGACGACCCGGTGAACGTGGCTTCCGTCGGCACATACATCATTCTGTCGGCGGTGCCGGTAACGAACGGGCTGTTCACCGTCCAACTCAACGCCAGCGGCGAGTTCGGTCCAAACGCCTTCAACGGCCAGGCGCGCTGGCTGCAGATTGGCGTGCGCACGAACAGCGCCAATAATGCGTTCAACAACTTCACCTTTCTCACGCCGCGCCAGCCGTTGGACGCGACGCCGCAGGCGATGTTTGCCCTGAACGCGAGCAACGCCGTCAACGCGAGCTTTGCCGCGGGTGTGGCGGACGGCGCTATTACCAGTTCCAAATTGGCCGCCGGCTCTGTCGGAGCGCAACAACTCGCTCCCGGAGCGCTCTCCTGGTCGAGCCTCGCGGGCATTCCTGCTGGCTTCGGGGACGGAGTGGACAATGACACCACGTATTCTGCCGGCGCGGGATTGAGCCTCAGCGGCACGAATCAATTCACGGTGAACTTCAGTGGCACCGGCAGCGCCGACACCGCGGCGCACAGCGACCACGGTCACTTCGGCGCGAACTGGAGCGGAAACAGTTCCAGTTTCGGTTTGGTTGTCGCCAACAGTTCCACCAGCGGCTCAGGGCTGTACGCGCAACAAGGCACCAGCGGCGGAGCCGCCGTGCCATTCGGCTACAAAGCCGCAGTTTGGGGCGAATCCAGTGGAGGCGACGGCGTGTATGGAGCCGCCGGCAGCGCTTTCGGCACTGGCGTTTATGGCTACGCCACGCATGCGAGCGGAGCGAACTACGGCGTCTATGGCCAGAGCGATTCCACCAACGGCGTCGGCGTGCTGGCGCGGGGCAGCGGCACAACGGGAACCGCCTTGCGCATCGCGAACGGCGCAATCCGCGTGAGCGGCGCTGGAACAAATACTCCCACGCCCGCCTTTGTACACACTGTCACGGGGGCCAATGTGAAAACCAACTTCTTCAACTACAAAGGGAGCGTCATTGATAATCCATACTGCAACAATGATCCAAACGCGATCTTGATTGTGACGCCTCGACTTTTCGGTGAAGTGGCGGTTGTGGCTTTCTACGACTACGGCCTTGGTTTTGCCGCAAACCGTTGGGTCATAGCGCCTGCGGATATGGACCGCGGAATCGGCGTGGACAACCAGTTCAGCGTCCTTGTGATCAAACCCTAAGACCCCAACTCGCAAGATAATAAAACCCAACCTTATTCCATACCACATGAAGACTCTCTTTACCTCACTCACCCTGGCCGCGCTTTGCGCCGTCGAAACCTTCGCCGCGCCGACGGGTACGGCCTTCACCTACCAGGGCCGACTGAATGACAGCGGCGCGCCGGCCAACGGCAATTATGACATGATCTTCAACTTGTACGATGACGCAACCAACGGCACTGCCCTCGGCACCTTCAGCATTTTCGGCGCAGTGCCGGTGAGCAACGGTCTGTTCACAGTTGAGTTGAACAGTTACGGCGAGTTCGGCACCAACGCCTTCAACGGCCAGGCGCGCTGGCTGCAAATCGGCATGCGCACGAACAACAACAATGCCATGAATCCCTGGATCAATCTGAGCCCACGTCAGCCGCTCAACTGCGCGCCCCAGGCAATGTTCGCCCAAAGCGCCAGCACTGCGGACAGTGCGATGATGGCGGCGACCGTGCCGGATGGCGCGATCACGGGTTCCAAGCTGGCCAGTGGCGCGGTTCAGGCCAATAACCTGGCGCCCGGCGCGGTGGACTGGGCGAATATCTCAGGCATCCCAGCAGGCTTTGCGGACGGCTTGGATAATGGGCCAACCTATACGGCTGGCGCGGGCTTGAACCTGAACTGGGTGTACCAGTTCAGCGTGGACTTCGGTGGTAGCGGAAGCGCCACGACTGCCGCTCACAGTGACCACGGACACTTCGGCTCGGCCTGGGGCGGGAACGCGTCCTTCGGGCCTGGGCTCGGTGTTACGAATGGCGCAGGTAACGGCGCCGGCCTTTACGGGCAGCAAGGTACTGGCAGCGGGTTCCCCTACATTTTTGGCAACCCGGCTGGCGTATGGGGCGAGTCCAGTGTGGGCAGCGGCGTTTGGGGCGCGAGTGCGACGTCCGCGGGCGTGCGAGGAATCAGCCTGGGCACGAACGGCTACGGAGTTTATGGCGCAACCCTTGCGACTAACGGGTCCAGCTACGGCGTGTATGGCCAGTCTGCCTCCTACCTGGGTGCGGGCGTGCGCGGCGTGGCGACGGCGTCGAGCGGAGCGACAAGTGGCGTGCGCGGTGAATCCGATTCGTTCTACGGCGACGGCGTCCTGGGCCTTGCGATGTCAACCAATGGTCCCACGACCGGCGTTGCCGGCCAGCCGCCGCTTTTGCAATTCGCTTTTCACCTGTTCTATCGACGGTGACTGCGCCAGCGCTTGGATGATCGCTTCCACATCTTTTTCCATCTTCGCGATTTTGTTCTCCAGGAATTCGATACGCGCACCTTTGGCCTTTCCTTGCTCGCGCTCTTTTGCCAATTCTTGGCTGAGCGATTCGACTTTCGTTCCCGTGAACTTCTCATCGAGCTGCTCCATGTCCACACCTGCCCGAGCTATGTA
>Ga0137340_1000177_pt1 | contig 14552 bp, 25 predicted proteins | sample EasRivERMLT400_2_FD_102295 | JGI IMG/M metagenome (GOLD analysis project Ga0137340, IMG submission 102295) | Soil microbial communities from meander-bound floodplain in the East River, Colorado, USA - East River MetaG ERMLT400_2 | ecosystem: Environmental > Terrestrial > Soil > Floodplain ...
GAAGATGAATGAATTAATGACGAACGAATTTCTATCGCGTCTTTACTACAATGAGGACATTTGTCACGAAGTTGAGTTATTTCGTATTTAGGTCTAGTTATTTTTTCTTCCACAACTACATTACGTTTAATTGTATCTTCCTCATATATAATTTTGACATTCGCACCCGAACGTATTGCGTCAATAATATCAGGAGATAAAGCCAAATGACTACATGGCGCGGTATTAGTGCAACCAATTAGTTTAGCTTTTAATTCCCATCCAGCATTATGACCCATTCCCGGACAAAGCGCGTGCGCTATTTCATGTAAGATAGTATTCTTAATTTCAGGTTCTGGATGAATATCTAAATGATGGGCATTAAGAATAATACATTTATCTTTATAACTACATAAACCAAGATAATAGTTATTATTAGTAATACTAATACGGACGTGCCAATCATTTAGCCCATGTTTAATGAGACTTTCATGAGCGAATAAAGTGGCGTCTTGTCTGTTCATGTGATTATTTTTTATTAACGAATTCTTTAATTTGTCCCATTACATCTATGATGATTTCTGCTCTCCTGTAAGCAGCTTCTTCCATTATTGTTCTATTAGCTGAACCTAAATTGAGAGATAAATTACTAATTTTAATTAATGATTCAGCTGTATCAGCTAAGTGATTATTAAGTTTTGTTATTTCTTTTTTACAACATTCATTCATCCAACTACCCTTTTACTATAAGGTGTTTTAATTTCAATTATTTTACTATTATTTTTTGTGAATTGATAGAAAGATTCAACTAATTCATCTAATGAACCAACTACATTAGTTACGTTTTGATCACCTATCCGTATAGTGCAATTTGTATTGGGGATTCCGTTAGGAAGAATAGTGGTTAATTGGTATAAGTTAATACCAACTCGCGCCCCATTAGTTCGGGTTACGATTGTAAACATAATTAATCCCTTCACTCTTCCATCATCTTAGTAATAGAAGAGTGAAATTATTAATATCTATTAACAGGTTCAATACCAATATGAATGCGATGATTATCTAGTTTATTGAGATACACTAAGTATGAAATACTATTATTTCCTTTATCTAAATCTTGACAATAAATACTATATGCAGTTCTATCTAACTTATTGAATCGTCTAACGCGCTTTGCCTTAAATCGTCTACGTCTGTTCATTGATTATTCCTAGTCAAAACAGAATCACTTAATCCAACGTCTTTAGGTTTATGTATACCTAATAGATGAAGTGCAGCTTCTAAATTAGCGCGTCCCGGACTATCATGTTTCATGAATGACATAGCGTAATAAATTTCTCTACCAGCTTGGTCAATATCATCTACTATTTTATATAGAGCAATCTTCAAAACACCAGCTCCTCTCTTCCAATAGTTCCATCATTCTCAATATAATAACTTAATGTTAGCATAGTAGGTTGTTTAGTTCTATCAGAATTGAACCTACCTACATGCATTCTTACATTAGGACCAAGCCCATTAATACGAATCCATCTATCTAACTTAATGTAATAGCGCGCGTCAGACAGTGCTTCTCTTACCATTAATACAGTATAATCAGTCTTGGTAGCTATCATGGATTTCATATGTTACATCCTCAATATATGCATCATCAAGGTCATATATCATATCTTTAATAAATTCTGATAGATTATTTATTTCTTCATTTCTAATTATTTTATCTTCTGTAATTTTTATATGAAGTTTAATGATTTTCATTCTCGTTAATCTCAATCTTTCTAATTAAAATTCTTTCCTTAATTTGAAATTTGATAGTTTCTTTAGCTAATTCTTGATTAAGTTCATAAGGTGGAATAGATTTAACATATTCCCAATATGTAGATTCAAACTTAGCCTGTTCTTCTAATGTCATGAATTATCCCTGCTTAGCCGGAACAGTCGATATCATTTCCTTATATCTTATCACTGCTTTCAATGGAGATAATTTATATACAGCACACAAATTGCTTAATATTTCAGCAGGAATACCATGTTCCTTAGCTAGTTCTTTAACTTCAGCTAGATTTACTTTATTTCCTGAACCTGTTGGTTTAGATACCTTAACTTCATTAGGTTTGTAATTGATATCCCTGGCTTTATACTTTTCCTGTTCTTCCTTAGTAAGTGTAGATACAAGATTATTCAGATAAGTCTGGTCTGCCTTTATATTGTTCGTTATTTCTAGACGTTTTTCTTCTACTTCAATTAATACTGTCTTGAATTTGAGATATCGTTCATGAACTGCTTTATACAGTTCATAATCTTTTCTACCTATCGACTCATCAGCATCAATGATTGACTTTAATTCGCTGATTGATATTGTTTCAGCATTAAAATAATCAGCGCGGGTAATTATCGAGCTATCTATATCACGACTTAACTGTAAATTCTTACTTGTTATTTGATGTTCAGCTATTCGTTTCTGTTGATTCTCAGGAGACTGATGAGCTATTTCTTTTTCATAACAGGTAGGGCAGAGTAGAATAACATTCGCATATAATTCACAAGAACCAACGTAAGGACATGCTTCACATGTGGCTAATGATGTATGGTCTAATTCAGTTCGTCTACAACGAACACATACATCGGGCACTCCACCTTGTATGAATGGGTGATTCATGATTAGTTCTTCCGAACTATATTACGCGCGATATTCAAGTTAGGTGAGGAATAATCACTAAATGTATTATTCTCATTCCAATAACGAACTTGCTTATTTGGTAGTTCTAAAGGTTCATCAATCGTTGAGTATTCTAGTTTTAATTTAGCTTCCTTTTCAGTAATATGTAGCTCATTAACTATATCAGATAGTGCGACACGAATATCGACAGGAAAACATTCGGGTTCATATTTATAATCCTGCCCATATACATCGTTAATCATATTATTTCCCCCTTTCTTCAAACATTTTACTAATCTTAGTCATATCAGTTTCATCTAATTCAATGTAAGATGGGTCACATGACGGACATAAAGGTCTATCCATCTTCATAGTGCGTGGGTCCATGATTGTAGTATTCTCACAATCTATACCCCAACATTGAGTTAGTTTACCCGGAATTAATCCAGCCATATGAACAGGCATATAATGATTACATTCCGGGCGCGCACAGGCCCATACCTTAGTATAACCATTAAGGACAATTCTATGATACTTATGAGTGTGCTTAGGATTCGCCATGTTATTAACCTAATTGTCTAGTAATAGACGTCGATACCGAATTCAATGTAGCAGAGTCATTAAGAAATTTATAATCAGGTAGACAGATTATGTATCCTACAGAGCGCGTCCTGTATATACAACCATTTTTCCATTCAGTAATCTTATATACAGAACGTAAATTCCATTTAATTGTGAAAGGTTGATTTTTCAACCAATCTAATTTAATAGTCATACAAATTAGTGTCCTCGGAAGTGGACAGGAGTGTAAATCCTACTCACCCTCTGTGCCTACTAGTATATCATAAGAGCCCCCACCTTGTCAAGTGACCTCGGGAGGGGACATGTAAATTATACATACATGTAGGATTAATTTATTATTATTATAAAAAAAAAAAAAAAATAATAAGAAAAACCCCATGTTTCGGCGGCAGGGTCGTCTCAACAGGCCGGTTTAGCTGAAGGCATACTGGTAGATACAGAGACACCCTCTCTCTACCTATGCCTTCAAGGCGATAATTTGTAATGATTGATTACTGATAGAACGAATCAGTATGTGACGAGGGTTAAGTGGATGATAGCAATATATATGAATTGCCACCTAACCCCCATCACCGCACTAAGCCTAAACTCTATTTATACTCGCTTAGTCGAGTCCTATGTTAAGTAGGTAGATGTAAGTGTCTTACGTCCTGGCTAGGACATTATAGCCGTTGGCTTACATCTATTGTTATTGCTTGACGATTACAGCGATTCGACCGTTACACCGAACAAAGCAGCAGCCATCTGCTTAGCTTCATCTTCACTCTTGCCTGTAGCAACAAGAGTCTTAACAGTATTCTTAGCTGCAAACAGAATACCATCAGGCGTAGCGTCAACCTTCGGAGCCTTAATACCCGCTGCCTCGAATGCAATAAGCATAGCCTTTTGACGTGCGTTAGCCTTACGCTTATTATTTACGAGTGTAACGATATCCTTAGCTGAAGGCTGTTCCTCTGCAGGAATTTCTGCCTGTGCTTCAAGCAGATTAACAGTAAAATTATACTTTACTGCTTCCGGTAGTTCGGAACCGTATGCCGACTCTGCAACTGCTTCAAAAGTCTCTGTCTTCATTCTGTCACTCCTGATAGGTTTGGGGAGTATTCCCCGATGAGAGAAGTATAACACGAACACCGCCGATTGTCAAGCACTAATCGACTGGTCGCAGTCTCATTTCTTTAGTGCTCGGGTTCAGGACAGAGTTTAACATTCTATCCTGATATATAACTATTGCATACTTAAGAGGATATGCAGTAGTAGTGATACGAATCCATCGTCTACCACTTAGACGGTCGCGCTCGTATAGTGCGTAATGGCGCGGATGTTTATTCTTCACTATTTACACCTTTTTTATGACACATACAATCGCATGTAGCATCTTTAGGTGCGTCTTGTGTAGGTTCGCCTATTGCTATTAATACATATCCATTCATTCTACATGTATCACAAATAGCGCGGAACCCACTAATGGTAAAATAGATTTTCATCTCATTACCATCCTAACTAACTTGATTGTGTAGATACGCGCTAGTTCCTCTCGACCTGAAACAATTAGGTCGAGCAAGATTAACCACGTATCTAATTCTGTTATTGGTAGTTTCATCTTATCCTCACTATCTGATTAATGAAACTATCAGTATGTGACAGGGGTTTTATACTTTTACCATACTTGTAACGCGCGCTCTCTTATCCCTGACATTGAGTGCATAGCATTCGCGTTAGATATGTAATATTGATTCGTGTGTCTAGCTAGTTAGGCCAAACATCCAAGGATACACGGAACGATAAGCATATGTTTCTTGCCTGCTAACCCTGTATCAAGGGCCATTCCTGACTAGGGAATGTAAGGGGCAAATACGGACCGTATGTGTATGGAGTCTAATTACTCCCTGACACCCAAAAGGATGCAGTTCACCGAAGCTTATACACACATACCGTAGTCGAGATGATACGATTAGATGTTACGCGATAGTAGCCTTTCTCGTATGCCGTCTGCTTGCGTGCAGACCAGACAACTACATCTATAGCATCGGTCATGCCATCCCATATTATACTATAAGTCCTTTAGAATCAACAACTTACATAGTAGTAATAACCACTAATCGGCCAATCCATTAGCCTACATGATTGTAATAGCGCGCTAAGTCCTTATGTATCATATACTTACGACCGGCCAATAAATTAGCTGGTAAAAACAACAAATTGGCCTGTAATAATTCCATAACTATTTCGTCATCAAAAAGAAATCAATAACCATACCAATGTGCCATAATAGACCATGCCAACGCGCGGCACAATTCATGCCATACAATACTGTAATAATGTATGTAAGTATTACATGAATCTTACGATTTTGTATGGCATGACCTTTGAACTTACATATATGTTATCCAATGGGGGGTATATAATAATTACAGGGTCCCATCTTGGCATGAAAATTGCGGCTATTGAACACACAAGACTGATGCTAGTTTTAGAAATAGGGTCCCATATTATAATGATACTTGTATAAATAATATGTAAGAAAGTGTCCTGTTTCGATGACACCCTACAGGTGGGGTTGAGAGGCGTCAGGACGGGAGTTTAGACACTAGATGGAGTGGTTTCGGTTGATGGCTTAGTTCGTGCTTCCTAGGGGATCGTAGGGCGAACTAGACCTATTGACATTGAAGAGTTTATTAGTCTATGCTTGGACCGAACCGGAACCTAATTTATAAAGGATACATGTATGCAATGGATGTGTTCTTTATGTAAAAGAATTCATATGGCTCAAATGACTTCTTTAGTGAATACATCATTATGTTGTGATATGAAGGTAGTTAGGAAGCCCGATAAGTTGGAAGAAAAACAAATTGCTAAGGCGAGAAAAGATTTGGAGAGATTTGGTGAAAAAAATATTTCTTTTGGTTCTTCTAGTTCTAAGCCTAGTTACAAGTAGGTTAGAAGCACAGACAGTAGTTACGCTCGCATGGGATTATGATAAGGTTCCGACTGAAGTATCTACTTATGTTCAGGCAATAAGTATTGATGGAATAGTTCAGACTTCTGTTCCGACCTGTATAGCAAAGGGATTAGTAGGAACTACATGTTCCATTCCCGCGCCTTTACTGGCTACGGGAAGTCATACAGTTAGTATTTCTGCTACCAAGGGTAGTGTGACTGCACAGACTATTATTAATGGATTAGGTGGAGCGAGCGCGCCTTCGAATCCTACTAATCATAAAGTAGTTATTACAATTACTATTACTTCCGGGAGTTAGTTATGCCTGTTGGATTAGTTGATGATGTGGAGTTCGAAAAGGAATACACATCTATTGTAGATATTCAAAGACCAGGTAGACGACCTGGTGATAATAATGTTCCGTCCGCATTACGTCAAGTTATTGCTGAAGAAGCAATAGTTAATGGTAATGATGAGGCGAACAAATTAGCTGAAATGTTCGGGGTATCTAAATCATCTACATCAGCTTATAAGAATGGCGCGACTTCTACTGATAGTTATAATTTACCTAATGAAAAATTAAATTTGCATGTAAATAATGTGAAAGATAGAATTAAGAGTAAGGCTCAAAGTCGATTAATTATGGCTTTGAATGAAGTTACAAAGGATAAATTAATTGGCGCGAAATTAAGAGATATCGCGGCTACAGCTCAAGTTATGAGTTCTATTGTTAAGAATCTTGATGATAATGGAGATTCAGGTAGAAATATTAATCCTGCTAACTTCATTCTTTACGCGCCTTATATTAAGACCGAGAATGACTTTAGAACTGTTGTAATTAATGAGGTTGGATAATGCCAGCACAAGCATCTAGGCCAGGCGTATTAGAAACGTTACAATTAACTCAAACCGCGCTTGGTAATGGATTAGCTCTTGCGGTTCCAGCTAGTGTTAAGCAACATATCTTTTATATTGTTGGTAATGGAACTATTGCTGGTGGAGCTGTAGCATTAGAGACCGCACATGATCCTGAATATACTGGAACATGGGCTCCATTAGTTAATGATAGGGCTACTCCTACAGTTAATCCTGTTGTTGGTATTACTAATGCTGTAGCTATTTATGCATATGAAGGTGTTCTTGCTGCTGTAAGAGCGAGAATATCTACTGTTGTTACAGGTGGTGGAACATTTACTGTATTTTATAAGGGTGATATTCACTAATGATTGAGAGGATTGAACTAGTTGGGGCTAGTTATGGGGAGAATCTTCCTAATGGGAGATTTGTAGCTTCATATCTTTCAGGATTAAATGAAACATCTGAAGGGCCTGTTCAATCTCCTGTCAATTTATTATTTACTCGTATTAACCCTTCTGGACCAGGATTTGTAGGGGTAGGGGCATCTGGTCAATATAGAGATGAAGCATTACAATTTAGTCCATTCGCACTTAAAGGTCAGGCATGTGGTGGAAGTCCTGTAGCATTTTGGCCTAATGGTTCATTAGTAGTATGTTCATGTGTTCCTCCTTATGGTTCCCAAGGAATAAGATGGATAGATGATACTATTCATCCTGGTGATGAATCTATTGCTAATCCAATAGAAGGAATATATCAATATACTACTCTTGCTGGAATTAAAGTAGGTCAAGGTGGAGATGGGATACATGGTGAAGACCCAGCAGTTATTATATTTGAAGGTATTCGATATCTTCTTGAATCAGGAACATGTAGAGTAGTTAGATTTAATTATGACTGGATTGAAGGTAAGTTAGCAATATGTTTTTGGAAAATGAGTTCAAATAGTAATGTTCGAATACGTTTAGATATTGCTGATATTTTAACATTAACTCAATTTCCATTAAATCCATTTGATCCTATTGTAAAGATTAATAAACCTTGTTGGTTAGGATGGTATGAATTTAATCAACCTCCTTCATTATTACCTCCAGGAAATGCATTAGTTAAGATTAGGTATGATGTTTCTGGTTCGGTAATAAAACTTAATGGAACTCAATTCGCTGAATACATTGATGGACCTACAGTAGAAAATATAGAGACTCGCGCGCTAGCAAGTCCTTGGCCATGTATAGTTTATTGGGACGGTAGGAATTGGCCTAAATATCCTGTATTAAAGAGTAATGATTGGCTAGGATTACAAGCATATTGTCAAGTAGGAGAACCAATCGCGCTATTTGAACAAAATATGCGAGCGCAAATTAATGCGGCTAGGGTTCAACATCGAAAAATTGGATTAATCTGTCAGTGTTATACTTCTAATTCTTCATTGACATCTAATATTAAAGGATTAGTTCCTGTATTCGCTCGATTAGCAAGAGATTATACTGAAGTAAATTTTCTACTTGTATTTAGTGATCAAAATAGGGCAACAGGATTAAATGATCATCCTGAAGTAAGACCATCTTGGGAATTGTTATATAATGGTATTATAGGTGAACCACCAATGAGTGATCCTGAAATTCTTCCTGAAAATGTATTCCTTACTCTTCAGCAAGAGCGCGCTAAATTACCTACTCCATTAGGTGATCGTGGTGCAGAATTAATGAACTCAGTTGCATGGATTCATCGTAATGAAGGTTGGGGATTAGAATTTAAAGGTGGTGGAACGGTATGTTTGCAGCCTAAAACTAATATTACTTGTGGTTGTGAAATTTTAAGATTACAAGAATCAGGTTATGCTGTATTACAAGATTCAGAAGGTTTAGCTATTCCTCAAAGAGCAGAAAGAGGAGATGCTGAACCTAGTAGATTTAGAGTAGCCGTAGATCCTGGGACTGCACCAGGTGTTATGAATGTTGTTATTATTGATTATGATAAAGATGTCCATCGAGGAGATCCTAATGGTATGTTAATTAGATTTGATGTAACATCACCTTATCCTATAGTAGAAGTAGAATTAGATTTAGTAGGTGATGGTGAGCCATCAATTATTATTAAATTCCTTGATGAACCGCGCCGGGATGGAAGATATTGTAGGGCTTTAGCTTTTAAACCTACTGTTAATGGTGATTGGATTCTTCAAGTAACCGCGAAAGATAATCAAGGTAATACAGCAGAAGCAACAGGTAATGTTCCAGTTCATGTTTCTCCTTAGGAGTAAATTATTATGGTTGGACAAGTTACACTTACTGCAAAAACAGGCGCGGGTGTTCAGGTTACTGCTCAAGTAATTACAGGAGTATCTGGATTAGTATTTAATCTTGTTAATGGAACTTTAGGTATTAGTAGGAATGAAGCTGAACCTGGTTCATTTGAACAATTTTATGATTTAACGGGGGTTGCAACAGTAACATGTTCAATTTCAGGAACTACTTATACTTGGGTTGTATCTTAATAGTTTTATTATCAGGATGTTCAGCTCGATATAAATTAATTCGAGTAGAGCGCGTAGGTCCTGTTGAGGCTGAAATATGGAAAGATACAAATAATAACACATGTGAAAGACGTGTATATTTAGATTCATATTATTATCGTGGAGTAATCAAGTGTGAGTCTCAATCCAAATGAATGGCGACCGACAAGGAAGCAAGCTACATTTCTAGCATTACCAACTTGGATTAAAGAAGCAACCTTAGGAGGGGGCGCTGGTTCAGGAAAAACTGACGTTCTCCTCCTTTATGCAATTATACGTAAGTGGCATCTTAATCCGCGTTTTAAACAGGTATTTTTACGTAGGACATCACCTGAATTAAAACGCGAGGTTATGCCGAGAAGTCGAGATATATATAGAAAGTTCGGGGCAACATTTAATCAGACAGATATGTTATGGACCTTTCCAAGAGAAGATCAATATGGAACAGGAACATCAACTAAATTAGGTGGACGTAATGAAGGAGCAATGATCTTTTTAGGTCATTGCGAAAATGAAGATGATGTTCATATATATGATTCGATGGAAATTAATCTCTTCACTCCTGAAGAGTTAACTACACTTACTGAATATATATACCTTTATATTGGATTTGAACGAACGCGCGCTCCATTAGGTTCAGGATTACCAGCTATAATTAGGTCCGCCGCAGTAAGTGGTGGTATTGGACATAGTTGGGTAAGACAAAGATTTGTTAAACCTTATGAAGAATTAGGCCATCCATTAAATCCGGATGATAATATTATTATTGAAGGTAGGGGTGGGAATAAAAGATTTTATATTCATGCTACTGCGATAGACAATGAATACTTAGATCCAGATTACGTTAAATCTCTACAGGCTCTACCTGAAGCTGAAAAGCGCGCTAAATTATATGGCGACTGGGATGCATATCTTGGACAGGTATTTGAGGAATTTAGAGATAGAAAATATCCTGATGAACCAGAGGAAGCTATTCATGTTATCGAACCTTTTGACATCCCTTCCTGGTGGCCTCGTATATTTGTTATTGATTGGGGGTATTCGGCCCTTACGTATGTCGGATTTGCTGCTATCAGTCCTTATCGTAGGGTTTATATTTATCGTGAGTTATATTGGAGAAAAACTAAAATTGAAGAATGGGGAGCATACGTTAAACCGTATATTCAAAAGGAACAACCTAAACTCATTAGGGTATGTAAGTCAGCCGGACAAAATAGAGGAGAGGATCATACAATCCAGCAACAGATTGAGACTGCATTAGAATGTCCGGTGGAATTAACGGCTAACTCGCCTGGTTCTAGATTAGCTACTAAAGCTCTCCTTCATGAATACCTTAGATGGAAAAGTAAGTATGTTCCTGTTAAGGATGAAATAGCGCGAGTTTATAATGAAGAGCACGCTTTCTGGATTTTACGTAATAAAGGGATTATTGAATATAAAGCATATTTAAATTCCTTTAATCCCATGGAAGTTGAAAGATTACCTAAGTTACAAATATTTGGTCCAGGACATGGTAATCCGGGATGTCCAGTATTAACTGATGCAATTAAAGCTGCATCATACGATAAGAAGAAAACTACTGGTAAAGCAGCAGAAGATGTGGCGGAATATGATGGCGATGATCCTTATGATGTTGTTAGGTATATCGTGGATGCAGCCGATAGATTCATGGAAGATGCGAAAGAAGAAATGGCTAAGGCGCAAAAACAGGAAGAATTATTAGCATCATTAGAAAAAACACAAGATTATACTTCATTCTACATGAATATGAGACGTATCGAAGCAAGACCAACAAGCAATTCAATAGATCGTTATCATGGACGTAGGAGGCATTAATGCCGTCAGCAGAAGTTCAGTTAATTCAAAATAGTTTTACTGTGAAATGTGATTTAATCATATTTGCCGGTAAGGATGAAACATCTGAACAATTAGCTAATAGGAAAGATGATTTCATTAAACATCTTAATCGTCATATAAGTAAAATGGGTGTAATTAAGGAGGTTAAAGATGTTCAAGTGGTTACATCACCTACTTAATCCTCATTGTTTGCATTGTGTTGAATTAATTCGAGAAAGTAAGATATGTCAATCTTGTGAAACTCTTCGTAGTCAGTTAACAGAAAGTAATTATGAGAAGAAACAATTACTAGCGAGAGTATTAAATTCTTCTCATGTAATTCAAGCAGAAAAAACTGTTGAGCAAGAAGAAGAACCACTTAGACATATTCCTCCTAAGCATCTTCCTTGGCCTGCAATGAGAGCGCGCTTAGAAGAACAAGATAGATTAAAGGCATTAGAGTTAGATAAAGAAAAGGCTATTCGGGCAGATATTGATAAACGTAATGCCGAATTGGAAAAGGAAGTATTAGGAGAAGTAAACCATGCCTAATAGTATTGGACCTTCAATGGGATTCTTAGATAAATTATCCCAACGTCTTAAAGGTCAGAGATCATCTATGAATATGCCAGGTAAGGATGTTGAACTACCTGATGAGAGACCTAAGAAAAAGAAGAAATTTGGATTTGTTGAATCTGGTAGTAAAGCTGATCAGATAATGTCAGGTTTTAATAAGTTAAGAGAACTTAGCAAACCAAGGTAGTATGCCTAACACTGACCTTACAGAAGATTTGAAGCAAAAGCTAGGCACAATCCTTGATGCTATAGATAGAGAGGATAGTGTTACGCGCGAGCGACAAATCCGTAAGTATAGATACTTTAAATTACTTTGGGAAGGTTTCTCTCAGACATGGTGGTCGTCAACGGCACATGATTGGAGAGTATTTGACTCTAATTCAGTATTAGGCGATAATCAAGGTAGCTACTATGATAAGCCTATTAATGTCTTTAGAGCTTACCTTGAGTCTATTATTGCTGCTCTTTCTATTACCGTTCCTCCTGTCACTTGTTATCCTGATGATGCTACTAATCCCTTGGACTTGGAAACCGCGAAAGCCGGGGATAAAATAGGGCAATTAATTTATAGACATAATAATGTAAGTCTTGTATGGTTACACGCGCTTTATATTTATTGCACTGAAGGTCCGGTATTCGCCTATGCATATCCTAAAGAAGATAAATCATATGGGACTTATGTAGAAAAGTCTTATAAAGATGAAGAAGAACAGAAGTATGTATGCCCGCATTGTCAGATGCAAATAGATGATGCGGTTATGGCTGGAGCTCCGCCAGAATTAGTTGAAGATATAGAAGGCCAGAATCAAGGATTTACGAACGAAGTAAAAGATCAATTCCAACCTGATGATGTAGATGCCGAATTACAAAATTTGATTCAAAATGAAAACATGATTGTGTGTCCTCAGTGTGCAGCTGAGTTAGACCCAAACATGGAGAAATCTGTATTTGTCATTAGGAAATTAGTAGGTGAAACTACTAAACCTAAAACAAGACAGTGCATTGAAGTTTATGGTGGTCTATATGTTAAGATCCCTAATTTTGCAATGTTACAGAAGGATTGTCCTTATCTTAGATTCTCTTATGAAACACATTACGCTTGTGCAATTGATAGATATCCTGAATTAAGAAAGACTGGTAAATTAGGACCTAATTGGGGTGGGCGCGGTCCTGATGATCCATATGAACAGTGGGGGCGTTTAAATACTCAATATAGGGGTGAGTATCCCGATTCTACTGTTACAGTTAATAATTACTGGATTCGTCCAGAAATGATAAATGTTCTTACTGATGAGAGAGATATTGAACAATTAAAGAAAGATTATCCTAATGGTATAAAGGTAATTAAGATTAATGATAGTGTAGTTTCAGCAGAGAATGAATCATTAGATGATTGCTGGACTATTACTCAAAATCCTTTATCTGATTATCTTATTCATGATCCTCTTGGTGAGTCATTAGTATCTGTTCAGGATATTACAAATACATTAATATCGTTAGTATTACAGACTATTGAGCATGGAATTCCTCAAACATTCGTATCTCCTGCGGTTTTGAATATAGACCAGTATGGACAGACGGAAGCTACACCTGGGGCTATTACGGCTACTAAGGCTAATTTTAATAAGCCGCTTAGTGAAGGATTTTTTGAGATAAAGACTGCTACTCTTTCTCAAGAAGTAATGCCATTTGCTCAACAAATACAGGAAATGGGTCAATTAGTTACTGGCGCGCTTCCTTCATTATTTGGTGGGCAAATAGATGGTTCTAAGACTGCTTCTGAGTATTCAATGTCTCGCGCCCAAGCATTACAGAGACTTCAGAATACTTGGAAGATGTTTACTATTTGGTGGAAAGAAATATTTGGTAAAGTCATTCCTGCTTATATGGAATGTTTGAAAGAAGATGAAAAGTTTGTTACAAAGGGAGAACAGGGGGATTTTCTTAATGTATATATTAAGAAAGCTGAAACTCAGGGTAAGATTGGTAATGTTGAGTTAGAAGCTAATGAAAATCTTCCCATTACATATAGTCAAATTAAAGATATTGTAATGAAAATGTTTGAGCTTAATAATCCTGAAATTATGGAAGCTCTTGCAAGTCCTGAAAATTTACCTATTCTTAAGAAAGTATTAGGATTAGATGCGTTTGTAATTCCTGGTGAAGCAGATAGACAGAAGCAGTATGAAGAAATTAAGGAACTATTAGCATCAGAACCTTTAATGGTTCCTCCTGATCCTAATATGATAGAACAAGTAGTTCAATCAGGGCAAGAAATTAATCCTCAGATGATGGAACCACAAGAACAACCATCAGTTCCAATTGATCCTGATGTAGATGATCATAATATTGAGGCATTTATTTGCAGAACATACTTAGTATCTGACGCAGGTAGATATGAAAAAGTAAAGAATCCAGCAGGATATCGTAATGTGCTTCTTCATATGAAAGCTCATCAACAAATAATTCAACAGCAACAGATGCAACAAATGCAGATGCAAGCTATGATGGGTGGACAGCAAGGTCAATCTAAAGATAAAGAAAAACCAAGCAATAATCCAAAGGAACAAGTAAATGCCTGATGATGTCGTTGAACCACAATTAACAACTGA
>Ga0137340_1000179_pt1 | contig 14467 bp, 17 predicted proteins | sample EasRivERMLT400_2_FD_102295 | JGI IMG/M metagenome (GOLD analysis project Ga0137340, IMG submission 102295) | Soil microbial communities from meander-bound floodplain in the East River, Colorado, USA - East River MetaG ERMLT400_2 | ecosystem: Environmental > Terrestrial > Soil > Floodplain ...
AGGTGAAGTCCTGGCGGCCCCACTTAATGCCTGCGTGCTGCATGGCTTTGAGGCGGGCCTCGAGGTTGGATGTGCCGGCGTTGAAGGCAGTGTTGATGCCGAAGGGGGAGTCGGCGAGGAGCGTAGCCGGCGCGATGGGTGGGCCGAGAGAGAAGTTAAAGCTGTTGCTTGCTGTGGAGAGGTCGGCGGCGCGGACGGAGCAGGCGCAGAGAAGGATCAAGAGAACGCGCATAATGGGTGCAGGATGGCGAAGGGGGGTTGCGAGGTTCAATCGAGAATTGAGGATTGAGAATCTGACATTTGGAATCGGTGAGAAGACGCTGATTGATAAGGAAGGCAGGAAGCGAGGCAGGGAAAGACGCGAGGAAAGGAAAGAGTTGCTCTCAGAACGGGAGCTTTGCTCCCGGCACGTCCGCTTTGCGGATCGCATTCGAAATGACGAGCATATCTGCGGGGAGGGCGACAAATCGAACAACATTTGTTGTTGGCGCAGGGTCGAATCCGAAAAAGGTCCAGTCAACCTTGTTAGAGCCGGATATGATCTCACCCAACGCGCTACCCATGACAGCATCTGCGGAGGCATTGGAAACGACGAGATCCATTCGCTGAAGAAAGCCAGGGAGAACTAAAGCGTCCCGATGCTGCTTCATCCGAAGGGCTTTCCTTTTGAGCATCAGATTGCCGACAAACTGCGGCGTTCGGTCAATCAGCCAGTCCCCTCCCTCTATCGACTGGAGATCTTTACTTAAGGCCTTCACATGGTATTCGATTGTGCCCTTTCCGGGCTTCCAAAAGAAGTAAGCCGCAACGCCAATCACCACAGCGGCAATTGCTCCTAGGACAAGGCGTCTGCGCACCAGCGCACAGTAAACGAACTGGGCGCAAAAAGCAGTCTGTCCCTCATCCTAACCTTCTCCCCGAGGGAGAAGGGATAGCGGGCGACAGGTCTCAACCATAGACTGCGGCAGGATGCAAACTCCGCCTCTGGTGATGCGAACGACCAGTCTCTGAATCCAATGACACGCGAATTTTACAATGACGGGCGACAGCTCCCCCTCTCCCCCGGGGAGAGGGCTGGGGTGAGGGACAGACCAGTTCGTCTTGCTCAATAAGGAAGGCAGGAAGCAAGGATGGAGGAGGGGCGAACTCCGGCGGCACGATGTGCGCATTCAATGCCGATTTCTTCGGCGGCTTCTTATGTCTTCTCTTTCGTGTTCACTGGCGGCTCAGCGTTCGGATGCGGCAGTGCCTGCTTCACAATCCACATTCACGAAGACGGTCGGTCTTTCAAAGGGCGACCGTCACGCGCAGGAAGGTTGCCGGAATGGACGTGGCATTCTTACTCCTGTTTTGGCTATTGAACAGGGTTTCGAGCTCGTTCTGCAGGGCAGTGTCTCGGCCGTTCTTTTCTGCGGCTTCGAATGCATTCATGGTTGGCCCGTAGTATCTCCTGAATTCCTCGACGAAGTCCAATGGGGCGCCGCCGAAGTTGAAGGTGAACGTCTCGCGCGCGAAGGAGATTTTCTCTGCCGGAACTCCAGCGCCGCGAAATCGCTCGATTACGTTGTCCTCGACACCCCACGTCATAGGGCTGACGAAACCGTCCGGCGGAGGCGGTGTGTAGCTGGAGCTAATCTTCAAGATCTGCGCCACGAACGTGGGGTCATTGGGAATCCAATTGCCCATAACGATGCGACCGCCAGGGCGAGTCACACGCACCATCTCCCGGGCGACGTCGAAAGGTTTGGGGGCAAACATCGCTCCAAAGATCGTCACGACAAGGTCAAACGCCTGATCCGGCAACGGGCGCAAATTGGACGCATCGCCCTCGCGAAATGTGCAGTTCGAAAGACCATGCGTCGCGGCCCGCCTGGTTCCGGCCTCGACCAGGTTCCGCGCAATATCGACGCCCAACACGTCCGCTCCCAGTTTGGCCGCTGGCAATGCCGTCGTGCCATCGCCACAGCCGAGATCCAGGACCTTGAGCCCGCGTTTGATTCCGAGTCGCTGGACAAGGGCCTCTCCACTTTCCCGCATGGTTTCGGCAATGCGCGTGAAGTCGCCCTTTTCCCAAAGGGCTTTGTTTGGGTTCAGGGGAGGAGTCAGCATGGGGTTATTGGTTAGTTTAACCGGTTGGACGTCGGTTTTGGCGGCCTGAACGAAAGATTCCGTTTTCACAGCTTGAATAAGCCGGCACCGACGGCAAACCTTTCATAAAAATGCACTGGCGGTGGGCCACCGCTGGGGAAGGCGGTCCGAAGGGGAGAACGCGCATAATGAGGGCGGGATGAAGAAGGGGGGTGCGAGGTTCAATCGATAATTGAGGATTGAAAATTTGTCATTTGTAATTGGTGAACCGGACGAAGGCGCTGATTAATAAGGAAAGCAGGAACCAAGGAAAGGGACGAGGGGGCGAAGACGAACTCACGTTACGGCGTTGGTCGCCGCACATTATCTTTTTCTCGAAGCACCTCATCTAGTCCCGCCGGTTCTGGAACTTTATCGGGCGCAAGCAGCTTCAGCGATCGGGTTCCTTCCCTCGGGTCCGGAGGGACGCTCGCATCGGCCGTGCGAATTAATCGCTCCCACAAAGCCATGTCCTGCTGCGGCGCGAGCACATTGACGTGACTTGGGGAATCAATATCTGGGGCTGGGGGAACAGAAAGCTCTGTGAATCGCTGGCGTTCCTCCGGAATCACCGCCCATCCATTCGCGAGAATGCTGTTAAGGTACCCTGCCAAAGGGTTCTTTACATCGATTCTCTTTGCTTCAAGAAACCCAAGTCCGATCAACGCTTCCGTGTGCTTTTGCAGTTCCTTGCCGGAAACGCTCCTAAAACTGTAGTTCCGCGGTTTCCTGATCTTCACATAGGTCCGCTCCAATTGGTCCAGAATCGTGCGCCTCTCGATTTTCTTCCGTTCTTTCAAGTATCGGTTTTTGTGCCACTCCAAACTGCCGTCCTTCGGGTGCGGCATCAAAAGGACATAAGCCAGGACGCCAGCCACCACAGCAGCAATTGCTCCTATGACGAGGGGCTTACGCACGGGGCCAGTGTAAGCGAACGGGCTGAGGAGGAAAAGGTGGTGATTGATAAGGAAGGCAGGAAGCAAGGAATCGAGGAGAGGGAAGAGGGATTAAGATTAAGAGTAAGATTAGGATTAGGATCAAGAAAGAGAGGGGACGGGTTTTTCTTGCTGCGGTTCGATGAGGTTGCGAAAACTGGCGGGATGAAATTTCCACATGCAGTCGCGGGCCTGGCGGTGTTTGTTTCGGTCACTTTCATGCACAACGCCATGTCCGCGTGGCCGGAGTTTCGAGGGCCGCGCGGCGACGGTCATGTCCCGCCTGCCGTCGATGGCAAACCGATCGGCCTGCCGTTGCACTGGAGTGAAACGAACAACATTAAATGGAAAACGGAGATTCCGCATAAAGGCATCTCCACGCCGGTGGTGCTGGATGGGCAGGTGTGGCTGACGACCGCAACAGTCGATGGTCACGATTTTTTTGCGATTTGTGCGGACGCGGAAAGCGGCAAAGTGCGGTTCAACGAGAAGGTGTTTCACAGTGATAACCCGGAGTCGCTCGGGAACGGCGCATCGATGAATTCGTATGCGACGCCTTCGGCGGTGATTGAGCCCGGGCGGGTTTACGTTCACTTCGGGAGTTTTGGCACGGCGTGCCTCGACACGAGCACGGGCAAGGCGATTTGGAAACGCGACGATCTTCCGTGCCGGCATTACCGCGGGCCGTCGTCATCGCCAGTGGTGTTCGAGAACTTGCTGATCCTGACGATGGACGGCGCGGATCAGCAGTACCATGTCGCGCTCGACAAGCAGACGGGCAAGACCGTTTGGAAAACGAATCGCTCGGTAAAATGGAACGACGAACATGTCCCCGGACAAATGGCGAAGGATGGCGATTTGCGGAAAGCGCATAGCACGCCATTGATCGTGAACGCGGCAGGCAAACCGCAGATGTTGAGTGTGGGCGCGAAGGCGGGCTACGCGTATGACCCGCGGACGGGCGCGGAAATCTGGAAAGTGGAGTATCAGGATTGGTCGGTCGCGCCGCGGCCGTTGTTTGAGGGCGGGTTGGCGTTCCTGGTGACGGGTTTGAACAAAAAAGAATTGTGGGCCGTAAAAACGGACGGGCAGGGGGATGTGACCGACTCACACGTTGTGTGGAAGCTCAAGACGCGCGTCGGCAAGTACGCTTCGCCGATCCTCGTGGACGGGCTGATCTACACCCCGGCGGAGGAGAGTTTTATCACGTGCGTGGATGCGAAGACGGGAGAAACTGTGTGGACGGAACGGGTAGGCGGCAAATACGCGGCGTCGCCGATTTACGCGGATGGGCGGCTTTATTTCTTCAGCCAGGACGGGACGACGCTGGTGCTCAAGCCGGGGCGGAGTTTGCAGCCCCTGGCGACGAACACGCTTGCGAGCGGCTTCATGGCTTCGCCGGGCGTGGATGGCAAAGCGTTTTACCTGCGGACGAAAATGCATCTTTGCAAAGTGAGCGAGTGAGTTCCGAGTTGCCCGGTAGGGTCGTCGCTCCGCCGACGACCGCTCCCCAAAATCGCAAATCGTAAATTAATCGGCTTCAGCCGGGTGTAGCAGCGCACCATAAATCCGCATCTGTTTCCGCCCCGAAGGGGCAACGCCAACGTTAGCCGAGGGCGAAGCCCTCGGACCGCGTCCTTCACACGCCTCGCCCTGAAGGGGCAAACCAATTCCAGTGAATGATCCTTTGAAATCGTAAACTTCCGATTTGAGATTCTCTGTCTCCAACATCGACGCTCCACGTTCGCAACTCTGAGCTAAGCGCAGTTGCCAATTCGCCGTGAACAATTCACCATCCGCTCACCGCGCACATCAACCCGATTGTAACCCCCGACGTAAGGAGGGGGCTGATTAGCCTTCGGGCTGGCCTGGAGGGGCGAGCTCTGCGAGCCCATTGTCCGGGTAGGGTCGTCGCTCCGCCGACGACCGCTCCCCAATCCAATCCAAAATCGTAAATTCATCGGGTTCAGCCGGGTGTTGCAGCGCACCATAAATCCGCATCTGTTTCCGCCCCGAAGGGGCAACTCCAACCTTAGCCGAGGGCGAAGCCCTCGGACCACGTCCTTCACACGCCTGCGCCCTGAAGGGGCAAACCAATTCCAGTGAATGATCCACCCCAATCCAAAATCCAAAATCGCAAATCGTAAATTCACGGACTCAGTCCACAAGGAAGCTCCCGCACGGCCGAGAGCCGTGCATTTCCATCAAACGGAAGTTTGTTGCTCGATCACCCAAAACGTGGGCGATCATCGGTGAACGCCTGCTGAACCGCTAAGACGCCATTGCCTCCGTTGACTCTATTGAAGATTTTTATCGAGCATCGAAGGAAACTTGTTAACTAGCTATGTGCTCCGCCCGGCAAACCGTTCGTTCGCGGTATTGGTTCCAGTGGCTCACCGTGAAACCCTCTTTCGTACGTCTTCAAACTGTACGTGTATGGAATCCATTTGGTTGTGTCCTTCGTTTTTGGAAACTTGTTTCGAAAGTGGTATTCTGACTCGGGAAGTCGATAGTACTTCGTCGGCTCGAGGAAGTACTTAGTGGCGAAAAAGTGGAACCCATCTTCACTTCCAATATAATATAGCGTGCCCATTCCTCGGCGCTCAGTAAGGCGGTCCAAGTCAGTTTTGCTCTTTAGCCTATTTGCACAGCTTGTGGCTAGGAAAAGACACAAGAGAAGGACGACATTCGCAGCGGTGCGCGAAGGCTTGTGTGCGCTCGACGGTCGTTCGTTTCGACCAACCAAACACAAGAATGCAAACATGCTTACAATTCCCCAGCCAATGAACCAGGGCACCAAACGGTCGCGTAGCGATGGGCGGCTGTAGTAGGCGCTCCAAGGTCTTCCCTCGCTCCAATTATTGATGTCGTCAGGGTCGTTGCCACCGGTCTTTGAAATTCCATCCTCTCCAAGCGAGTAAATGTCTGGCCCGTTTGTGTTGTGCAGGGAAGGAAACCGATACACATAATCCCGACCCCACCAATCCTTACGCAGAACCTTGATGTAGCCCGAATCCTTCGCCGTTTCACCAGGGAAACCAGTAACGAGAAGGGACAGCCCTTCGCTTTGAGAGGGATACCGGCCATGTTCCAGACCGAATGTCATCACTGCGCCGTCAAGCTGCCTGACGTCGGCCTCTGTCGCGTTATGGAGGGCGATGGTTGCCTGTGAAGATGTGGATACAAACAGAAGGCCTGCTGCAACTATGTTCGTCCAAGTCTGCATACTTCCCCATGATTCATCGGCGTAATAGGTTTTCAGCTAAACTCTGTATGGCTATAATGGGAAACATGCCGATTTTTAAACTCGTCACCGACACATGGAACGGGAGATCGGTCGAAGAAACGGGCAAAGAATCGCCAAGCTGGGACGACGTGGTTGCTGCGATCAAGGGCCTGGACGCGGACAAAAGAACCCTGGTGGCGGCTGATGGTTGGGGAGAAACCCAAATGCTCATCGGCGGGGGTGCTGGCAAGTATGTAGTTTCTGTGAGCACGTCAGATGAGGAACAATTCACCTTAATCAACTGCAATGTGAAAGGCAGCGATCGCGTGTTACTGAACGCGGGCGGTCAAACAGGTAACTTCCCGTCGCAAGAGATCGTCGATTACGAAACCGCAATCCAGGCAGCCAATTGGTTCTACGAACACAACGAACCCGCCCCACAGTTGGTTTGGAAGAACGATTGAGAGCCAACACGCTATTCGTCAGGCAGCCAGCCGCTAGCCCACAAGTCTCTGCCACCAACTTCGCTGCTTGGTCTCTTCATGAGGTGACTCAATCTTGATATCGTCAATCTTCGTGCCAGGTGGCAAATGCCGCGTCTGCTGGTGAAGCTGTCCGAGTATGGAGTAATGCACCCGCAAATCTGTGCGCTCGAAATTGTCTGCATTCAACTGCCCGCCCAGTGACAGCGGTATCTTGCAACTGTAGCACTGGCCAGCCGCCAACTCGCCTCGCAGCTTGCGAACCTCGGTGAGCAGAAAACCTACAAACCAACTGCGCCGCCGTTCCCTGTCCTCGCAGAGCCGGTCAAACTCCTCATGCGACTCAGCGACCTGCTTGAACTCGCCGGACATCAAATCGAGGAAATGAATGTGACCTGACTGGTCGCGAAGGAATAAATCACCGAACGCGGTCATGAGGACTGGCGTAAAATCCGGAGACACGAGCCATCGCCAATCGGAAAGCAACGTATCGAACGGCAGCCCGTCAGCCTTGATGGTGAGATGTGCTGGAACTGCCATGCGCGTGCGTTTTTAGTCGGAACCATCTGTCGTAACGTTCAAAGTCTCAGCGCCGATGTCCAATCCGCGCCAAAGTTCCAACTCCTCCGGTTCGGCGTAGCGAATGCACAAGCAAGTGTCCTCGCGACCGCCCAACCGCCGGGCAAACTCAATGCAATCAATGCGTGCCGTCATCGCAGTGCTCGAATTGAGCGGAATGTGAACGAACATGCCAGGGCGGACCTCGCCCTCCACGATAGAACCAGCCAACACGAAATGCGGTCGTCCCTCAATCGCGAACGTGTCTTTGACATGGAACTTAGCCATAGTGTGCAATGCGGCCTAACAACCCAAGCTCATCGTTCAATCCTCGCGATAAACTCGCTCCAAGAATCAGCAACCGGTCTGGCTTGGTCGGGTGACATGCCGACCATCGGGAGCATAAACACGCGACCCTCGGAATCAAACGCCAGCAACTCGCCGCCGCCGCTCGAACCAAAGCCGAGAAAGCCTGGTGCGAACTCCGAAACGTGGTAGTCACCATTCAACTGCTCGACCTCAGTGGGCGACCACAACTGAAACCAACCCGGCGCCACAGCCAGCGCTCCCTCTTTCGGTGCATCGCTGGCGAAATAGCCGACGTATTGTGGAGGAAGCGTCACTCCGTCAAACCTTTCGCGGCAGGTACCATCCAGACCGTATCATTCATCTGGAAATCGGCGGCCATGTCTTCTGGAGGCAATCGTCCGACTGCCCGTCAAACACCTGCAAGAAGTAAGTCTTGGCGAACGCAGCCAAATCCTCAGGCTGCTCCTCCATCCGCAAGACAATCATGCCAACGCAGAAATGATATGTGGAGTAATACCAGTGGCCATCCGATCCTCGCGCCAGAAAGATGTCAGGAATGCGCCCGTCCTGCTTCTGGCAACTGTTGGCATACGCCAGCCACTCACCCTTCCGGGTCAGAATGATACGGTCCGACAGCCAACTGGCATCATCACTCGGCTCATTCGTGCTCTGGGGTTTGAGGCGTGCGAACTCATTGGTCGGCCACACCGGGTCGGCAACGCGCGCGGCAATATCAGCAATGCTCTTCTCCTTCCAGGCACGGCGGGCACTCGACTTGAGCGATGGAGGCCGAAGAAATGCGACCGCACCGATAACCGCCAAAAGCAGAACAGAAACGATGACGATGACGAGCGGCTTCTTCACGGCTAACAGATACCCTGGATCATATTTGAATCATATTGCGTGCGTAACCCAGGGTCAAATCAGCGGGCAGTGTGAAGGAAGATTGAAGCTTAACCTGCTTCCTCCTTGAACAAGACCGTTAGCGGGGGCTCTTGAGGATCGTTGATTACCGTTACATCGCCGTCCTTCTCATAGGTGAGGACAAGTTTTCCTTTCTCCCCAGCAGGTTCGGCTGCGATAAGGCCATCCAAAACTCCAAGAACACTGTAGGTAGCCTGCTCAGCTGCGAGTCGAAGGAGGGCACGGACATTTTCCTGATCTGACTGGGACAAATTGTTGAACCATTGGCTCATGCTGACGATTTCCGCGCGGGGCCGCCTCCCGGGAGGATGTTTCAAGACGTCGATCAGTCCACCTTCAACTGCTCGATTAACTACTATGCTTAGAGCTTGGACAAAACTTTTGGCATTCATTTGGGCCTCATCAGATTGGGCAGGCACCCATCCCGTTTAAAGACGAAAGCTGTGATTGGCATTTAGAAATGCCTTATACGCTTCAACTGGGATTCGCCAGAAATTTCGTCCGCCACCACCGATATTGATCGCCTGAAGCTTTCCCTCTTCGATCAGGTCGAGCAAATGCTGCTCAGTTACCTGCAGCTTCATCGCCACCTCAGCAACGTATAGGATTGTGCGGTCCTTTGAAAACGCAAGCGACGGAAATTCGAGTTGCTGCGGCTCTTGTATCATCACTCGGCAAAGCGATCATAGGCGCCCAATTCACCATCCGCCTGCTCCCTTAAAAATCTCAAAACTCGTCAAGCGGAATTTTCGCAAAAAAATGTCCTCTCCTGTCCACTCGTGTCCATTCCTGTCACATTCATAAAATCCATCCAACGGAAGTTGGAAAAACCCATGCTAAAATACCTCCATGAAAGGAAAAATTTGGGCTCTTAATCGTAATCTTACTCTTAATCCTAATCTCTCCGTTCCCGAGCCCCTGTCTCCCAACTTCTCAAACTGAACCGGACTTTGAATCCCATGACTCACAAAATCAACAAAACTGCCGGCCCGCTTTTCCCTCTCCCTTGGGGAGAGGGTCAGGGTGAGGGACAAACTGGTTCTTCTCTCAACTCTCAACCCTCAACTCTCATCTAACTCATGCATCCCAACCAAACCAAAGACCAATTCATCGAACTCCGCGCCAAAGGCTGGAGCTATCACCGCATTGCCGAACACCTCGACATCTCCACCTCCACCGCTCACATTTGGGCCACTGAATTCAGCATCGAAATACAAAAACTGCGCGCCATCGAACTCGAAGCCATCCAGGAGCGCGTTCTTGCCTCCTACGAACAGGACCTGACCTATCTCGCCGACGAACTGAAGCGCGTCCAGCAGGTCCTTCGCGAACGCGACTACGGCTACGTCGATACCCAGCAACTCTACTGGTATCAGGGTGCCCTCATGGCTCGAATCGAAAAAAAGTGCGCTCCCATCGAAATCCCCGCAGCTCCCGATGTGGACAATTCAAAATCGAACAAAATCGAACAAAACCGAACGCTTTCTCCGGGGGGACCTGCTGCATGAAACTCGATACGGAACCGCTGTCACAGAATCACAACGCATACGCGAGTCAAAAACTGGCCTGCGAACGCGCCGAAACACTTCGCGACGAGGAATGGCAACTTCATAATGAGTGCATTGCTCTCGCTCGCGAAGCGATCGACCTCTACAAAGCCCAAGGTGAGAAACATCTCCGCATCCCCGACCTCACCCGCCTGATCGATCTCGCCTCTCGCCTGGGCCGCCTCGCCACCGGCATTCCCACCGAGCACATCGAGCACGCATGGTCCGAATACCAGAATCAGATTTGGACCGCTCAATTCGAGGCTGACCTCAAACGCATCTATGGCAATCCCGACGAACCAAACTTTATGGATGATCGACGCTAACGGTATGATTGCCAGAATGCCCGAAATCGGTCGCAAGTCCTTCCCTCTCCCTTGGGCTGCGGACGCGCCAGCGTCTCGCCGCGCAACATTGCTAGCACTCGGTCAGGGTGAGGGACAAACTGGTTCTTCTCTCAGCTCTCAACCCTCAACTCTCAACCTCCTACTCCCCGTAAACGAGCACACAGGCGGGCGTCCCATTGAATTTGGGCGTTTTCACGTCGTCGGATGTGGACTAATGTTTGTTGATAGGGCTTTCATGCGTTTGAGATTCATCAGGATTGCACTCAGTACGCTGGCGATCGGCGCTTCGTTGGGCGCGGCGGCCGCGACTTCCGCGCCGCAATATAATCGCGACATCAAGCCGATCCTTTCGGACCACTGTTTTGCCTGCCACGGCCAGGACGACAAAGCGCGCAAGGCCAAGTTGAGGCTCGACACGCGCGAAGGGGCGTTGAAGGGCGGGAAGTCGGGCGACGCGGCGATCGTGCCGGGCAAAGCGGAGGAGAGCGAGTTGATCGCGCGCATCACGACGCACGACGAGGACGATTTGATGCCGCCTCCCGACGAGAAGAAGCCGCTGACGCCGGAGCAGATTGAAATGTTGAAACGGTGGATTCAAAGCGGCGCGGAGTATCAGGGGCATTGGGCGTTCACGGCGCCGACGAAGCCGGAGGTTCCTCGCGTGGGACGAAAGGGGAAAAATGCGATCGACGCGTTTGTGCTGGCGCGGCTCGAACGGGAGAAGTTGAAGGCGTCGCCGGAGGTGCGCCCGGAAGTTCTCATGCGCAGGGTGTGCCTGGATATCACGGGTTTGCCGCCGACGCCAGGCGAGGTGGATGAGTTTGTGCGCGCTTACGGGAAACGCGGCGACGATGCTTACGTGGACCTGGTGGACCGATTGCTGGCATCGCCGCGGTACGCGGAGAAGTGGACGCGCTGGTGGCTCGATGCTGCGCGCTACGCGGACAGCGATGGTTACGAGAAGGACCTGCCGCGCGAGCAATGGACGTGGCGGGATTGGGTGCTCGACGCGTTCCAGCGCGACATGCCTTACGACCAGTTCGTCGTGGAGCAGATCGCGGGCGACCTGCTGCCGAACGCAACGCAGTCGCAGCGCGTGGCGACGGGGCTTTTGCGGAACGGAATGGTGAACGAGGAGGGCGCGATCATCAACGAGCAGTTCCGTATGGAAGGGATGTTCGACCGGATGGAGACGATTGGCAAAAGCGTGCTCGGGTTGACGTTGCAATGCGCGCAGTGCCACACGCACAAATACGATCCGCTCACGCATGAAGAATATTACCGGATGTTCGCATTCCTGAATGACACGTATGAATCGACGTCGCCGGTGTATTCGAAGGAGGAGTTAGCGACGATCGAGCGGATACATCGCGGCATTGCGGAACAGGAAGGCGAGGTGAAGAAGCGCTTGCCGGATTGGGAGGAGCGCCTCGCGACGTGGGAGAAGGAATCGGCGAAGAAAAACGTCGAGTGGACTTACATTGATGCGATCGAGAATGAGTGGGTCGGCGGCCTGGCGCATCCGGAGAAGCAAAAGGACAAGTCGATTTTGACGCTAGGGTTCAGACCGACGACAGGCGAGTTGTGGGTGACGGGGATCACGCGCGAGACGAATATCACGGGACTGCGGATCGAGGCGTTGACGCACGGGGATTTGCCATACGACGGGCCGGGGCGAAGTTTCAAAGGGACTTTCGCGGTAAGCGAGCTTTATGTGGAAGCCGCGCCCGTGAGCGAGATCGGCGCACAGACCAATCACGCGGCGGAGATCAAGAAGGGACTGGTGAAAATCCCGCTGACGAACGCAGTGGCGGATATTGAAGCGCCGCGGCAGGAGATGGATGCGAAGTTTCGAAAGAAGGATGACAAACGGCGCATCGGCCCGGCGAGGTATTTGATCGACGGGAACGATGATACCGCGTGGAGCACGGATTTGGGACCGGGCCGGCGTCATCATGATTCGCAAGTGGTGATGAAGTTCGCGACGAACGGCTGGGAGTCGGCGGACGGGACGTTCCTGAAAGTGTGGCTGAAGTATCGACACGGCGGTGAAGACGGGCATGGGCGCGATAACAATTTCCTGGGACGTTTTCGGCTGGCGATCACGACCGCGGAGGATCCGCATGCTGATCCGTTGCCGGCAGCAGTGCGCGAAGCGCTGGCGGTCGCGAAGGAGCAACGCACAGCGAAACAACAGCAACTGATTTTCGCGGAGTGGCGGAAATCCGTGCCGGAGTTGAAGGAGATTAACGAAGCGATGGCCGGGCTATGGAAGGATTATCCCGAGGGCGAGAGCGTGCTGAACCTCGCGCGGCGCGATCCCGAGTGGCATCGCGAGACAACAATTTACGAGCGGGGCAACTGGCAAAAACCGACAAAGAAAGTCGAGCCGGGCGTGCCGGCGTTTTTGCATGCGCTGCCGAAGGACGCACCCGTGGATCGACTGACGTTCGCGCGCTGGCTGGTGGACCCGCGCTCGCCGACGACCGCGCGGGTGGCAGTGAACCGCGTGTGGCAAACGATGTTCGGCATGGGCCTGGTGGAGACCGCGGAAGATTTTGGCATGCGCAGCAGTGATCCGACGCATCCGGAACTGCTGGATTGGCTGGCGGTTGGTTTCATGGAAGGCAGCCTTGGCGCGAAGAATGAGCCGTGGTCGTTGAAGCAACTGGTTCGCGCGATCGTGTTGAGTTCGACTTACCGCCAGGACTCGCGCGCGAGCGAAACGTTGCTCGAACGAGATCCGCGGAACAGGTTGCTCGCGCGAGGTCCGCGGTTCCGCGCCGAGGCCGAAGTGATTCGTGACATCGCGCTCACGGCGTCGGGCCTGCTCGAGGAAAAAGTGGGCGGCCGCAGTTTTTATCCGCCAGTGCCGGAGAGCTTGTTCGCGTTGAACTTCGTGAAAATAGATTGGAAACCCGCGCCCGCGCCGGAGCGGTATCGGCGCTCGCTCTATATGTTCCGCCGGCGGTCGATGCCTGACCCGGTGATGGGCAGTTTCGACGCGCCGAACGGGGATTCTTCGTGTGTGCGGCGCGTGCGGTCGAACACGCCACTGGCTGCGCTGGCGTCATTGAACGAACCGGTGTTCGTGGAAGCGGCGCAGGCGCTCGCGCTCCGCACGTTGCGCGAAGGCGGCAAGAGCGATGAAGAGCGAGCGGGGTATGCGTTTCGCTCATGCACGGGACGCGCTCCGAAGCCGGGGGAAGTAACGACCATCCTTGAATTGCTGCGCACCCGCGACGCGCGCATCGCGGAGGGTTGGGTGCCGGCCCGCGAAGTATCGGTGGGCGAGAGCAAGCTTCCCGAGTTGCCGGCGGGAACGAATCCGCGGCAGCTGGCGGGCTGGACGATTGTGAGCCGCGTGCTGTTGAACCTGGATGAAACGTTGACGAAGAATTGAGTTATGAAGCCGATCACAATTCCCCGCACTGACCTGCGCCAACTCGTTAGCCGGCGATGGTTTTTGCGCGACTGCGGCGTGAGCGTGGGAGCGATGGCGTTGCTGTCGATGTTGGGTGGGTCGAGAGCGGCGGCGGCGGTCGCGGGCGCGACGAACCCGCTTGCGCCGAAGCAGCCGCACTTCAAACCGAAAGCGAAGCACGTCATCTACATGTTCCAGGCGGGCGCGCCGAGCCATTTGGATTTGTTTGATCCGAAGCCGGAGCTGGGCAAGCGCAACGGCAAGCTGCCGCCACCGGAGTTGCTCAAGGATTATCGCGCGGCGTTCATCAACCCGAACTCGGCGCTGCTGGGTCCGAAGTTCAAGTTCAGCAAGCACGGGCAGGCGGGGACGGAAGTCGCGGAGTTGTTGCCGAAGATAAGTGAGATCGTGGATGACATTTGCCTCATCCGCTCGATGCACACGGACGCGGTGAATCATGCGCCGGCGCAGATCATGATGAACACCGGCTCGCAGCAGTTCGGCCGGCCGAGCCTCGGCGCGTGGACGCTCTACGGCCTCGGCAGCGAAGCGGAGAACCTCCCGGGCTACGTCGTCCTCTGCCCCGAT
>Ga0137340_1000183_pt1 | contig 14352 bp, 5 predicted proteins | sample EasRivERMLT400_2_FD_102295 | JGI IMG/M metagenome (GOLD analysis project Ga0137340, IMG submission 102295) | Soil microbial communities from meander-bound floodplain in the East River, Colorado, USA - East River MetaG ERMLT400_2 | ecosystem: Environmental > Terrestrial > Soil > Floodplain ...
TGTTAACCAGTGGCTTATCGTCACTGGCCCTGAACGTGATCTGCGTCGTTGCGGGCAGGAAATTTGCCGTCTCAGCCGGAGCGACGTCCGAAATTTGCGGCGGCTGGTTCGCCGAGAGGGCAGGGGCCAGCACCGCGGCGTTGTCATAAACCACCTGGTAAAATGGCTGCGACGTGCCCGAGTCCTCGTAACAGAAAAGCGCGAAGTGTCCCGTGGTCAGGTAGGGCCCTGCCGGAGCATCCGTCCCGTCGGCCAGCACATCCGCCTCCGGCGTGTCCACGACTGTTTGCTCCCACAGCACCGCATTCGCCGCATCCTTGTCGAGCACCTGTGCCTTGATGAACACCGTTGTCCGATTCGAAACCGTCAGGTCCAGCACCAGCGTCACATTGTCATTCTTGATCGCCGTCGCCTCGTTGTAGAAATACTTGCCAATGCCCTTGGTTATCAGGATGTCCGTCGTTGACTTGCTAAAGCCATAACCCGCCAGCGTCCCCAGTGAGTTCGTCTCCGGTATGAACCCCAGCACCGCGAACGAGTCCGCTCCTTCCCCGTGGACGACGTCAACCCGGAATTGCAATCGATCGCATTCGCGCAAATCGAACACGCGCGACGTTTTCCGGCTTCCCGTAAAGATGGCCTGCCCCGCCGGCGGCAGATTAAACTGAAATTGACTGTTCGTCTCGCTCGGAAGCCCCAACCCGGGAACAAATGTGAAATCCAGCCAGTCCGTCTTCGTATTATCGTTGAAATCGTCCAGGATCGCGTCATCCAACACGCACACCTCGGCGTTGTCATACACCACCTTGTACTCGGGCTGCGTTGTGCCCGAGTCCTCGTAACAATAAAGCACGAAGTGTCCCCTCGTCAGGTACGGCCCGGCCGGATCATCTGTCCCATCGGCCATGATGTCCGCAGCCGGCGTGTCCGTCGTCGTGTGTTCCCAAAGCACGGCATTGCCGTTCTCCTTGTCCAGCACCTTGCCTTGAATCGTCACCGCGCCGTCTTTCGCGGTGAGAGTAAGCACCAGCGTCACATTATTGTTCTTCACCGCCGGGCTGACGTTCTCATTATAGAAATACTTCGCGATGCCCTTGGTCACCAGGATGTCGGTCGTGGACTTGGCAAGCCCATAACCGGCCAGCGTGCCCAGTGAATTTGTCGTGGGAATAAACGCCAGGACTGCAAAACTATCCGGCCCGATCCCTTCCACCAGGTCCACCTTGAACTCGATCGTCCGCCCATTCCTCAACTCGAACTCTTCCGATGTCTTCCGACTTCCCGTAAAGATGGACTGCCCGGCCGGCGGCAGCACAAACTGGAATTGACCGTTCGTCTCGCTCGGAAGCCCGAGCCCTGGAACGAACGTGAAATCCTGCCAGTCCGTCTTCACGTTATCATCGAAGTTATCCAGCACATGGCCGCGAAGATGGGCCGGCGCCAGCAACAGGCCAGTGAGAAGTGCGAGGGCGAGTACAGTCGTTGTCCTCATAAAGATACTACATGTTCCAGTTAGATGGTGTAACCGATACCTACCACATCCGCCGCGGCAACGTCAACCTTCAGAACACCACCAGTACTCCTGTGTGCTGAACAACGAACAGCACGAACAGCAACTGAGACTGAATAAGGAACCCGGGAAACAAGGAACTCAGGAGGGGAGATGAAAACCGAATTACTCGATCTCCGGCACGTCGGCCTGGCGGATCACCTCAACGCACTTCTGTGAAATTCGACTTCCCGGAGGAACCCGTTCTCATAGAAATTTCGCACTACTGTGGGGACGCCCTTCTTCCGAACCCACACGGGCACACCATAGGGAACCAAGGGAAAGGAGCTCAGGCGGGATGGAGCACTTGCGGCGTGCGGTGGCGCGATACGGCCTTGGTGAATCCCTAAAACCGTGTGCGCAGCTCACCACTGAAGCCGCAGCCGCTGTCGCATTAATCCAGTATGCGCGCCCGGTAGAGCACGACTCCGGATCCGCTGCTGGCAGTATCTATGAACGTCACCGTGCCCGTCAAATTGGTGACCACCGTGTACGGCCGCCACACCGAAACATTGTTGCGGCTTGATTTTTCCACCACGTAGCGAAAGCCAGGCTCACCCTGGAGCGACCACACAATCGTGTTCGGTGGCTGCCGTTCCACCAGCGTAATGACTCCCACTGAAAAGCGAGGCAACCCCGCCCGCAGGCTAAAACTCTGCAAAGCAGCAAGAGTTGCGGGAGGCATCAACGGCTGTTGCGTTTGCACTTGCAAAATATCTGACCGCCCGAATCTCCCGCCGGTAGCACGCGCCTCTTCATAGCTCGTGCCCCGGGCCGCCTCCCAGACGCGCACTTGAGCGAACGCAATCTCGCCCGGGGCAACGCTTGCTAGCGTTACAAGTTGCCGGGTGAAAAATCCCGCGTTGAACCCGGTCCGAAACGGCGTCGGCTGGCCGGCAGGTCGGATCGCTTCCAGCGTGGGACCAGCGTAGAGTTGAGCTACGTGCTGTTCGCCAGTTAATCGCGTCTCCCCATCAATATCGAACACTGGTGCTTCGTTTGAAGCGGTCATCGTGAACCGGTTGCGAAAGTCGATCAGGGCCCCGCCGATCATGTTCGTTGCCATATTCAGCGTCGCAGGCAGGCTCCAAACCGTTCCCGCGGCATTCTGAACACGCACCTGGTAACTACCGGCCTGCGCCGGTTGCACATTCGTGAACGTTAGATTGCGGTTCGTGGCCTGCACTATTGGTTGATCGCCTGCAAACCACTGGTACTCCAGCGGTGGCGTTCCCAGAGCAACCACACTGAAATTGAAATACCCTCCAATCGGAACTACATCACCTTGAGGCTGGACCAGGATTGTCACCTCGGTCACGGCTTCAACGACAAGCTCCGCGGGGTTGCTCGTTACCGATCCGAACCCGTTGGTGATGATTACTGTGTATGTACCGGCGCTTACCGGCGTGACCGAGTTGAGAATCAAAGCGAAGTTCGTCTGGCCAGCCAGCGCCTCGCCATTAAACAACCATTGATATCTCAACGGTGCTGTGCCGGTGGCGCCGACAACAAACGCTGCTGTGCCTCCTGCCACTGTGCTGATCGAATATGGTTGATTCACAATCACCGGCGGCGCACTCATATCGACCACGCTGAAGGCATCCACGTCCACGAGAGGGCCGATATTCTCAAACATTAGCCGAACATTCGCGTTGGTGGCCGTGACCGCGTATTCAGTCCAGTGCCAATAACCGACCCCCTCCGCCGGAATCTCGGCGAGACCCAGCACCTGTTGGTTCCAAAGCATTCGAATTTGGCTCGGGCTCCCACAGCGGTGAGCGAACCGAACGGCATAAGTGCGACCCGTCACTACGGTAAAATCCTGCCACAACTGCGTTCCGGTCCCCAGGCGCGGCCAGGTTGTGCCATCGGCACCGCCCGATGCGTTGACAGAGCCGCCCATCTCCCCGGAGACGTGCCAATGCTGCGGACTCAAAGCTGTTCCCTCCCAACTCGGTTCCAACAGCACGTTCCCTGGAACGGGAACACTCGTGTCGGTGGTCGGATGCACTTGGCCGAAAAATGCGACGTCACCAAACGCGTTTTCTGAGACCGAAACAGCGATATGGTAAGTCCCGCCGGCCTGCACGGCTGCAAACACGCCGTTTGTACCTTTCCCAATCAGTGTCAGGGCTGCAATGCTAGGCCCCTGATATATAGCCAGGACCGGGTCGGGAACAAGGCTGCCGGCCGCCGTAATTGACGCATAGCCGCGTACCGGGACCTGCCAACGCCACCACAGACTTTTTTGCGCGACCGGCCCTCGGTGAAGCGGTTCTCCGAGTTCCATCGTTGCCTCGTTTATCGACAGAGGCTCGGAACCTGCCAGTGGCCCTTTGAGCACCTTTGCGTCTGCAAACCGGTCGTTGGCCGCAGATGTGAACGGCGCCAATTGAAGCATAAAAGTGAAATCATCAGCACCGCCCGAGAATTGAAGGTGGTAGACCGCCCCCTCCACAGCCAGAAAGCTGTGCAATCGGTTTTCAAGAGGAACAGTCGTAACGGGATCCAGGTCAGTCACAACCGACCCGGTGAAAAGTTGCACGTACTGAAACTGATAACTGGCCGCAAGAGTGTATTGCACACGCCCCGTAAACGGCGCCGTCCAGGAAAGCCAAACAGTGTTCGACGCCGCAATTGATTCACCGGGCTCAGACGTTGCCAGGGTGAAATTGCCCTGGTAAACCACATTCGTGCCTCCGATATGCTCGCTCCCCGCGAACATATCATTGGTCAAGGAGTGAAAGCGTGTGTCCAAAGTGAAACTGCCCGCGCCCACACTGCTGCCGCTCGCAACTTGGATGGCATATTCATGCCCCGCTTCCAGGTGGTAGCGCAAAAAGTTAAATGGATAAATTTTCACGAGCGACCCCGCTTGATTCCCCTCGTAGACACTCGGATTCGGCGCGAACTGACTCGTTCCCACAGAAATATTAAAAATCCCTTCTTCAGCCGGCTTGAACTTCCACCACAACGTGTTGCTTATATCCGCCGCGGGCAGCGGTTCTCCGGGTTCAACCGTTGCTCCATGAATACTGCCGTCAAAGTGAAATGTTGGGACACCCACTTCGATTCGATTCGCAAACGCGTCGTTGGGTGAGGTCGGTCCAGCCGTTTCAAAAGAGAGATTTATGGTGAACGCACCCCAGGACCAGCCGCCGTTAAAAGTTGACGCGACTTGAATCTGTACGACTTCGCCCGCAGTAACCACAACGCCTCCATCGAACGTTGTGCGAGCAGGCGTCAAATCCGTGAGATTAGTCCCATTGTAAGCTGTTATGCTCGGCAAAAATGCCGACGTACTCACGGACACCCGCAGCAAACCGTCACTTGGTGCAGTCCATGAATACCACACCGAAAAATGGTCGTCAGGTCCGGTGTTCTCTCCTGCCTCAGTACTCGATCCCACATTACTACCGCTCACTGTCACGTTTGTTCCAGCCACGACAGTCCGGTTCGCAAAAAGATCGTTGGCAGGCTGCGCCTGCGCCACCGCGTTTAGGATAAACATCCCGAAAACCAACGCCATAGCCGGCTTCCGCCTGGGAACTAAAATGGGAAATACCACAATCATCCATATACCCACAATCTACTGTGGCTTCAAACGAATTCTAACCTGGCTTGCGAGTACTCTGTCTCGCGCCTTCACTAGTTCTCGACGCTCGTCTCTCGACTCTCGACCCATTCCTGGTGCTTGGGATTTCCCGACCGTCCGCAACAAAACCATTGGGTGTACATCCCACTCATCCGCTCCTGTTTCCGCTCCCGCTCTGAGGTATCCTCAAGTGTATGGACACGCACACATTGCCGCTTGCCGAGGAGGGAAAACGGAAGTTCGACGCTCTTCAGGCGGAGGTGCGCAACCAGCCAATGCTTGCCCGCGCCCGGGATCTCATCGGTTCCAACGCATCATTAGTGGTGAGTGGTGTCGCCCTCTTCGGCGTCGTGGCCGTCTGCATCGTCACCCGCCTCCTTGGCCGGCGCTGATCTCTTGGTAATCTCCGGCAATCGAGCCATCAGGAGATTCTGCGGATGTAGCCGTGGGGATGTAACTTGCGGCCGGAGTCAGGGTCTCGATATAGTGTCGAGCGAGGCCCGGACATCATGCGCGAAACCAAGTGTGAAGGATCAGTAGGTCGTTGGGTGAAACGAAGCCTGGCGGTTTGGCTGTCTTTGACGTTGTTGTCTTGCCTGGCTCACGGCGCTGAAGTCTCGGCACTCACCCAATTCCGCAAAGAAGTCCAACCGCTCCTCACCCAGTATTGCTTCGATTGTCACGGTGACGGTTCAAAGAAAGGCGATATCGCCTTCGACGAATTGAAGTCGACCGACGCCCTGTTGGACCACGAGCTCTGGTTGAGGGTGTTGAAGAATGTGCGGGCGGGAATCATGCCGCCGCCGAAAAAATCTCAACCGAGCGCGCAGGAAAAGCAGCAACTCGAGGCGTGGATCAAGACTGCTGTTTTTAAGGCTGATCCGCTGAATCCAGATCCCGGTCGCGTGACTGTCCGCCGTTTGAACCGGGTCGAGTATCGGAACACCGTTCGCGACTTGCTCGGCGTGGACTTCGAAGCCGATAAGGAATTCCCGCCGGACGACGCCGGCCATGGTTTCGATAACATCGGCGATGTGCTGACGCTTCCGCCAATGTTGCTGGAAAAGTATCTGGCGGCGGCAAAGACGGTTGTGGGTCGGGCCGTGCCCGCGGTGCCGGGTGTTCCCGAGGACAAAGTGATCGCCGGCCGAAATTTCACCGGCGAGATCGGCGCGGCGAGCCGCACGAATCGGAACCCGATGGCCACGAACGCACTTGTGCTCTCGTATTACGAAAGGGCATCAATCACGAACAGGTTCAAAGCGGAACACAAGGGGCGGTATCAACTGCTGCTGGATTTCGCGGCGAACGAACGGTTCGTGGACAATCAGTTCGACTACAATAAATGCCGGCTCGTTTTCAAAGCAGACGGCAAGGAACTCCACAGCCGCGAATACACGCGCGAAGGCAGCAAAGCGTTTCACTATGAGTTCGACCAGGATTGGGTCGCCGGCGAACACGAGCTGATCATCGAAGTGAATCCACTGACCCCGGACCAGCGCCAAGTGCGCTCGCTGACGCTGCGGATCGATTCCGTGACCGTGCGCGGGCCGATGGACGAGAAGTATTGGGTGCGGCCGAAGAACTTTGAGAAATTCTTCACCGGGGACGCACCCAAAGGCGCAGGCGAGCGCCGCGAGTACGCGCGCAAGATTCTGGAACCGTTCGTTCGCAAAGCGTACCGCCAACCCGTCGATGCGAAGACACTCGACCGGTTGGTGACCGTCGCCGAATCGACTTATACGCAGGCGGGAAAGACGTTCGAAGCGGGCATTGGGCAGGCGATGGTTGCCGTGCTGGCGTCGCCGCGCTTCCTCTTCCGCGAAGAAAGCGCCGAACCAGCTCGCGAAAAGAGTCATCCGTTTGTGGACGAATTCGCGCTCGCTTCGCGGTTGTCCTATTTCTTCTGGTCCTCGATGCCGGATGATGAGTTGTTCCGTCTCGCGGGCGAAAAGAAGTTGCGCGCCAATCTCGATGCGCAAGCGAAACGAATGCTTGAGGACCCTAAATCGGAGGCGTTCATCCGCAACTTCGTCGGCCAATGGCTCCAGACCCGCGACATCGAGACGGTCCAGATTGACGCGCGCCAGGTCTTGAATCGCGAAAGGACGGACACGGACGCGACAACGACGGCGCCTCCGCCCGATGCGGAACGGGAAAAGCGCATGCTCCGTTTCCGCGAGTTGCGAAACAAAGAGGAGACGAACGACGTCAACATGACCGCCGCGGAAAAGAAGGAGTTGCAGCAAGTCCATGACAGCCTCTTCGGTCCGAACGCTCAGCCTGTCCAGCCGGCGCAGACCAATCGCTTCCGCGGCTTCCGTGGATTTCGCGGGCCGCGCGTGGAATTAACCGGTGACCTCCGGCGCGCCATGCGGCAGGAAACGGAGAGAACTTTTGAGTACATCGTCCGCGAAAACCGGAGCCTGCTCGAGATTCTGGACAGCGACTACACATTCCTGAATGAGCGCCTCGCGCGGCATTATGGACTGACGAATTTGAACGTCACCGGCGATGAAATGATGCTCGTGAAGCTGCCGCCCGAGAGTCCGCGCGGTGGAGTCATCACGCACGGCTCCGTGCTGGCCGTCACGTCGAACCCGACACGCACTTCGCCCGTGAAGCGCGGACTGTTCATTCTCGATAATTTGCTCGGCACGCCGCCACCACCTCCGCCCCCGGACATTCCGCCGCTCGAAGATGCCGCGAAAGCGATGAGGGAAAAGAAGCTGACGTTGCGCGAGACGCTGGCGCTGCATCGCGAGCAGCCGCTGTGCAGTTCGTGCCACAACCGCATGGACCCGCTCGGCCTTGCGCTCGAAAATTTCAACGCGATGGGCATGTGGCGCGAACAGGAACGCAGCCAGCCGATCGACGCGACCGGCAAGCTGATGAGTGGCGAGAGTTTCTCGAACATCAGAGAACTGAAAAAGATTCTTGCTGCGAATCACGCGACGGAGTTTTACAGAACAATGACGGAGAAGCTGTTAACGTACGCGCTCGGTCGCGGGCTGGAGTATTATGACGTGGCGACGGTCGACACTATCGTCGAGCGCCTGCAAAAGTCGGGTGGGCGGCCATCCGAATTGCTGGCGGGCATTGTTCGGTCTGCTCCATTCCAGCGAACGCGGGCTTCCAATCCGGCAGGAGAAGTGCTAACAAGTGAACCAACGGCCCAACGCGCCGACGCGAGGACGAATTGATGAAAACAACCGATACTATTTCCGCTGAGCGCCAATTCGCTTTCAACCGCCGGCGCTTCCTTCGCGGCCTCGGTGCGTGCGTCGCGCTGCCGGCGTTTGAGTCGATGGGGGCGTTGAAGGCGCTCGCCGCGCCTGCGAGTCCACTGGCAACAACCGCTTCCGGCGCTCCGTTGCGCACCGCGTTCGTCTACTTTCCCAACGGGGCCATTCCCGCTGCATGGTGGCCGACCGACGCTGGCAAGGATTTCGCGTTCAGCCGCACACTGAAACCACTGGAGCCGTTGCGTCAGCACTTGCAATTGCTCGGCGGTCTTGACCAACGATGCGCTTATGGCGGGCAGGACGGCGGCGGCGATCACGCGCGAGGCAATGGCGTGTTCCTCACCGGCGTGCGCTTGAAGAAAAGTGCGACGGACATTCGCGCGGGCGTCTCCATCGATCAGGCCATCGCGCGAGAGATTGGACACCTGACGCGCTTCCCGTCGCTCGAGTTGAGCAGCGATTTTATCCGGACTTCCGGGGCCTGCGATTCGGGCTATGCCTGCGCCTACCAGTTCAACCTTTCCTGGAGTTCCGCGACGACGCCCGTGGCCGCGGAGTCGAATCCGCGCATGGTCTTCGAACGGCTTTTTGGCGCGGGCGCTCCCGGCGAACGCGCCGACAATTTGCGCCGTCGCCAGCAGGAGCAACGCTCTGTCCTCGATTTCGTGCTCGAAGACGCGCGCGGCATGAACCGCCGGCTCAACGGACGCGACCGCGAGAAGCTCGACCAATACCTGACGGGCATTCGCGAAATCGAGACGACGATCCAGAAGGCAGAACGGTTCGGCCCCGCGAAGGATCCGGGGATCGACACGCCCGAAGGCATTCCGCAGGACCGCGCGCAACACGTCCAGATCATGTTCGACATGCTCGCGCTTGCGTTCCAGACCGACTCGACGCGCGTGGCGACGATCATGCTCGGCCACGACGGCGACAACCGGTCTTTGCCTGAGATCGGCATCTCGGAAGGCCACCACGATTTGTCGCATCACTTTCAAAACCAGGAGAAGATCCAGAAGCTCACCGAGATCGATCTTTGGTACGCGCAGCAGTTCGCGAAGTTCGTGCAGAAACTGGAAGCCACCAAAGACGTGGATGGCCGTTCGCTGTTGCACAACTCGATGGTCCTTTACGGCAGCGGCAACGCTGACGGCAACCGCCACACGCATTCGAATCTGCCAATCGTTCTTGCCGGCGGCGGGGGAGGGATATTGACGCCGGGCCGGTTCGTTCAGCACGGCTCGAAGCCCATGTGCAACCTGTTCCTGAGCATTGCCGAGAAAATGGGCGTGCAAAAATTGGCGAGCTTTGGCGATTCGACCGGCAAGCTGGCGGATGTCTAGCGCTTGTCGGTTGGCCATTTCTGATCGCATCTCTATAGTGCGCCGGTGACCAGGCGCTTTGTCCAATCCGCGTGCTTGCTTCTGCTGGCGCTTTGCATCGGCTGCAAACGGACCGATTCCTCGAAGAGTCCTGCTGACCAGTTCATCAGCCTGATGAACGTGGGGAAGAATTATCTGGACCAGGGTGATGCCACCAACGCGATCGCCACTTACAAAAAGGCCCACGCCATTTCTCCGAACGACGCCGATCTGCATTTGAACCTGGCCAACAGCTACCTCGTCGGGGGTGCCGCGGAGGAAGCGATTCGAGAGGCGGATGAAGTTCTGAAGCTCGAGCCCAATTCTGCCGCGGCTTACTTCGTCAAAGGTTCGGCCTGGCTCCGGCTTTCGAATGCGGAGGAAGCAGCCAAAGCGCTCGAGAACTCGCAGAAGATTGATCCGGGAGAAAAGGCGACATTCTTTCAACTCGGGCGGGCACGCCTCGAGTTGAAACAGTGGGACGCCGCCATCGCCGCGTTCCGCGAAGGTCTGAGGATGGACCCAAATCGTCTCCACGCCGGGCCGCGTTATTTATTGGCCCAGGCGCTGATCCGCGCGGGCCGGCAGGAAGAGGCGAACCGTGAACTTCAACTCCACCAGGCGGACGCCGAACGAGGAGGGGCAATCAACGCCGCCACGTTCGAGAGAAGCAAGTTCACGCAGGCCCGCGTGCCGTTCAAACTCGACCAACCGGAGAAAGAAGGAATCAAAGTCAGGTTTGTCGATGCGACTAAAGAAACTCTCGGCGCCGCGCAGGATTTCTCCGGTCCCATCGGCGTGATCGATCCAAACCGCACCGGATGGAACAGCCTTTTCGCGATCGAGAAAGACGGCTTCAGATTGCTCTGGAACAGCAACGGAATTCTCCGTCCTTACGGGGCGACGTACCCAGCCATCGCAGGAGCCACATATTCCAAAATGTTGGTTGGCGACCTTCAGAACGATCGCTTCGATGACGTCATCGTGCTCGGAGACAAAGGAAGCCATTTGTTCGCGTTCGCCACGAACGGTTTGGCCACGGACGTGTCGGCGACAAATCAAATCCGCGCGCTGACCGCGATCGACGGGTTGCTCACGGATTTGGACTTCACCGGAAAACTGGATCTGATCGCGGTGAGCGCGACCACCAATCGCGTTGGGATTTATCGCCAATTTGGCCCGCTGCTTTTCAGCGAGATCACGAGCACCTCCGGCATACCTGCCTCGCTGCAGAACGCACATGCGGTCATGATCGAGGATTGGAACCGGGACGGGATAATGGATGTGATCGCGAGCCGGAAGGAGGGCACGCCGTTGCTCCTGGAAAAACAGCGGGGCGGACCGCTCGTTCCCCGCGAGCAGTCCAATTGGGTCGCAGGCGCAGTTTTTTGCACCGGCGATTTCGATAACGACCTGCGCGCGGATCTGGCGATCGTGGGCGATGGGAAGATCACCGTCTGTTTCAACGGCGGCGAACGGAAGGAGATCGCAGTTCCGAATCTCTCAACTCTCAACCCTCAACCCTCAACTCATTTAGTGGCCGTCGACTACGATAATGATGGGTGGCTGGACCTTTGGGCGGTTGGAGAAAAAATCCGCGCGTGGCGCAATGTCGGACTCTCCGGATTCCAGGAACAAACGACCCAACTCGGTCTGGATAGCTTCAATGCTGGCGCGATCTCCGAAATCCACTTCGCTGATTTTGACAAGGATTGCGATTCGGATGCCGTGATCGCCCTGGCCAACGGGGGCCTGCGTTACCTGCGCAACGAAGGCGGCAACGCGAACGGGCAATTCAAAGTGGCGTTGCATGGCACGCGTTCGAACGCGAGCGGGATTGGCTGCAAGGTCGAGGTCGAGACGGGCCGCCTGCGCCTTGTCCGCACCGTCCAGCGATTGCCCGTGGAGGTCGGCGTTGGAAAACATCAAACGCTCGATTCCTTTGTGGTGCATTGGTTCAACTGGCCCCAGGGTTCCGCCGAGGTGCCTTTCAATTGCAGGGAGCCGCTCTTCGCCCTGGAACTGACGATCCAGGAAGGGTCGTGCCCATATTTGTATGCGTGGGACGGGAAGCGCTTTCGCTTTGTCACCGATCTTCTCGGAGCTGCGCCGCTCGGCTTGCCGATTGCGGAGAGCCGCTATATCGAGGCCGATCCCGAAGAACTGGTTTGGATTGGAAACGAACAGACTTTCCCCGCGAGGGACGGAATGCACCAACTCCAGATCACTGAAGAACTTCGCGAAGTGCTTTATCTCGATGAAGCAAAATTAGTAGTTGTCGACCACGAACCCGGCACCGAAGAGCATTCCACTGACAAGCTCCTTCCGGGCAAACCATTTCCTTCCGCCACAATCATGCCGCTGCACAACGAGCATCCGTTGCAAACAGCCACGATGCTCGACGGGCAGGAGGTCACGTCGGTATTAAAGAGTGTGGATGGCCGGCGCGTGTCGCCACCCAAACTGCGGGCGCCGCAGCTTCGCGGGTTGGCAGAGCCGTACGGATTGGTGCTCGATTTCGGAGCGCCGGACGCGAGCAAGCCACTCGTCCTCGTGATGAATGGCTGGCTTCGGTTTGGTGGGGGCATGGCGAATATCGCCGCTTCACAAGATCCCTCGCTGCCGTTTCCATTTCCCACGCTGGAGGCCGAAGTCGCTCCGGGAATTTGGAAACGCGTGGACGTAACTGTGGGCGCGCCCGCCGGGAAGACGAAGACGATGGTTGTCGATCTCGAAGGAAAGTTGGAAGCGGGCACACGCCGGTTGCGGTTGACGCAAGCGTTTGAGATTCATTGGGACCGCATCGCCCTGATGGAAAGGAAATCGAACGCGCAGACGAAGATTACATTCATCACGCCCAGCGAAGCCGATCTGCATTTCCGCGGCTTCAGCGCGATCCAGAATCTGCCGCCCGATTGGCCGCTCACTCCCGACTACGCCGCGGTCAGTCCCAACTCATATTGGACCATCACTCCTGGCGGTTGGTGCACGCGCTATGGTGACGTCTCTGAGTTAATTGCTACGCGCGATGAAGGCTTGGCGCTGCTAAACGGAGGTGATGAATTGACGCTGAAATTCGCGGCGAGTTCTCTGCCGCCGAAGCCATCCGGAACCGTCCGCGAGTTCTTCCTTTATGTTGACGGGTGGGATAAGGATTCCGATTTTCACGTTGCCACTGGCACGCAAGTCGAGCCGCTGCCCTTTCACGGCATGGACGATCATCTCTACGGCCGGGAGAAGCGCCCCCAGTTCCCGAGCGATGCGCTGCATCGAAAATACAACACGCGCTGGGTCGAGGGTCGAGTCCTCAAACAAACCGCAAAGCACTAGCGAACGCTGACCCTAAAAAGATCGGTTCACGCGATAGTAACGTTGGGAGCCCGTGATCGGAACAGTGACGGTTTTTTGGCCAGCTACAACGACGGGTCCAGCGGGTTCTGGTAACCAATTTGAACCGGGCAATGTGTCGCTGAATTCCAGGCTGTCAAAGGCTGCGGGGTGTTCTGGCCACGAAAGGATCACGGCGGATTGCGAGAGCGCAATGGTCAAGCGCGGGTCGATGGGATTAAGAGCGCCGGAATCCAGTTGTCCCGCAGTCAATGCAGCGTTACTGATGCGGATGCGATCGATCAATCCGGTAAAGGGCTGCGAACCATCCCATTGCGCGCCGATGTATAAAATCTTGTTGGTCTCGGCGAGCCTGGTTCCTCCGATATAAGGTTGGGATTGTGCCTCTACCCCATTAGTGAAATACGTGATGGACTGCCCATTTCTATGTACCACGGCAAGATGCTGCCAGGTATCGATTCCAACTGCAGTCAGAGCTGGATCAGAAGGCAGTTCCGCAATCCCCAAAGTTGTGGCTTGCAGGCTGGCAGACAACCTGTCCACGGAATAGTTCAAGGAAAGGGAATATCCGTGCGCGGGGTCGCCGTAGTAGAAGATAACGTCCCGATCGCCGTCAAAATCAGGCCTGATTTTTACCCAGGCTTCCAGGGTCCAATTGCCGTTCAGGTTTAGCACACCCTTTGGATCCCACACGGCGGCCGTGTCGGTCGCGGGGGCCCCCGCAAACTGTGCCACACCAAACCCGACCGCGAGATCACCTACTGCTCCGGAGGGTGTATCCGACAGTCTGGCCGGACCACTGGGGCTTGGTCTGGGCCCACCGGAGCTGTCGTGCGGTGTATAAGTCGTCACCCATTCAGCGGCCGGAATAGCCACTCCTGCGGGTGAACGCCCCTGGCCTTGATAGGGAGGCATTGCTTCGTTGAAGTTGAAGAGGACCGCGGTATGCGCTTGAACTGCCGCGACTGTATTGGCCACAGAATCCAATTGATCGACTGCCAGGGCCATCGTTGAAATGCGCACCCGATCAATCTCACCATCGAATCGTGCGGTCCCGGTGGCTTGAGCGCCAATGTCGAGATGACGATTTCCCGGAGGTGTGATGCCGCCGAGTTGTGGCACAAAGGCCACCTCCACACCATCGAGGTAGAAATGCACGCCATCGTCCGGAAACGAATAGGATGCGGCTACATGGTGCCATTGGCCGTCGACGGGGAAGGCGATGCCGCTGACGACATCTGCGCCTGCACATAA
>Ga0137340_1000187_pt1 | contig 14176 bp, 10 predicted proteins | sample EasRivERMLT400_2_FD_102295 | JGI IMG/M metagenome (GOLD analysis project Ga0137340, IMG submission 102295) | Soil microbial communities from meander-bound floodplain in the East River, Colorado, USA - East River MetaG ERMLT400_2 | ecosystem: Environmental > Terrestrial > Soil > Floodplain ...
GTTGTCGCGCGTCAAACAGTTGCAGGGGCTCCTCCCCATCTGCAGCTACTGCAAAAAAATCCGCGACGACAAAAATTATTGGCACCAGGTGGAAAGCTACGTCGGCAAGCACACAGACGCGCGCTTCAGCCACGGCATTTGTCCGGAGTGCACGGAAAAATTTCGCATCGAACTCACCACCAACCGCTAGTTGTTTCTTCGCTCGTTCAACGGCAACGTTTTTGTAATTTGCGCGAGGTTTCATTGCTGGAGTTCTCATTCAGAGCGGAGGACGGCGAGCGGTGGGTGGTTTAGAATGCCGCGGCTCGCGAGCAATCCAATGCCCACGCTGATCGCGGGCACGAGAACGATGGCGGAGACGAGCGGGGCGATAGCCGGAATGAATCCGGTCTGGAAAACGAAGCGTGTCAGCGCCCAACCCGCCGCCGACGCCAGCAACGCGCCCACGACCGCTGACAACAATCCCAGCGCCAGATGTTCGGCCAATAACACTTGCAGGACCTGCCAGCGGGAGGCGCCCAGGCTCCGCAACAAGACGCTCTCGCGAATGCGTTGATACCGGCCCGTGAGGACCGTGCCAATCAGCACCAGCAACCCCGTGCCGATGATGAACGACGCCATGAATTGCACCGCGAACGAGATGCGGGTGAACACGCCGTCCAGCGTTTGCAGGATCAGCATGAGGTCGATCGCGGAAATGTTGGCGAACGTTGCCACGACACTGCGCTGGATTTGCGCCGATTGCGCGGCGGAGGTCACGCGTGCGGTGACGATGTGCGACGCGGGCGCTTCCCGCAGAGCTGCCGGCGGAAAGACAACGAAAAAATTTGGCTGCACTCGGCGCCAGTCCACCTCGCGAATCGCCACGATGCGCGTCTCCAACGGCACGCCCTGCACGTCGAACGTGAGCGCGTCGCCCATGGCCACGCCAAGTTCCTGCGCGATTCCCTTCTCGATCGAGATGGGTGTCGGCGCGTTGGCGACGTTTGCGGCCGGCCATTGGCCTTCGAGCAGTTTTTCGCCGGGCCGCAGCGTGTCGGTGTAGGTCGATCGATACTCACGGCGCAACGCCCAACCCGGAATGCTGCGGTTCGTCTCGGTCAAGAGTTGTTCTGCCGTCCGGCCTTTGATGCCGCCTAATCGCATCGTCACGACCGGCGATTCATCGAGCACGGGCACGTTGTTTGTGCGGAGGATTTCGAGCACGCCGGCGCGCTGGTCGTCCTGGATGTCGAAGAGCGCGAGGTTCGGGGCGTCGCGACCCCGCGCGCTGATCAACTCTTTCACGAGCGAATTTTGCACGAGGAAAATGCTCAGGATCAGGAACGTCCCCAGCCCGAGCGAAAGCACCAGGAGCGTGGTGCGGTTTTGTGGACGGTGCAGGTTCGCAAAGCCCTGACGCCAGACGTACGGCAATCTTCGAAAGGAGAATCGCCGCGCCAGCCAGACTGTCACTCGCGCCACCAGCGCGAGGACGAGGAACGCGGCGGCCAAGCCGCCTGCAAACTGAAGTCCCTGCCGCCATCCGCGGCTGTGTTGGATGCAAAAGAGCACGACGGCCGCGGTCATCACGGCGTAGATCAGCCACACGGTCCAGTCGTGATGGAGCGGGCGCGTGGGTTGATAATTCGCGCGGATCGCGGCCAGCGGCGACACGCGCCGCACATCGAGCAGGGGCAACAGGGCGAAGAGGATCGCGCTCGCAAGTCCTTGCGCGATGGCCAGCGCCACGCCGGTCCAGTCCGTCGCGACCTCGATCCTGACGGGAAAAAATCCGCCTACGGCCATCGGCACCGCGTGCTGCAGTAAAATGCCGGCAGCCGCACCCGCGAGTGCGCCCAGCAATCCCACCAGTAACGCCTGGCACAAATAGATCGCGAAGGTCTGTCCGACGGTGCAGCCAAGGCACCGCAGCACCGCCGCTGTCTCAAGCTTCGCCTTCACGTGCACGTGGATGCCGCTCGCGACGCCGATGCCGCCCAGCAAGAGCGCGATGAGCGCGGCGAGGTGCAGATAGTTCGACACGTTGTCGACCGAGCGGCCGAGGTCCGCCTTGCGCGTTTCGACGGTGTGAAAGTTCAGGCGATGTTCCCGCAACTCCGCGCGCACGTTCTCCATTATTTGAGGCACTTTCGTGCCCTCCGGAAATTTGAAGTAGGCGCGGTATCGCGCGATGCTCCCGTCGCGCACCAGTCCCGTTTGCGCCACGAGGTTTGTCGTCATGTAAACGCGCGGCGCGAGGGCGGCCAGTGCGGCGCTTTCGCCGGGCGCGCGCTTGATTGTGCCGGCGATCTTCGTTGTCAATTCGCCGATCCGCACCGGGTCGCCGACCTTCGCGTTGAACTGGTGCAGCAGCGACGGTTCGAGCAACACACCCGCGCCGGCCCGGAACGCGGACACCGCGCCGTCCGGGTCGGCTTCGAACTGGCCGTAAAATGGAAAGTTGGTGCTGCTGGCCCGCACCTGCACGAGTCGAACGCCGGCCTGCGCGTTGTCGGCGTTCGGAAAATACAACATCGCGGAAAAATCGATCTCGCGCGCCTGCTCGCCGCCGAGCGACGCCAGCAACTCCTCGTCTGCGGCCGCCAGAGCCCGGCGGGAGGTGACCGACAGATCCGCGCCGAGCAACAGGCGGGATTGCTGGTCGATGGCGCGCTCGGCGCTCGCGGCAAACGAGCGGATTGCGACAAGGGCGGCGATGCCCATGACAATCGACGTGGAGAACAGCAGCAGGCGCCGGCGGCTAGCGCGCGTGTCGCGCCACGCCATGCGCCAGGTCCATCGCCGCAGAAAATGCCGCATTAGGTGCACCGCAGTAATCAGTAATCAGTAATCAGTAATCAGTGTTTGAGTCATCAGTAAATTGGTGGCGTAGTCGAGAGGCGAGTGCCGAGAGCCTGACGCCGAAATCCCAAGCACCAAAATCCAAACCCCAGAGAAATCCCAAGCCCCAAGAACGAAGCAGGGCTCGATCCCGAAGGATCGGGACTCTGCACAGGAGCTTGCCCTCCGAGAATTCCCCTTTTGGAAAATGGGACGACTGAGCGAGGTGTCGACGCAAGTCGTTGGTACGACGTGGCTGTTTGTTGGGAAAACCTGATATCGTCCCGTTTTGTCCCATTCTGTACAGTATTGGAAAGCAAATTGTCATGTTTGAGAGGTCCATAAAGCCGTACTGGTTTTTCCCTCATCCTGACCTTCTCCCCGAGGGAGAAGGAATAGCAGTCGGCCGGTCGTTTAAGTCGAGGGTTATGGGATTCATCGCCCAGGCTTTGGTTGTCAACTGTCAAAAGGGAAACCGCGCGGCAAAAATCAGACCGTTTTATGGGGGTAAAGTTGTAAGCTGTTGATGCAGAACAATTAAAAAACTCACATTCGCGAAAACGGTCTGATTTTGGACTGGTTTTGGACGGATTTTCGGGTCCGAGAGGGATCAATAAGGAACCCAGGAAGAAAGGAAAGGAAATGGACGCAATACCGCCACAGCTCCGGGTGGAGCCTGGGACGTGGCGGGCATTGTCCGTCATAGGGTTACCCTTTGCCTGGCCGGTCAGGGCAGGTCTGGCAGCTATTCCAGGCCAATAATGTATAGCATTGATTTAGAAATTGTCAATTCGGGATACGGAATTTCGGTAGCAACCCTTAAGTGTTGACTGTCCAAATCACGATATTGGCGGTTGGGCGCAGCTACAAGATCCGGGGTTCGATGATTACGGCAATAGCGGGCTTGAGCCCAAGCGCCTTCACACGGTCTGGATTGAACCGGATCTTGTCGAGTTGGTCCAAAGCGCTAAGCATGGCAGAAAACCAGGCGTGGGTGAGCGAGGGTCGTTGGATTATGGCGCGTGTGTTTGTGCAGTTGGTGTTGGTCGCGTGCGGCGCGGCTCTGATGACCGGATGTCGATCGACGAAGGGACCGGCTGTCACGATTGATTCGAGAAATCCGATCACGATTCCCTACAGCGATACTGTTGGGATTTTGCGCTACGAAGGTCATCCGGTCGTTCGTGGCTCGATCAATGGCGTGTCGGGCAACTTCGTGATCGACACCGGCGCGACGATACCGATCCTCGGGATTGCGGCTGCGCGCCAGTGCCGGTTTGAACCGTTCTGGCCACCCGCGTCCGAGAGGACCAATTCATTCTGGGGAGAGAAGATTCGGATGATGAAGGCGACGAACATCGTCGCGGAGTTCGCGCCGGGGTTCAGTGTCCGTTGGCCCGAGGTTTTGGTTTCGGGTGAGGAAGAGTTCTTTGGTATCATTGACTACCGCACGCTGAAGGAGGCGAATGCGGTTATCGACACGAAGAACAAAACGATTACAGTGACGAAATGAGGGCTGAGTATTGGAAAGGAGAAATGAAATATGAAACATAGATTGAAAGTCATTGCGACCGCGTCGTGCGGTCTGGTGATGACGCTCGGCGCTGTCTGCATTGGGGCGGAAGGAACTGATTCGCCTGCGCCTCTCGACATCAAGAAGGCCGAGACGGAAGTCGAACAGCGGTATGCCAAGGCGCATCCGGAGATCAAGGAGTACGTTCTTTTTACCGCTCGATCGTTCGGGCGTTCCGGCATGTGGCTCAACGAGGATGCTTTCGCCGCGGTTCCTGCGGACGCGCGCGAGAAGAAGGTGCAGCACCTGGCGGCTTTGCTGGCGGACGGGGAATACGGGCGGCACTTGTGCGCGGGGCTTGCAGAGGCAAGTGCGCTGAAGGACAAGCGGCTTGTGACCGGGCTGTCGAAGGTCGCGGGTTATCATCAGAAGAACGTGGACTACGATTGCCGTCCGAAATGGATGGCTGTGGCGGCATTAGCGCGGCAGGAATCGGACGAGGCGGTGCCGTTGCTGATCAGCCTGGTGGATCACGGAAACCAGAACACGCGGTTCTGGGCGCGAGCGGCGTTGGCGCGAAAGACGGGTCAGGATTTCAAGCAGGACAAGCAGGCCTGGGCGAAGTGGTGGCAGGAGCAGGGACACGCAGCGATAGACAAGGAATTGTTGAAGCCATACGAAGCGCCGGCGGTGCAGGAGAAACAGAAGTGATTTGAAGGAATGGAACGACGAAGGGCGACGCGTAGCAAAGGAACGCACACAAAGTAAAGGTTGGTCCTCCCCTTCAGGGAGGAGGTATTGGGTGGTCGTTGGTCCGCGGGCGTTGCCCGCGGCTGAGGTTGGTTGAGACCTTCGGTCTCGGACAGTTGACGGTTCGAGAAACGGTTGAAACCGTTGGGGAATTCCTTTTCGGACGTTTGTTTGTTCACCTCGTTGAAACGAGGTGTTAATAATATATCGTAATGGACGATGCCGCGCTTGACGCTCTCTTTCGCCAAGCGGTGTCGGCCATCGACGCCGGTAACGTGGACACGCTCAAACGCCTTCTCGCCACACACCCCGAGTTGACTCGCGAGCGCCTGGACTCGCCCGGCCCGTGGCTGCGCGACAGTGTCGGCGGCGCGCTCGATGGGTTCTTTCAACGACCCTACGTGCTTTGGTTCGTGGCGGAGGATCCGGTCCGGAATGGCAAGTTGCCTGGGAACATTGCCGCCGTGGCTCGAACGATCATCCAGGCCGCGCAACGCGAGGGAGTGGACACTCTGCAGGAGCAGCTGGACTACGCGCTCCGGCTCGTGTGCTGGTCCTGGATCGCGCGGGATTGCGGCGTGCAGATCGAACTCATTGATGCGCTGATCGACGCGGGCGCGTCGTCCGACGGCACGCACAGCGACGCCGCGATCTACAATGGCAACTTCGCCGCCGCCGAACATCTCCTGGAGCGAGGTGCGCCGTTAACCTTGTTGACGGCACTCTCTTTGGGGCGCTGGGCGGATGTTGAACGCCTTGCACGGTCCGCGCCACTTCGCGAAAAGCAGGACGCCTTTGTCCAGGCCGCCATGAATGGCAAGGCCGAAGCGCTTCGCCGTAGGCTCGCGCTCGGAATGGACCCCACGACGGTGAGCGCTCAGACCCAATCACACGCTTCAGCCCTGCATCACGCCGTGTGGTCAGGCTCCCTCGATGCGGTCAAAGTGCTCGTCGAGGCTGGCGCGGATCTTAACCGGCGCGACACCATCTACGATGGGACCCCGCTCGGGTGGGCCAGGCACGGCGAGCAAGGGAAGGACGATAAGTCGCACGCGAAGCAGTATCCGGAAATCGCCGCATACCTTCGCGAAAAGGGAGCCCAATGAGACCAGCTACTGCGCTGCAGCGATTCGGGTTTTGTCCGTCCCAAAAAAAGAAACCGCCGCAATCCGATTGATGACCAAGCGTCCACTGTCGGTCACCATCATCGGTTGGCTGTTCATAGTGGCCGGCACGGTCGGGCTTGTTTATCACGCGACTGAATTCAAGGCAGATGGCCCGTTTCAGTATGAACTTGTCATGGTTTGTCTTATCCGCCTGCTCGCGATTGTTTGCGGAGTATTTGTAATCCGTGGCAAGAACTGGGCGCGTTGGGGACTCCTCGTGTGGATCGCGTATCACGTCATCCTCAGCGCTTTTCACTCGCTGTCCCAGTTCGTGATGCACGGCCTGCTGTTTGTGGTCGTTGCGTGGTTCCTGTTGCGCCCGAAAGCGTCGGCGTATTTTCGGGCTCCCAGGGACAACGACACGCGACGGAAAGGTGAAACGACCAAAAGGACCTAAAGGTTGGTCTGCCCATTCAGGGCGCAGGGATGGGGACGGGCGTTGGTCCGCGGGCGTTGCCCGCGGCTAAGGTTGGTTGAGGCCTTCGGCCTCGGACAGTTGCTGATTCGAGAAACGGTTGAAACCGTTGGAGTTGCTTCTTTTGAGGACGCGTATTCACCTCGCTAAAGCGAGGTGTTAATGCCGTCACAGTCTCAGGAAAATTTTGCGGCGATACATCCAGAGGAGGATGAGCCAGAACACGAGCAACGTGGCCACGCGTTCCAGCATCGGCGCGTAGATCGAGCCGAAACTCTCGAAGACTCCCTGACCGAAATGAGTGCGGACATTGTTGCGCACGAACCCGCCCATGAGCTGCCACATGCAGTAGAGCGTAATCGGGTTCAGCCCCGCCACGACCAGCGGAAAAGCCCAGCGCTTCCACCCGCGCCATTCAATCACCGCCACAAAACCTGCCAGCAGGAGCGTCACCAGCCCCCCGCTGAACAGCACCCATGAAGGCGTCCAGATTCGCTTGACGATCGGGCAGAGGCCGGCGAAATGCAGAATCGCGCCCGCAACCATTCCTGCCACGCCGGCGAGGACGAGTCGTTTCAGTTTCTCACTCAGCGCCGCTTCGCTCCGCAGCATGCGGCCTGCGATCATCCCAAAGATCATCGTGGCCAGGGACGGGATGAAGTTGAGCGTCTGGTAACCGCCCACGTTGAATGTGAACGGCGCCTGCCGCGGAAACAAATTGAGAAACCAAAGATCAAATGTGGCGGCGAAGTTTGCGTTTTTCTCCCAATGCGCGGCGAAACCGGTGAGGTGATGCGGCCAGTTGGCCGGCACGCCCACGCTTTTCCAATCGAAGCCGGCCGGCGCCACCGGATGCAGCGCGAACGCAAGCCAGTACGCGAACAGAATGCCGAACGCCGCCAGCCATTGTGTGCGCGGCTTAGCGAAATAGAGCAGGAACAGGAAGGTGTAACCCAGTCCGATTTGCGCGAGGACATTCGTGAATATCCACTCCGTCTGCCGGCTCGATGCCGAAGTGAGAAACACCGCCAGCAACACCAGCAACAACGCGCGCCAGGCGGCGTGGCCGAACATCCTGCCGAAATTCTCGCCGCGCGCCTGGCGATTCGATACCGACCACGGGAGCGCCACGCCCACCATGAACATGAAGGCCGGTTGAATCAGGTCCCACAGCGCGCACCCGGTCCACGGCGCGTGTTCGAACTCATATCCGAAAAACGTCCAGACTGCGCTGTCCGGAAAGCTTTTTGCGATCTGCGGAACACCGAACGCGCTCGACGCCATCAGCAACATGATGGCGCCGCGAAACGCATCCAAGGAGACGAGCCGCTGCGGCGCGCGTGCGCTGGCGATCGGGGTTGCCTGGGGACCGGGCGAAACCGGCCGTTCCAATCCCTCACTGAGATTATCAACGCCGACTGTCATGGATTGCTCTTGAATCGGTCACTCGTCATTCTGCTCCGCGGTCGCATCAGGCGAATCGTTCGCCCTGCACGGTGACTGTGGCATAGCGATTTCACGGAACAGTAAATTAGCCGCGACATGCGCGTCAACGGCTCAAGATGAGATGTGCCACCTCCATCTGGATCCTCATTTTCACCGAGGCTTCGCCCGCAGGTCGGCGGTTACAAGGCAAAGTGGTCTGCCCTTCCAAGGGCGGAAGGTGTTGGACAGTCGTTGGTCCGCGGGCGTTGCCCTCGGCTAATGTTGGTTGAGGCCTTCGGCCTTGTGAGTTCGATAAACGGCTGAAGCCGTTGGAGGTATCTTTTTCGGACGCGTGTCCACCTCGCTGAAGAGAGGTGTTAACGAGAGGCGGTGATCTGCGGCGCGCTGAGACAGCGCGCCCTACCAGCGAAGTGACACGCACAGCCTTCGGGCTGTTCGGCGCAGGATTTTTTGATCGTTCGCGGGCCACTGGACGGGTTATCCTGTGAAGTGTGGTGAAAGAACAAATTTCTAACATCATGCCAACTGTTCTCAACCCGAAGGAACCACGATGAAAACGAATGCTTCAGAGGGACGTAAAACACGCGAGGGAATGAACCAACCCCAATCGTCGAGCCTTTCGCGTCGCAAGTTTATCCAGGCCGGGGCAGCCGTCACGGCATTTACGATCGTGCCGCGACACGTGCTCGGCGGGCAGGGATTTGTGCCGCCCAGCGAAAAGATCACGATGGCCTACATCGGTTGCGGCACGCAGGGAATACGGGAGATGCTGCGAATGCTTGCGATGCCGGAGGTGCAGATTGTCGCGGTGTGCGATCCGGTCAAAGACGGTCACGATTACGTGGACTTTACGCGCGATGGATTGCGCACAGCCATCGGCAACGCGCTGGGCAAGCCTGATTGGAGAAAGGGCGCGCCAGGCATCCACGGAGGACGGGAGGTTGCGAAGGAAATCATCGAGACGGTTTACGCAAAGGAACGGGGGTCGGAAAAGTTTAAGGGGTGTGCGTCCTACGCCGATTTTCGCGAGCTTCTGGAGAAGGAGAAGGACGTGAACGCGGTCAAGATAATGACGCCGGATCATCTGCATGCAACGATTGCGATTGCGGCGATGAAAAAGGGCAAGCACGTGTTGATGCACAAGCCGCTGGCGAACCGGTTGCACGAGGCGCGTTTGGTCATTGAGACCGCGCGCAAGACGAAGGTCGCCACACATTTTTTGCCGGCGAATGACGGGTCGCGGATGCGCGCGATCAAGGCGTGGATCGACGGCGGCGCCATTGGCACGCTGCGGGAAGTGCATAACTGGTCGAACCGGCCGATGTGGCCGCAGTATCCGACGATTCCGACGGAGACGCCTGCGATCCCGGAAGGGTTTGATTGGTCGCTGTGGCTGGGGCCGTCGCTCGATCGGCCTTATCATCCGAACTACACGCACGCGGTGTTCCGCGGGTGGTATGAGTTTGGAGGCGGAGCGATGGCGGACATGGGGCATTACAGTCTGTGGCCGGTGTTTCGAGAGTTCAATTTGGATGCGCCGATCGCGGTGGAGTCCCGGCCCGCGCACGCGTGCACGCTCAATGGCAAAGTGGCGGTGACACTCAAGAACGATTACTCGTTTCCGGCAGCGTGCACGATTCGGTTTCGGTTCGCGGCCAAGGGAGATCGTCCAGCGCTCGACCTCTTCTGGTATGATGGGTCTCTGAAGCCGCCGACGCCCGAAGAGTTGGAAACGGATAGCAAAGAGCTTCCTGCGGAAGGGATGATGTTCGTCGGCGACGGCGGAAAAATTCTCGCAGGATTCCGTGGTGAAAATCCGCAAATCATTCCGGAGAAAAAGATGCGCGAATATCGGACAGCGAAGAACCTGCCTGAACCGGCGCCGCAACAACGCGGCCAAGGGCAAGGGCGAGATGACTCCGCATGGGTCGCGGCGTTCAAGGGCGGCAAGCCGACCTACGGCGATTTTCTGCTGGCCGGACCCACTTCCGATGCGTTCAACCTTGGCGCGGTTTCGTTGCGCATGGGTGGCCGGAGGCTGCTGTTTGACTCTGCGAACATGAAGGTCACAAACGTAACGGAAGCGAACAAGCATCTCACGCGGGAGTATCGAACCGGATGGGAGTTGGAAGGATAGTGAGACTCCTTACGTCGTCTGCTACAAGGACCTAAAGGTGTCTGCCCCTTCAGGGCGTATTGAGTGATTGGACGTTGGTCCGCGGGCGTTGCCCGCGGCTAGGGTTGGTTGAGGCCTTCGGCCTCACCGGGGTTCGATAAACGGTTGAAAACCGTTGGGGTATCTTTCGCGGATGCGTATTCACCTCGCTGAAGCGAAGGTGTTAATGGGAGCGGTATTTTCGGATTTTCGGATCCCGGGTTTGTTTAGTAGTCTCTGCGCCGAGCAATCTCATGTTACGCGCGCTGAGTTTTGTCTGCGGATTGGTCGGGGGCGTTGCAGCCCTGGGGGCAACGGACCGGGCGCTCACGCCGGAGGAGGCGCTGAAATCGTTTCGGCTCGAACCGGGGTTGCGGATTGAGTTGGTCGCAGCGGAACCGACGGTGGTCGCGCCAGTCGCGATGGCGTTTGACGAGTATGGCCGGATGTTCGTGGCGGAGAATCGGGGTTATCCGACGAACGCGAATCCGGCGCAGGGGGTGATTGCGCTGCTGGAGGACGCGGATGGCAACGGGTCGTTCGAGAAGCGCACGGTGTTCGCGGACGGCCTCACGTTTCCCAACGGCGTGATGCCGTGGAAAGGCGGGGTCATCGTGACGTGCGCTCCCGACGTGCTTTTTTTGCAGGACACGAACCACGATGGGCGCGCGGACACGCGCGAAGTGTTGTTCACCGGGTTCGACGCGAGCAACACGACGCAACTGCGCGTGAGTCATCCAACGCTGAGCCTCGATAACTGGATTTATGTGACGAGCGGGTTGGTGAACGGGAAGGTGAAGCGGCCCGGCGAAACGAACGCGATTGACCTGCGCACGGATTTCCGCTTTCGGCCTGACCTGAGCGCGTGGGAAGCGGCGGAAGGGCGCGGGCAATTTGGTCTGACGTTCGACGATTTCGGCCGGCGGTTCATTTGCATGAACCGATTGCACGTGCAACACGTGGTCCTGCCCGCGCGGTATCTGCGGCGCAATCCGCTGCTGTCGACGGTCGAGCCGGTGCAGGATTGCCCGGAATCGTTGGAGCCCGAACCGTTGCCGGGCCACAAGCCTGCGGCGCGCATTTACCCGATCAGCGATAACGTGACGACCGCCGATTCGCACGCCGGGACGTTCACGGCGGCGTGCGGGGTGACGGTTTATCGCGGGACGGGTTTGCCATATGAGTTTCACGGGAACGTGTTCACGTGCGATCCGGCAGCGAACCTCGTGCATCGCGATCGGTTGGTGCCGAGCGGGTCCACGTTCATCGCGCGCGCAAACGCAACAACGAACGAGTTTCTTGCGTCGACGGACAACTGGTTTCGCCCGGTGTTCCTGGCCAACGCCCCGGACGGCGCACTCTACGTGTGCGACATGTATCGCAGAACGATCGAGCACCCGCAGTATTTGCCGGAGGAAGTGCGCAAGCGCACGGACTTCGAAAGCGGCAAGGACAAGGGACGCATTTATCGCGTGACCGCGATGGGACGAACGAAGCGGCGTCCCAGATTCCGAACATGGAACACGCAGACGGCAGTGATGCAACTGAACAACCCCGAGGGATGGTGGCGTGACACGGCTCACCGTCTGTTGATCGAGAAAGAGGACAAGGCGGCGATTTTTGAGTTGCGCGAACTTGCGACGAATGCGCCGCTGCCGCAAACGCGCGTTCACGCGCTGAATCTTTTGGAACCGCTTGATGGATTGAGCTACCCGCTTCTCGTCGCCGCGCTCCGCGACAAACACGCCGGGGTGCGCGAGAACTCGTTGCGCGTTTCGGAGTCGCACTTGCCCGGTGAGATTCTCGAATCTGTTCTCGCGCTCGCCAATGATCCCGATCCGCGCGTCCGCCTGCAGTGTGCAGCGTCGCTCGGTGAAACTTTGCGGAAGCAGGCGGTATCGGCGCTGGTGACGATCGCACTGCGGGACGCGAATGACCGGTGGACGCGAATGGCGGTGCTGAGTTCGATTCGAGACGGACAGCAGTTTCTCTACGACTTCGTCGAGCAGGCCCATGAACGCACTGACGGCGGCACGGCTGAGTTAATGCGCGACCTGGGGCGGTTGCTCGGGAGCACGCTTGGATCGAACACGCCGCCGCTGCTCGCGCGGCGAGCGATCACGAACGCGCTGACGACGGACCTGATCATACCGTTTTTCGCGGGCTGGAAGGAACAGGGCGCGGACGCGATTGCGGACGATGGGGCAATCTTCGACCGCGCAGCAAATCTCGCGAGCAATGCGACTCGCGAACTGGAATGGCGAGTGTCGGCAGCCCAGGCGCTGGGTTTTGGGCCGTTGAGGACAGCGGAAGCTGCGTTGCTCGCGTGCATGGCTGCGAACCAATCCCCTGCGTTGCAAACAGCTGCGGCACGGGCGTTCGCGCGGCTCAAGGAACCTGAAGCCACGGAGATGTTGTTGAAGGCAGATCGCTGGAGATCGTTTTCGCCCGCAGTACGCGGCTCGCTGATCGGATCGTTGCCAGGCGAGCGACGGCATTGGCCGGCGCTGCTCACGGCCATCGAGAACAAAGCGGTGCCGGAGTCCGCCCTCACGCGCTCGCAACGGAAGCAACTTCTCGAGAGCAAAGATCCTGCTGTCAGGAAGCGGGCGCAAAAGCTTTTCGAACTCGGCGCCGGGGGAGATCGCATGAAAGTGTTTGAGGACTACAAGTCAGTCCTGTCGCTGAAACCGGACCCGGCGAATGGCCGCGCGGTTTTCAAGCAACATTGCAGCGCGTGTCATCGGCTCGACCGCGAAGGCGTGCCGGTGGGGCCGGACCTCTTTGGAATCCGCAACCAGGATCGCGAGGCGATTCTGCTGCACACGATTGTTCCTGAGCACGAAATCATGCCCGGTTACGCGGCTTATCGGCTCAAGCTCAAGGACGGCCGGGAATTGGAAGGGATGATCGCCAACGAGAGCCCGACCCACATTCGATTGCGCCGCGCCCTGGGCGAAGAAGAATCGATCGCTCGCGATCAGATCGTCTCCATGGAATCGTCCGGCCTGTCACTCATGCCGCAGGAACTGGAGAAGAATATGACCCGCCAGGACATGGCGGACCTGGTTGCCTATCTGAAAGGGATGTGAAAGCGGCGTTAGGGTGAGGGCAACCTTTGCCTGACACGGCCGTGCCGCGGCGAGGGGGTGCATTGGAGGATGAAGGAATTTCCAAGCGGGCGGGGGCAAAAGTCGGCTTCTGACAGCGACTCTGGCACAGGGCAAGCTTTTCAAGAGATGTGATTAACCGAGCGACAGAGCGAGAGCGCCAGAGCGAATTCCTGAAGTCGTTGCTCACCAATGAGACAGATGAGTGCAAACGCCTTCAAAAACGCCTCGAGCAAGCGGCGCAAAACGAGAATTCGATTCGTCGGGCGTTGCTGTTGATGATCCTGATGGCCGTGTTTGCCCTGGTCGGGTTGGGCTATTCGGCGGTGTTAATGCCGGAGTTTTTCGACAACGCGACCCCGCTTTTGGTGAAGCTTTTCTGCGCTCTCGGCCTTGGCTCAGTCCTGTGCATGGTCATTTTCGGGGGCTGCTGGCTGCATTACCGGAAGCGAGCCAATGAGGTGAATGAGGACTGCCGCGCCTTCCTCAGCGACAATCCGAGCGAGGTCAGGCTCGACTTCCAGCAATCGATTTCGGTGAACAACACGCCGGCCCAGGTGTACCAAATTGAGACAGTCACACCCGACACTGAGTCACGGATCATCCAGTTTCCGCGGGCGTCGTAGTCAGCGATTCTTCTCGCGCAAGAGCGATTCGGGCAACGCGATCAACTCCGAGCGGCTGCCGTTGGGCCTCCAGACGACCCGGCCATCGGGTTGAATGCGCAGAATGATTCCCGTGGCGGAACCGCGCAATGTGCGGACGTGGTCGCCCACGGCGAACTCCGCCGTTTCGCAA
>Ga0137340_1000189_pt1 | contig 14158 bp, 10 predicted proteins | sample EasRivERMLT400_2_FD_102295 | JGI IMG/M metagenome (GOLD analysis project Ga0137340, IMG submission 102295) | Soil microbial communities from meander-bound floodplain in the East River, Colorado, USA - East River MetaG ERMLT400_2 | ecosystem: Environmental > Terrestrial > Soil > Floodplain ...
CGACCAAACAAGTCTTTGCGCGTGGCGCAAATCGACAAATGAGATCGTTTTACTCGCGGGGCTCTCGAACTATGACGATGGAGCCTCCAACCACTGCGTGCGCGCATACAACGTGAGCGCTGACCAGGCAAACGACTTCGCTGGACATGACGCGACCGTCGGTCCCATCGCCATGGCCGACATCGATGCTGACGGTGATCAGGACCTTTTCATCGGCGGTCGCTGCGCGCCGGGACGCTATCCCATGGCCGTTGGCTCCCTTCTCCTCAGGAACTCAGATGGACGCTTCGAAGTAGCTCCCGCCAACACGCCCGCGCTCGCGAACATTGGCATGGTCACTGGCGCTGCGTTTGCCGATCTCGACAACGACAACGACAAAGATCCAGACCTCATCCTCGCCTGCGACTGGGGACCACTCCGCATTTTCAAGAATGATGGAGGCCGACTCACTGCCTGGAACCCTGCCGTGTCCGTCTCTCAACACTCAACCCTCAACTCTCAACTCAGCGCCAACTCTCAACCCTCAACTCTCAACTCCTTCACTGGTTGGTGGACCGCCGTCGCCACGGCGGACTTCGATCGCGATGGCCGCACCGACATCCTCGCCTGCAACTGGGGCCGCAACACCCAATATCAAAACCATCGCGCGAAGCCGCTTGAAATCGTCCAAACCGACCTCGATCACGACACCATTCCCGATTGCATGATCGTTTATTACGACGAGGCCCTGCGAAAGCGCATGCCGTTTCGCGGTCTCGACTTCCTGGGCAAAGCGATGCCGTTTTTGCGCGAGCGCTTCGAAACCCACGAAGCCTTCGCCAGGGCGGGCTTCGAGGAAATCTTCCCCGGCCAAACCAACAACACGCTCAAGGCAGCGTGGCTCGATTCAACTCTGTTCCTGAACCGCGGAGATCGTTTCGAAGCCGTTCCGCTTCCCGACGAAGCGCAGATGTCACCCGCGCTTGCCGTCTGCACCGCCGATTTCGACGGCGACGATTTGCAGGACATTTTTCTCGCGCAAAATTTTCTGTCGACCCATCCCGAAAGCCCGCGCCTCGACGCGGGGGCTGGCCTCGTCCTTCTGGGCAAGGGCAGCGGGCAGTTCAAACCGCTTTCCGTGAACGAAAGCGGCGTGCGCGTCCATGGCGAGCAACGCGGGTGCGCCGCCGCGGACTTTGACCACGATGGCCGCATCGATCTTGCCGTGACACAGAACGGCGCAGCCACCAAACTGTTTCGCAATAAGTCAGCCCGTCCGAAGAAAGGCACATGATGCACTTGACCCGAAGAAACTTCCTCAAGACCACGGGAACACTGGCGCTGGCCGCGCAAGCTCCCCAACTCATCGCGCAAATCGCCGGCGATCGACCCCAGCGTGCCGACGGCGTGACCGTACTAAATCCGCGCGATCGCGTGCCCGTCAGCCTCATCATCGATGACTCTACGTGCCTCGTAAACCTCGCGCACTTTTGCATCCCGCACTTCGCCGAGGTATTTCCGGACCGCTACAAGCAGCGTTGGCAGGACCTGCCGCGCGAAATTCCTGATTCCTTCGTGCGCGAATTCGGCGAGTGGTGCGCCGAGCGCGGCGTCCGCGGCAAATACAGCATCGTCCCCTACCCCGCCTGCGTTGGCTGGGTCGACCGCGACATCCCCGGTTGGTCCAAACGCGCGCTCGACGAGAGCCTCAAGCTCGTCCGCACCCTGATGATGCCAGGCTGGGACATCCACCCCGAGATGGTCACGCACACCTGGGTGATCGATACGAAGACCGGGCGTCCTTACCCCGAGCGCAGCGACCGCTTCATGGAAAACTGGCGCTGGACCGACGGCAAATCGGTCGATCAACTTGCCGATTATCTCAGCTACGCACTGCGCATTCTCAAGAACGTCGATCTTCCGTGCGAAGGCATCACTACGCCCGGCGGTTTCGGCAACCGCGTCCTGCCGCAGCTTTCACAGGCGACATTGGAATCATGCCGGGCCGTCTTCAAAGCGGAGATCCCGCACTATTTCCGACATCTTTACACGGACGAGCGCAGCGTCGCCCCGCGTGTCGAATACGCGTCTGGGCTGGACACAAACGACCCGCGTTGCGCCGTCTCGATCATCGGCTGCACAGGCGATTGGTTTGGCGGCTGGGACGGCCTCGAACGCGGTTCGGTGGACCAGTTTATCACCGCGGACTTCAAAGGCGGCCGCCTGCCCGAAGTCATCGCGCGCGGCGAACCGGCCATCATGGTTTGTCACTGGGCAGGAATTTATTTCAACGGCGAGAAAGTCGGCTTCAACATTTTCAAGCAAATCGTCGAGCGCCTTCACGCGCGCTACGACAACCTGATGTGGATGAAGCTCAGCGAAATCGCTCGCTACTGGGCCGCGAAGGAACTGACACGCATCGAGAAGACGCAGAATGGCTTTCGCCTGCATGCTCCGTTCGCTTCCCCGCTTTTTACGATGCGCTTCAAATCGCGAACAAAGTCGCCGCCGAAGCTCGTTGTTGAGGGGAAGCCCGTCCTGTTGAAAGAAGTGAAAACCGCGCGTGAACTCATGGGCAACACGTGGGCGCAGAGCAATGAGACTCTGACGATCTGCTTCGACCTGCCAAAAGGCCCGTCTGAGGTTGCCGTCTAGGGACCTTGCACCCGTTTGACAAATCGCCCCATCCGCTCCATGGCTTCCTGGATGCGGTCGAGCGCCGTCGCAAAACAGCACCGCAAGTAGCCCTCGCCACTCGGGCCAAACGCACCGCCGGGAACGCACGCCACTTTCTCCTCCTGAAGCAAGCGAACGGCGAAGTCTTTCGAACTCAAGCCCGTGGATTGAATGCACGGAAACGCGTAAAACGAACCACGCGGCAAGTGGCACTTCAACCCCATCTCGTTCAAGGCGTTCACAATAAAATTCCGTCGCAGCCGATACTGCTCGCGCATCTCGACCGTGTCCGGTTCTCCGTGCTCGATCGCTTCGATCGCCGCTTCCTGGCTGATGATGCTCGCGCATAGCATCGAATACTGGTGAATGCGCATCATCGCCTCGATGATCTCCACCGGTCCGCACGCGTAGCCAATGCGAAAGCCCGTCATCGCGTACGCCTTCGAGAAACCGTGCAGGAAAATCGTCCGCTCGATCATGCCTGGCAGCGACGCGATGCTCACGTGCTCCCCCTCGAACGTCAGCTCTGAATAAATTTCGTCCGTGATCACGAGCAGGTTATGCCGCTGCACCAGCTTTGCGATCTTCTCCAACTCGCCGCGCGTCATCGTCCCGCCGGTTGGATTCGTCGGGAAATTCAGCACCAGCGCTTTGCTCCGCGGCGTGATGACTTTCTCGATCGCCTCCGCCGTCACCGCAAACCCGTTGCTCGCGCCGCACGAGACCGCCACCGGCACTCCGTGCGCCAGCGAAATTCCCGGCGAATAACTCACGTAACACGGCTCATGATAAATCACCTCGTCGCCAGGATTGATGATCGCGCGAAACGCGATGTCCATCGCCTCGCTCACTCCAACCGCGATCAGGATTTGCCGCTTCGGGTCGTAGGAAACTTTGAAGTGCTTCTCCAGGCTCGGTGCAATCACCTCGCGCAACTTCGGTAAGCCAAGGTTCGACGTGTAACTCGTGCGACCTCGTTCCAACGCGTAAATCGCCGCTTCACGAATGTGCCACGGCGTGACGAAATCCGGCTCGCCCACTCCCAGCGAAATCACGTCTTTCATTCCCTGGACGATGTCGAAAAAATCGCGGATCCCCGACCGCGGAATGCTGCGGACGTTATCGGCGATGAACTTTTCAGCCTGGAATGATGTGGACATTTACGCTCGCGTTACGCGCAAAGTAGAAGAAAGCGGCTGGCTGGCCGCAATGTAAATCGGTCAGCCCTCCGCCATTAAGCGGCGGCCTTGTCGCTCTTGCGCCGAATCAGCGGCTTACCCTCGCCGAGCACCGTCTGGCGCGTGATCCGAATCGCAAGGATGTCCCCGTTGCTCGGCACGTCGAACATCACGTCGAGCATCAGCCGTTCGAGCAGGCTGCGCAGCGCGCGCGCGCCCGTGCCCTTCTTGTATGCCTGCGAAGCGAGCTCCTTCAGCGCGTCCGGCGTGAACTCCAGCTCCACGCCTTCCATCGCCATCAGCTTTGTATATTGCTTCGTCAGCGCATTCTTCGGCTCGGACAAAATCGATACCAGTTGATCTTCGGTCAACTGCTCGAGCACCGTCACCATCGGCAACCGGCCGATGAACTCGGGAATGAACCCAAAGCTGATCAAGTCCTCCGGCTCGACATACTGCAGAATCTTGTGGCGCTCGATTTCAGAAAGTTGATGGCCTGCCTCGACCGCGTTAAAACCCATGACGCGATGGCCAAGCCGCCGCTGAATCATCTTCTCCAACCCCACAAACGCGCCACCGCAAATGAACAGGATCCCCGTCGTATTGACGCGAATGTACTCCTGCTGTGGATGCTTGCGGCCGCCTTGTGGAGGAACGTTGCAAACCGTCCCCTCCAAAATCTTCAACAACGCCTGCTGCACGCCTTCGCCCGAAACGTCGCGCGTTAGCGACACGTTTTCCGTCTTGCGCGCGATCTTGTCGATCTCATCGATGTAAACGATCCCGCGCTGCGCGCGTTTCACGTCGTAATCCGCGTTCTGCAACAGCCGCAGGATGATGTTCTCCACGTCTTCGCCGACGTAACCGGCTTCCGTGAGCGTCGTCGCGTCCGCAATCGCGAACGGCACGTCCAAAATCTTCGCGAGCGTCCGCGCCAGCAACGTCTTGCCCGAACCGGTATTTCCGATCAGCAACAGGTTGCTCTTTTCGATCTCAACATCCCCGTGCCGCGATGAGGACGACCACTCGTCCTGCCCGCGCGCGGCCGGCTCGCTCATGATGCGCTTGTAATGATTGTGCACCGCCACCGACAGCGTCTTCTTCGCGTGGTCCTGGCCCACGCAATGCAAATCGAGATGCCGTTTGATCTCCGCCGGCTTCGGCACCTGGTGCACTACTTGCGGCGCCTGCTTCTTCGGCTCCGCGAGCAACTCCTTGTCGAGCACGTTCTTGCACAGCACGACGCAGTTGTCGCAAATGTAAACGCCCGGACCCGCGATCAACTTCTTGACCTCGGCGTGGGATTTTCCGCAGAAACTACAGAGTGTGATGTTGGTCGGGCGGGCCATGGTCAGTCTTTCTTGGTCTCAATCAGTCCAGGGATTTCCTTCCGTGATTGCACAACCTCGTCGACGAGGCCATAAGCCTTTGCTTCCTCGGGGCTCATAAAATTATCGCGGTCACAATCCTTCTCAACCTGCTCGATCGGTTTGCCCGTATGCTTCGAAATAATTCCGTTCAACCGATGCTTCAGCTTCAGCATGTACTTCACCCGAATCTCCACGTCACTCGCCGCGCCTTCCGCGCCGCCCAGCACCTGGTGGATCATCACGTTCGCGTTCGGCAACGCGTAACGCTTTCCTTTCGTCCCACCGCACAACAGCACCGCGCCCATGCTCGCCGCCTGGCCGATGCAATACGTGTTCACGTCGCACGTCAGGAATTGCATCGTGTCGTAAATCGCCAATCCAGCCGTCACGCTCCCGCCCGGAGAATTGATGTAAAGATGGATGTCCTTCTTCGGATCGGTCATTTGCAGGAACAGCAACTGCGCAATGATCGCGTTGGCCACCATGTCGTCGACTGGCGTTCCCAAAAAAACGATGCGATCGACTAAAAGCCGTGAGTAAATGTCGTAAGCCCGCTCGCCGCGGCCAGTCTGCTCCACGACATACGGAATGAAGTTCTGAACCATACAATTCTTCTTCGAGTTGTTAACGCAAAGTATCTCACCCACGCGCAGAGCGTCAAGCGTAGCAACCTCGCGTGCGCCACTAGGTGATTCCCCTAAGCGCAATTTAATTTGCTTTCTCCCGCCAAATTCGCAACCAGAGATTGCTCATGAGTTTTCTCACAGAACATTTCGGCGTCGCCGCCTCCGACGCGAACGCCCTCAAGGACTGGTACGTGCGTGTTCTTCACGCTAAAATCCTTCGCCAACTCGGCGATACCCCTCCCGCCTGGCTCATGGAACTCGCCGGCGGATTTTGGATCGAAATTTACTCCGCGGAGTCAAAAACCGGGCCGCAAGCCAACCGCGTCGCGGGCTGGCGTCACCTCGCCTTGCGCGTCGATAACATTGAGACAGCGCGGGAACACCTTCTCTCAGAGGGCGTTGCGGTGGAAGAACCCATCAAACCGGCCGGCGGCGGCGGCCGCGTCCTCTTCTTCTCCGATCCTGAGGGCAACTTATTCCACCTGGTCGAACGCCCGGCGGGATGGAACGCTCATACCGCCTGATTTTCGCTGGAGGGGCGATCTCCGCGAGCCCACTTGGACCTCTGGCCATCTCATTAACACCCCGCTTCAGCGGGGTGCCCGGCGATCGCCACGCAGATGAAACCGTTTCAACGGTTTCCTCCCACGCTCCGCCAAACCATCACAAATGCGCTCGCAAACTCATCCCGCCGCGTCCGAAGCGCCTCATCCACCTGCGCCGCCGTAAACCACTCGCCCCCTTCGATCTCCTCCGGATGCAAACAAAACGGCCCCTCGCAATCGTATCGATACACCCACACGTGCTCCTGGCCCGTCTCCGCGCATGCCGCAATCTTAAACAACCGCTGCGGCGGACGCTCCATAACAATCCCCAACTCCTCGCGCACCTCACGCACCGCGCACGCATCGTAGTCCTCGCCCGTATCAAGATGCCCGGATGCCGACGAGTCCCACGCGCCTGGAAACGTATCCTTCGTCATCGAACGCTTCTGCAAAAACACCTCGCCACGACCGTTGAACACAAGGACGTGCACCGCGCGATGTTTCAATCCCAATCGATGGACCTCCGCCCGCGTGTTTTGTCCCACCACTTCATCCCGTTCATTGCAAACGTCAAAGATTTCTTCCTTCATGCCCCAGAAAGATGCCGCGTCAACGCGACATATTGATTAAGACTTACAACCTCGGCTCGCGCCGATTCCGGAATCGCCTCAGCATTAAACGCACGGGTCAACCGGTCCGCCGGCCAATCCTCCCGCAACAACTTCATCATCATCTTTCGCCGCTGTGAAAAACTTCGCTTCACGATCTTCACGAACACGGCCCGCAGTTCAGCCTTCATCAACTCACTGCGACGCCTCAACTTCACGCACGCCGAGTCGACATCCGGCGGCGGAAAGAACGACCCGCTCGGAATCTTGAAGAACGCTCCCGGCTCATAATTCAACTGCACCAGCAACGTCAGCAAACCGTAATCGTCCGACCCAACTTCCGCGACCAGGCGTTGCACCACTTCCAATTGCAACGTCACCGTCATCGACTTCGGCGGCCGCTCCGCCTGCGCCAGTTCCACGAGTATCGGCGATCCAACCGAGTACGGCAAATTCGCCACCAGTTTCCACTCGCTCCAATTACGCTCCTCACGTTTCAGGAATTCCAGCGCGTCCTGGTGAAGAACCTTAAGTTTGCGCGCGGAAGCAAACCGCTCCTTGAGAAACTTGACCAACCGCTCGTCTTTCTCAATCGCAAGCACCTCCCCCGCCTGCTGAACCAGCAACTCCGTCAACGGCCCCAGGCCCGGCCCGATCTCAACCACTTTGTCGTGCGGTCCCAACTCCGCCGCCGCGGCGATTCGCTTGAGCTGATTCCCATCGTGCAAAAAATTCTGCCCAAGGGATTTCGTCAATTGAATCCCTCGCTCCGCCAAAACCTGCCGCATCTCCGACAGCTTCATGCGGCTTCTTCCAACGTGGCTTGGAGCTCACGCACCGTTTGCCGCAGTTGCGACTTCGTGCTCGTGAGCGGTGGCGTGAAACCGATTACGTTCCCGTGCTCGCCCTCAGGCAACAGGATAAACCCTCGCCGCAACATCGCTTTCACCACGCGCATCGTCACGTCTGTCGCCGGCTTGCCATTCGCGTGCTGCACTTCGAGCCCCGCGAGCAGTCCAACCCCGCGCGCTTGCAGCGCCAGGCCAGAAACCCGGAGGTCGCCCAACAACTCCAACAGGTAACTCCCCTGCTCCGCCGCTTTCTCCACCAGTTTGCGTGACCTTATTTCCGCGATATTCGCCAGCGCCATCGCGCAGCCAACCGGATGCCCCAGGAACGTGCTCGTGTGAATCGCTTCGCCCTGCGACCTCGGCCACGCACGCTCGATCAACGCGCCCTTGCCGATGCACGCCGAAATCGGAAACCCACCCGACAACGCTTTGCCCAGGCAAACAATATCGGGAACCGTCCCCGTGTGTTCACACGCAAACCATCGCCCCGTTCGCCCAAAGCCAGTATAAATCTCATCCGCGACGAGCAGCGCGCCCGCGTCATCGCAAAACTTTCGCAGCATCGGCAACAATTCTGGCACGGGCACGCGCGCCCCCGCCCGCCCCTGCACCGGTTCTACAAGGATCGCGCCCACGCCACCCCTGGCCAACGCACTTTGCAACCATCGCTCCGTTGTGGCCAACTCATCCGCCTTCATCGGAAACGGCACGAACTCGCCGAACTGCCCGAGCTGGTTCGCAAACGGTTCCCGGAACATTTTGCGGTGCGTCGCATTCAGGCTTCCGTAGCCCAAACCGTGATACGCTCCTTCAAACGCAATCACCTTTCGCTTGCCCGTCGCGAGCACTGCCGTCTTGAGCGCCGCCTCGACCGCCTCGAATCCTGAATTGCAAAAAATCGTGCGCCCGTTCTCTCCCCACCTCTCGAACGTCAACCGGCTCAACTCCCGCGCCAGTTCCGCCTTTAGCGGGTGCGGATGCACGTCTCCCATCGCGTGCAACAGCTTCGCCATCTGCCGCTGCCCCGCCCGCACGACCCGCGGGTTCGCGTGCCCCGCCGCCGACACGCCGAACGCCGCCGTCAAATCGAGATATTTCCGCCCGCGATCATCCCAGACGTGAACCCCCTTCGCTCGCTCCCAAACAATCGGCCACGACCCGTCGGCCTCGATGAACGTGACGTTGGGTGACTCGTACTCGCGAAGCAAACCAAGCGTTTTGGCCCTCATTTACTCTGCAGCAATTTCCACACGCGCAACGCCTCCGTCACGCCCCACGCCTGCGCGTCACACCCACGCTGCTGATGCGGCGCGTCGCCATCGACAATTTCCGGCAGTTGCCCCGCGCAACCCTCCATCACCAATCGATCCATGCTCCCAAGATACGCGCGCGCCGCCGCGACCGCCGCCGGTTCGAAGTTCCACGCCTGCGCGAGCGCCTCGCAAAACACCGGGAACGTCCACGTCCACGCCGTGCCGTTGTGGTAAGCCGCCTTGCGCCGCGTGTCTTCGTCGCCTTCGTAACGTCCCGCGTAAGGCTCCTCCGGTTTGTTCAGCAACACTCCGTCGTTGCCGAAAATCGGCAGCGGCGGATGCACCGACAACGGCGCGAGCGTTCGCAACGCCCCCGGCACCACAAGATGTCGCGCCGCGGCGTCCACCGCTCGCTGCGCCCGAGTTCCCGTCAGCAGGCCAAGGCTGATCCCGAATAAAAAATTGCTGCGCAGACCGTTGTCACGCACCGCCGACCGCGCCGCACCGCCTTTCTGCGCGATCAGCAAGTCCGCCGGATAACCCCTCTCCTCCATCCAAAACAGCGAGTCGAACGCCGCCGCCGCGCGCTCCGCCAGCGTCTCCCAACTCTCCTCAGCCCGCGGCAGATTCAGCCGCGCCAATTGCCGCAACAACCGAATCCACAACGCCTGGATCTCCACCGGATACCCCTCGCGCGGAGTCCCCGCGGGATGATTCGTGTCCATCCACGTGAAATGACTCGGGCTCCACACCAGCGCCGACTCGGCGTCGACGCGGATCCCATTATTAGTGCCCTTCAAGTAGCCACTCGCAATACCGCGCAACACGTCGGCGATCGTCCGCCCCTGCGCGTCGACCGCCCGCGAATACAATTCCGCTCCCGCGACCGCCGCCAGTTCTTCGCAAACAATTCCGTACCACAACGGCGCGTCGCTCGTGTCGCGGTTCGACGCGTCTTCGCCATGCACGACATTCGGCAGCGTCCCGCCCTGCTCGAATTTGCCAAACGTCAGCAACAACTCCGTCACCTCCTCAACCATCCCGGCTGCAAGCATTCCGCGCGCGCAGATCAGCGAGTCTCGCCCCCAATCCAAAAACCACGGATACCCAGCGATGATCGTCTTGCCCTTGTCGCGCCTGGCCACGAACGCCTGGATCGCAATCGCGAGCTGTCGCGCAAACCCGTCTTCGATTCCCACGTTGGCCCGCTGGATCGCCGCCTCATTCCGCTCGTAACGATCGGAACGAAACGACGCCGCGTTCGGAGTGCCGCGCTCGGCACTCAACCTCAACGTCACCGACGAATCCTTCTCCAGCGGCAACTCGAACCACCCGGGGCTGTAGGCATCGCCATGACCCGTTTGTCCCCGGCTTGCCTCGACTTCGTGGCGAATCCCAACGCTCCACTCCGCTTCATGGTGATACACTCCGCGGTCCACCTCCGCGCGAAACTGCCGCTCCGGCGCGGGTGTAAACACAAAACCAACACCGTCGGTCAACGCGTGCGTGTGCGCAGTGAAGTGGTGCTCGCTGCCGCTGTTGCGCTGCGTCTCCCAATGAAAATTCCGGTCCTCGATGTCCACCCGCACCGTGAGGCTCACGTGGCCCTCTTCCGCCAGGTCAGCGCCCACCGCCGGTTTGCCTCGCGGTCGCACAAAACGAAACACAGTAGTGTTCTCACCTTCGATCATGTCTGCGAGCAACCGCACCTCCACTGCCCGGCCATCCCCCGCGCTCGCCACGAACCGCCACTCTGCCGGCGGCCCCGGCGTAAAACTAATCAAACTCGATTCGTTCAACGGCGATATAAAACCATTCGCCACCACCCACGCGCGCACGCGCTTCGCAAACACGTGCCGGTCCACCGGCACCGCCGAGTGCAGATTCGCCGCCAGCGCGCAATCGTACTTCGAATCAATCCGCCCAAGGTCGATGCGCATCCGCGCCATCCCGCCGCGACCGTTTGTCAGCAACACCGATGGACTGCCCTGCGACGTCGCTTGCCGCTGGAAGAACGCCGCCGGAACGCCATCGAGCTTCACCACCGGCGCGGTCCCCACCACGCGCACAGCCCCTTCAACCCGTTGCTGCTCGCTCCAAAATCTTTCGACGCGAAGAACACCATCGCCGGGCCGCAGCTCAGGTCCAAAAAATGCGTAATGCAACTTGCCTGCCTCGATCGACTCCACGTGCTCCGCGCGGCCATCCAATTCCAAAGTCGCGCGAAACCGCACCGTGTCCTCCAACAGCAGCCAGTGCCGCGGGGGAACCACCGTCGCTTTCTTCGCGTCGGCCACGGACCACGTCACCACGGGCGCATAGCGGACTGTCGCCAGCGTGTTCTCCAGCGCCTCGATCAAGTCACCCACCGCCGATCCTTCATCGAGATAACTGATCGCCGTCAGACAATTCCGAGGGCTCGTCTCGACTCGCTGCGCCAACTCGCGCCACGCGTACGAACCGATTGCCTCGGCCGCCACCACCTTGCTCAACGCCGCGATAGCCCACGCCGCTTGCGCCCGCGCGATACGATAAGCCTCGCCGTGCAAACCCGCGGGCTCTGGTCCGGCAGCAAGGCATTGGCACACGCCCGGTGGCAGCGAAAACACCACCGTCTCCCTGACGCGCCGAACCCAGACCTTGTCACCTGTCACAAGATCATACTCCGGTTCGCCGATCTCTTTGTACGTCGCGCCGCTCAGGACAAATTCATGCGCGCTCTTCGGGTCCGTGTTCACCAGCACCAGCGCGCGATCCAGCCCTTCCGCCGACGTGCGGCTCAGCGCGAACACCGGCGATTCATCGTCGCTCAGGCGCAGCAGCGTCGCTCCGTCGAGGAAGCATGGGTGATCCGAAACCAATCGGTTCAGCCTCGCTAATTCCTCGACAATGTTCGGTTCGCTCCCCCACGACAGTCCCCTGCTTTCGTGCACCTGCAACTTCTCCGCCGCCAGCCACTCCACGCCGCACGTGAAACCAAACCCGCCGTTCACGCTCGCCAGTCCGCACAGCCGATTGCGCAGCAACGACCACGTCCGCCCCAACCGCGCCAGTCGATCGTTGTCGTGCGTCTCGCTGTAATGCACATACAGACCCACTCGCTCGCTCTGCCGCAGGCTGTAGTCCGCGTACAACGCCACGTCGCGCGCCGAATAATTCTGGAACAACTCCGAATACGCCCACTGCATTCCACCTTCCGTCAGCAAATCCTCCGTCGCCTTCCACGAACCACCGAGACCCTCCAGCAAAAAAATCGTCTGCGGAAACTCATCCAGCACCCGCGCAGTGATGTACCGCCACGCCGGCACCGCTATTTTATATCCCGCATCGCAGCGAAACCCATCCACTCCGCGCCGGCACCACGTCAGGAACACGTCTGCCAGTTCCTCCCACAACGCTGGATTACTGTGGTCCAACTCCACGAGATCCTCCCACGTCACGCCCCACGCCCCGGGACTCACGAATGTCCCTCGCTCATCCTTCATGAACCATTCCGGATGCCTCTCCCACAACGTCGATCCCCACCCCGTGTGATTCGCCACCACGTCGAGAAAAACTCTGCCACCGCGCAAATGCGTCTCGTAAGTCAGTTCGCAAAATTGCTCCACCCCCGTCGTCCGCTTGTCGAAGTCCACCAGCGCCGGATCAACCGCCGTCAAATCCTGCACCGCATACGGACTCCCGAACCGCCCGAACCGCGCGAACGTCGTCGGCGGCGGGTTTACCGGCAGCAGGTGCAGAATCCGGCAACCCAGCCGCTCGATGATGTGCGGCAATTGCGTGATCACATCCCGAAACTTCCCCGATGGCGGAATCACCGTGTACCCTTGCGCGTCCAACTTCTTCAACTGCGCCTCCACCGTTAGCCGTTCCGTCGACTTCGCCGTCCGCGTCGCTCCGAACATCCGCACGAACGCGCAATAAATTGTGTTCGCGGAACGATACGCATCCGGGTGGACGCTCACCCCGAAGTCCGGCCCCTCCGGCCAATGCTGCACGCCGCGTGGATCAACCGCGTACGCCTTCGCCTCGAAATATCCCGTCTCCGTCAGCGCGATTTCCCGGTGCCACAACGTCCCCGCTGCCTCCAGCGGGATGTCGTGCCACGAATTGCTCGCCGGATCGAGCCCTCCCGTGTGCGCGTGAATGATCTCCTTCCGCAACGCTGCCCCCCGGCCGATGTTCGTCCGCAACAGCGCGCGCCATCCCTTCGGCAGCGCGCTCCCGTCGCTCCACTGCAACGCAAAAGACAATCGGTCTCCCGCGAAGCGCAAAACGCGCCCCCCGGGCGCAGGTGTCATGACAAGTCTCTGCATCGGCTCGGTCGAGCAAAATTTATGGCCGCACCGCTCCGATGCGAGCCATTTTCGCAGCCGTTTTGAGGCCATAAACAAAACTTGACAACCCTTGGCCCCAACCTAATGTCGGCCTTAGAAAGCGTTTGGGGGAGTCGTGCCAGTTGAGCAACGTTATGCCGTGAGCCGATCCAAATTCGGCTGGTCCAGCGCCCCTGGAGCTTCCATGCGGAAGGAGTAAGTTATGGCGAGTGGCAAGGTCAAGTGGTTCGACAATAAAAAGGGCTTTGGCTTCATTGCTCAAGACACAGGCCAGGACATCTTCGTGCATCATACCTGCATCCAGGGCAAAGGCTTCAAGACCCTCCATGAAGGCGAACTCGTGAGCTTCGAATTGGTCAACGGCGACAAAGGGCCGAAGGCCGTCAATGTTACACGCAATCGCCCCGCGTAGTTAGTAGCGCCCTCTTTGTGGCGCTCAATTATATTCCGTCGTATCGCCGACTTCCAGTCGGCAAGCCCTCCCTGCTAACCCGCACTATCGACCCTTCCCTATCTGCTCACCCGCATTCCCGCCGGATCCCGTACCGCGTCGGAGTTCCGCATTTATATTATGCAGCCGATGTAACGAGTCTCTGACATCTCAAAGTGCTGTCTCCGAATCCCATTTCACTGAAACCTACGAGAGATGCTCGCCGGCTTCTCCCTCTCCCTCGGGGAGAGGGATTAAGGGTGAGGGGAAAACCGGTTCTCCAATTCGTTGCGTCCGCGCTTTTC
>Ga0137340_1000193_pt1 | contig 14073 bp, 9 predicted proteins | sample EasRivERMLT400_2_FD_102295 | JGI IMG/M metagenome (GOLD analysis project Ga0137340, IMG submission 102295) | Soil microbial communities from meander-bound floodplain in the East River, Colorado, USA - East River MetaG ERMLT400_2 | ecosystem: Environmental > Terrestrial > Soil > Floodplain ...
CACCACGAACAAAACATCTGGGAGATGGGTGGCTTGCGCGACAGGATGCGCACGACGTATCGCACGTTCCTGCTTGGGACTCTTGCCCTTGCCGGTGTGCCCCTCTTGAGCGGTTTTTACAGCAAGGATTCCATTCTCGCTGCGGCTCTCCATGAGGATCACGGCAGCGGCGGTTTGTTCGTCCTCGGCGCTTTCGTCGCGATGCTCACGACTTTTTACATGTTCCGGTTGATATTCGTCGCTTTTTTGGGGGCAGCTCGTTCCGACGCGGCGTCGCACGCGCATGAGTCCCCAAAGGTCATGACATGGCCGCTTATCATTCTCGCCGTGCCGACGATCTTCGCCGGTTACTGGGGCATCGAAGCGTTCTTCAGCCAAACTTTGGATCGCTCGGCCGTCGCTCATCATGGCTCATGGCTCACGGAGATGTTCGCGCCATTTGGTCATTCTCCCCTGGCAGCCCTGGCGAGCCTCGCGGCATTGGCGTTTGGCTTTTCGGCGGCATTCGCGTTCTATCGCAACGCGACGACCGACCCGCTCGCGCACAGGCTGGGCGCACTCGCCCGCGCCATGCGCAACCGATTCTATTTCGATGAGATCTACGACAAGCTCATCGCCATCACCCATGAAGCGCTCGCCCGTCTCGCTGATTGGTTTGACCGCTGGATCGTTGCCGGCCTTGGCGTGAAAGGGTTGGCGGGAATCACTGACATTTTTGGCCGCTCGTTGCGCATGGTGCAGACCGGGAACCTGCAAACCTACGCGTTTTTGTTCGTGCTCGGAGTCGCCGTCGTACTGCTGATTTTTCTCTAAACCATGCTGCTGACCACCATCGTCGCTTTGCCGCTGATCACCGCGTTGTTGCTCGTGTTGATACCGCGCAACTTCCGGTTCGTCATGCGCCTGCTCACGCTCGCGGCGACGCTGGTCACGTTCGTCCTCGCGTTGTTCCTGGTGCTGCGTTTTGAAACCGGTTCCGCCGATTACCAGTTTGTCACGAAGATCCCCTGGGTCGAGAGCCTCGGGATTTCATTTTACCTCGGCATCGACGGCATCAACATCGGTCTGGTCTTTATGGCCGCTCTCGTCGGTTTCGCCGCGGCATGCGCCTCCTGGGAAATCAGGCATCACGAAAAAGAGTTCTACGTGCTCTTATTGGTCATGACTGGCGGGATCATCGGCGCGTTCGCTTCGCTGGATTTGTTCCTGTTTTACTTCTTCCACGAACTCGCGCTCGTGCCCACCTTCATCATGATCGGCCTGTGGGGACGGGGTGAGCAGAAGAACTTCGCGACGTTCCAGATCACCCTGTACCTCAGTTTGGGGGCGTTGATCGCGCTGATCGGTTTGATCGCTATTTATCTGCAAATGCCCGCGGCGGTTCGCACGTTCGAAATGCCGAAAATCGTCGCGTATTTCCAAACCGCGCCGATGGCTGCCTCAGTGCAACAATGGATCTTCCCCCTTCTGATGTTCGGCTTCGGCATTCTCGTGTCGCTCTGGCCGTTCCACACATGGGCGCCCCTCGGCTACGCCGCTGCGCCGAGCGCCACGGCAATGCTGCACGCCGGTGTGCTCAAGAAGTTCGGCCTCTACGGCTTGATTCGTGTCGCGTTGCCGATCATGCCCGAAGGCGCAAAGCATTGGCTCGGCGTTCTCGCTCTGCTTTGCCTTGGCAACATCCTCTACTGCGGCTGGGTTGCGATGCGTCAGCGTGACCTCAACCTGCTTATCGGCAATTCGAGCGTTGCCCATATGGGGTTCGTGTTTCTAGGAATCGCGAGCCTGAGCGTGATCGGCATCACGGGTGCGGTGATGGTGATGGTTGCCCACGGTCTCCTCGCCGCGCTCACGTTTGCGCTGAGCGGTTATCTTTACAATCACGCCGGCACGCTCGACATGGACAAGCTCGGCGGGCTGCTCAAGAAACTTCCGTTCATTGGCACGGTCATGATCATGGCAATGTTCGCGGGCTGCGGCCTCCCGGGCTTTGCGAATTTCGTCGGCGAGTTGCTCGTGTTGTTCGGAAGTTGGAAGACACTTCCGTGGTTTGTCGTCGCCGGGGCATGGGGCGCACTCGTTATCGGCGCGATCTACATGCTGCGCGCCATCCGGGATGTGTGGCACGGCGAAGCCGCCGAGGCCACCGCGCTTCAGGACGCGAGCGCGTGGCGCAAAGTGCCGTTCGTGCTTCTCCTGGCGGCGCTCATCGTCATCGGCGTCTGGCCGCGTTTGTTGACAGACAAGATCGAACCCAGCGTGAAGCGCATTGTGAGCGCAAGCGCGCCGCCGACCGTCGCTCTTACCAAATGACATGAACGCGTCGGCGATGATTTTGGAAATTGCAGTGCTTGTCCTGGGGCTTGGCGTGCTCCTCATCGATCTGTGGACCGCGCCTGAGCAGAAGCGCTTCCTCGGTTACGGCGCGGCCGCCGGGCTTTTGCTGATCCTCGTGTTCAGCTTCTTCCGCTTCAGCGCCGCCGACGCGCAGGCGGCCTTTGGCGGCATGTACGTGATCGACGGTCTCGCGCTCTTCTTCAAACGCTTTTTCCTCGTCGCGGCAATTATCGTCACGCTGATGACCGTGGAATTCTCGGATCGCATCGAAGCTGGCATTTCCGAATTCTACAGCCTGATCACTTTCGCGCTGATGGGCATGATGTTCGCCGCTTCAGCGAACGACTTCACAATGCTCTTCGTGGCGATGGAATTGATCACCGTTTCATTTTACATCCTCACGAGCTTCCAACGCAGCCGGCTCATCTCACTGGAAGCGGGCGTCAAGTATCTCATTCTCGGCGCGCTCGCGTCGGCGTTCCTCGTCTACGGCATCGCGCTTGTGTACGGGACGGCTGGAACGATGAAATTCGCCGTGGTTGCCGGGAAGGCGTCTGCCCTCGCGGGCAACTCTTTGTTCCTGTTGGGCCTTTTGCTGATCGTCATGGGGCTCGGCTTCAAAATAGCCGCGTTCCCTTTGCAAATCTGGGCGCCGGACGTTTACCAGGGCGCGCCGGTCCCGACCACCGCGTTCCTTGCCGTCGGTTCTAAAGCGGCCGGTTTCATCCTTCTCTGGCGTGTGCTGTTCTTTGCGGTGCCGCAGGTGACCGTGCAATGGACAAACCTCCTGATCGTTATCGCCGCGATCACCATCCTCTACGGCAACCTCTGCGCCCTGCCGCAGCGCAACATCAAACGGCTCTTCGGTTATTCGAGCATTGCGCATGCGGGTTACCTGCTCCTCGGCATCGCCGCGATGGCCGCGGATGTGAAGAACGTCGCCGCGGGTGGCAGCGCGATTCTCTACTATCTGAGCGGTTATCTTTTCACGGTGCTCGGCGCATTCCTGGTCCTCTGCCTGGTATTGCGCCACGCCGACGCCGAAGACATCTCGTCGCTCGCGGGATTGAACCAGCGGTCGCCGCTCCTCGCTGGAGTCATGACTCTCGCGATGGTTTCACTCGCCGGCATTCCTCCGCTCGCGGGTTTCTTCGGTAAATTCCTGTTGCTCAAAGCCGCTCTCGACCAAGGCGCGGCTAATCACGGGTTCTACTGCCTTGTCGGGGTCGCAATCGTGGGCGTTGTCATCTCGCTCTATTACTACTTCGGAGTTATTCGCGCTATTTACTGGTCGGCAAGTCCGGCCGACGCCAGCCCCGTGAAAATCCCCGTCATTCAGCGGGCGCTGCTCTACGTTTGTGCGGCGGGAATGCTTTACCTGGGACTCTTTCCAAACTCACTCGTCAACCTCGCCACCCGAACAGCGCAAGCGCGGACGCAGGTGAACGTCACTGAAGCGTCGCAACAACCTTCGAAATAGCTGCAAGTCGCCCCCGCGCATATCCGCTTCGCCCCTGCCCGTGCCCAAGTCGTCCCTGCAGTTTTGTTGTGCGCACGCAGCCCCTTACCCTCGTATTACTCATAGACTGGTCGCGCACAACCTCGTTATGATGGTGATTTAATGAGCACCGAGAACGCGGCGACGCCTTCGCCGCAGAGAAAAAAGTATGTTCGCGCGGTGGGCCCGCGGCTGCGCGTGCTCCTGCTCTGTATTTTCGGTGTGGTCGCCTTGCTCGGCGCTAATTCGGTTTATCTCGCGAGCATCACGTTTCTCGGGTGGCTCAAGGGCCTCTCGACAGGGCAGCCCGTCAGCTACGAGAACTACTTCTATCAATACATGTTCCTTGCACATCTCGTGCTTGGCATTGTGCTGCTGCTCCCGTTCATCATTTTCGGCGCCGCCCACATTAAGAACGCGTACGATCGACCGAATCGGCGCGCTGTCCGCGTCGGCTATCTGCTCTTCGCGATTTCCCTGATCCTGCTTTTCTCAGGCCTGGCGCTCATGCGCGTGGAAGGTTTCGAAGTCAGGAATCCTAACGCGCGGAGCGCTGCCTATTGGGCGCACGTGATCACGCCCCTGCTCGCTGTGTGGCTCTACATCCTGCATCGACTCGCGGGACCACGCATTAAATGGAAAGTGGGCGCGGCATGGGCGGGCGCGGTCGGCGTCGTCGTCGCCGGCATGGTCGCCCTTCACTCGCACGACCCGCGCAAGTGGAACCAGGTCGGGCCTGCCGAAGGCACGAACTACTTTCATCCATCCCTCGCGCGCACAACCAGCGGCAACTTCATCCCGGCGCGCACGCTGATGATGGAGGATTACTGCATCAAGTGCCACACCGACGCCTACCAGGGCTGGTTCCACAGCGTGCATCACTTCAGTTCGTTCAACAACAAGCCCTACCTGTTCAGTGTCAAGGAGACGCGCCAGGTTTCGATGGAACGCGACGGCAACGTCAAGGCCTCCCGCTGGTGCGCTGGCTGCCACGACGTCGTGCCCTTTTTCAGTGGCGCATTTGACGACCCGAACTTTGACGTGGAAAAGCATCCCACTTCCCAGGCCGGTATTACCTGCACGGCCTGCCACGCCATCACGCACATTAACAGCACACGCGGCAATGCGGATTACACGATCGACGAGCCGGTTCATTATCCCTTCGCGTTCAGCTCGAACAAGGTGCTGCGCTACATCAACGAGCAACTCGTCAAAGCCAAACCCGATTTTCACAAAAAGACCTTCCTCAAACCGCTGCACAGACAGGCGGAGTTTTGCTCCACGTGCCACAAAGTGAGCCTCCCGGCCGAGTTGACGAAGTACAAAGATTTCCTGCGCGGCCAGAATCACTACGACACTTTCCTCTTGAGCGGCGTTTCCGGCCACAGCGCGCGCAGCTTTTATTACCCGGAGCGCGCGCAGCAAAATTGCAACGGCTGCCACATGCCTTTGCAGGCCTCTTCAGATTTTGGCGCAAGGTTTTTTGGCACGAACACGCTCAGCATCCACAACCATATCTTCCGCGGCGCCAACACGGGCATTGCCCACATTCGGGGAGAGACGAACACCGCCAAAGTCCACGCTGACTTTCTCAAAGGCTCCCTGCGCGTTGACCTCTTTGGCGTCAAAGAGGGCGGTGCGATCGATGGCAAACTCACCGCCCCCTTGCGCCCCGAAGTTCCGCGTTTGAAGCGCGGGCAGAAATATTTGTTCGAAGTCGTCGTCCGCACCATGACCCTTGGCCACCCGTTCACGCAAGGCACCGCGGACTCGAACGAGGTTTGGGTTGATACAACCGTGACGAGCGGCAGCCGCACCATTGGCCGCAGCGGTGGATTCGGCGATTACAACGAGGTCGATCCATGGTCCCACTTCATCAACGTTTACATGCTGGACCGCGACGGCAATCGCATCGATCGGCGGAACCCGCAGAATATTTTCACCCCGCTTTACAATAACCAGATTCCTCCAGGCGCAGCGCAGGTCGTGCATTATGAATTCACCGTGCCGGACACTGCGGCGGAGACCCTCACCATGGATGTGAAGGTGAACTACCGCAAATTCGACACGAAGTACATGCAATATGTGTTCGGTAAGGCCTTCACCAACGATCTCCCGGTGACGACGCTCGCGACCGATCGAGTCACTTTCCCGGTTGAAAGCGGCGCGCAAACCGCCACGAACGCCCCTTCCAAGATTCTCGTCTGGCAGCGTTGGAATGATTACGGTATCGGCCTCTTTAACAAAGGCGACAAGGGCAGCGAGAAGGGCGAGTTGATCCAGGCCGCGCACGCCTTCGACCAGGTCGAGAAACTCGGCCGGCCCGACGGTCCCCTGAATCTTGCTCGCGTTTATTTCAAGGAAGGCCGCCTTGATGACGCCGTCAGCGCATTGCAACGCGCCGCCAAAACCGAGCCGCCGGCTCCCCGCTGGACGATCGCGTGGCTCAACGGCCTTGTGAACAAGCAAAACGGCTTCCTCGACAAGGCCATTTCCGAATTTCGCAGCGTCCTGGAGGACCGTTATCCCGAACTGGACCGGCGCGGGTTCGATTTCAGCAAGGACTACGAAGTGATCAACGAACTCGGCCAGACGTTGTTCGAGCGCGCCAAGCTCGAGCGCAGCCCGGCGGCGAAGTCTCGCCGGGACGAGGTCCTCAACCAGGCTGCCGAACAATTCCAGAAGACACTCGCCCTCGACTCCGAAAACCTGACGGCGCATTACAATCTGGCGCTCATTTACTCGCAACTTGGCGACGAGACGCGCGCTCAAAAGCACCGCAAGGAACACGAACGTTATCGTCCGGACGACAACGCGCGCGACCGCGCCATCGCCATTCATCGTCGCAAAAACCCCGCTGCCGATCACGCCGCGCAGAACGTCGTCATTTACCCGCTGCAAAGGCAGGGCGCGCCCGGCCTCAACGCGCCGGCCGCTTTCACAACAGCAAAAGCGGCCAACCAGTAGTTTCATGAACGAAAAAGAGTCTATCAAAGCTCGCACGGCCATGGCCGAGGCAGAGCAGGAGGAAACCGGTCATCTTGATGATGCGGTAATCGGACGAGCGTTCCGCGGCTCCGCATTCGCGCTCGTCGCAATTCTTCTCATCGGCGGCGCGACGTGGTGGTATGTAAAACGCAAACCTGCCCCGGCCGCCCCCAAAGTGACGCAACTATCCTCTCCGGTAGCGCCCCAGCGCGCGACAGAAAAAATGCCGACCGTTCGTTTCACGGACATCACTGCTGCGTCTGGCGTTAAGTTCATCCACAACAACGGCGCAACGGGTGACAAGCTGCTGCCCGAAACGATGGGAAGCGGTGTGGCCATTCTCGACTTCGACAACGACGGTGATCAGGACCTGCTTTTCGTCAACGGAACTTCCTGGCCGGGCAAAGCGCCCCAGGGCCGCGCGCCAACCACCCAGGCCCTGTATCGCAACGAAGGCGGTACAAAGTTTACGGATGTCACCGCCGGTTCGGGTCTCGACATCAGCTTCTATGGGATGGCTGTGGCGGCGGGTGACTTTGACAATGATGGTCTCGTCGATCTCTTCTTCACCGCGGTCGGCGAGAACAAGCTGTTCCGCAACGCGGGCGGCGGCAAGTTCCAGGATGTGACTTCATCCACAGGCGTGGCGGGCAGCCCAACGCAGTGGACCACCGCCGCGGCCTGGCTCGACTACGACAACGACGGCGATCTCGACCTGTACGTCGGGCGCTATGTGAAATGGTCGCGTGAAATCGATTTCGAAGTTGGATACAAATTGGTGGGGATTGGCCGCGCTTACGGTCCCCCGATGAACTTCGAGGGCGCGTTCGCATCATTCTTCCGAAACGACGGCCAGGGGAAATTCACGGATGTGTCAAAGGACGCTGGCGTCGAAGTCCGCAATCCAGCGACCGGCGTGCCGGCCGCCAAAACTCTGGGTGTGTCCCCGATCGATCTCGATGACGATGGCTGGATCGACCTCGTCGTCGCAAACGATACGGTCCAAAACTTCGTTTTCCACAACCAGAAGAACGGCACGTTCAAGGAAATTGGCGCGCTCTCCGGCATCGCCTTCGACAGCTATGGCAACTCGCGCGGTGCAATGGGCATCGACGCCGCGCGCTACCGGGAGGGCAGGACCGTCGGTATCGCCATCGGCAATTTCGCCAACGAAATGACCGCGCTCTATGTTGCGCAGAACCACGCCAGCCTGATCTTCACCGACGAAGCAATCAGCGAAGGTGTAGGCCCTGCGAGCCGGCTGCCGCTCAAGTTTGGCATTTTCTTTTTCGATTACGACCTCGATGGCCGCCTTGATCTGCTCTCTGTCAACGGTCATCTCGAAGAGGAGATCAGCAAGGTGCAACAGAGCCAGCGCTACGCTCAGTCCGCCCAACTGTTTTGGAACAACGGCGCGACGGACGGCCCAGGGTTCACCCTGGTGCCTGAGGACCGCTCTGGCCCTGAACTCGTGAAACCGATTGTCGGTCGCGGCTCCGCCTGCGGCGATCTTGACAACGATGGAGATCTGGACACGGTATTTACGCAGACCGCCGGCGCTCCCCTCGTCCTTCGCAACGACCAGTCCCTCAACCGCCGCTGGCTCCGCCTTAAACTTATCGGTAAAAAGTCGAACCGCGACGCCATTGGCGCGTGGGTGCGCGTGAAAGTTGGGAATCAATCTTTGGCTCGGCAGGTCATGCCCACGCGCAGCTACCTCTCGCAATCGGAGTTACCTGTAACGATCGGCCTCGGCGCGAGCGACAAGTTTGACGACCTCGAAGTCCTGTGGCCCGGTGGTCAGGTCCAGAAAGTTACGCAGGCTCGCGTGAATTCCCTAACGGTCGTCGAACAGGCTCCCTAACGGCGCCCAAATTGCGAGTTGATCTTCCGCGGCGACTCCGTCGAAATTCCGTTCGATGACTTCCGCTATCATTGTCGCTGCCGGTCGAGGCACGCGCATGGGACCCGAGGTCGATAAGCTTTTCCTCCAGGTCGCTGGACGCCCCGTGGTCGCGCATACCTGGCTGCGCTTCGATCGCTCTCGTGAGATTGACGAAGTCGTTCTCGTCATTCGTGCTGGGCTCGAAGATGCCTTCAAAGAAATCGGCGCCGCGCTTGAGCTGACCAAGCCGTGGCGCGCCGTGACCGGCGGCGCCGAGCGCCAGGATTCGGTGTGGAACGGTTTGCAGGCCGTTTCCTCGGACCTCGTGGCGATTCAGGACGGCGCGCGCCCCTGCACCGCGGATCAGGTAATCCACGACACTCTTGCTGCGGCACGCGAGATGGGCGCAGCCGTCGCAGCCCAAAGGGTCACCGACACGATCAAGGAATCCGAAGACGGCTCGCTCATTACCCGGAATGTCGACCGGTCTCGCCTGTGGGCAGTCCAAACGCCCCAATGCTTTCGCGTCGAAGTCATCCGCAGGGCTCTCGAAGCGGTGCGCCGCAAAGGGCTCGTGGTCACTGATGACACTGCGGCCTGCGAACTCATCGGTCAGCCCGTCAAACTCATCCCCAGCGCCAGTCCAAACCCCAAAGTGACCGTCCCAGCCGACCTCCGCTACATCGAATTGCTACTCAGGGGAGCGAACCTTAGGTAAATCCCGCATCGCCAAAGCGGGTTTTCCTCGTTCCCTTTGCAGTGGATTTTTGGGCATCCTCGCGATAACGTTTATCCATGCCTGAAAAGACGGTCACCGAAATCAGCCGTGAACTCCGCGAGCTTTACCAGAAGGGCACGGTGGCGCTGCAACGGCAGAATTTCGAGTACGCCATTGCCATTTTCAACCAGGTGCTCGCGCGCGAGCCCGCTTTTTTCGAGTGCCGCCAGGCGCTCCGCGTCGCGCAATTCAAGGAGCAGGGCGGCAAAAGCAGCATTTTCAGGAGAATCGTCGGAGGCGCCAGCTCCTCCCCGCTCGTCGCCAAGGCGCAGATGGCGTTGCGCAAGAATCCACTCGAAGCAATTCAGGTTGCCGAGCAAATACTCAATGGCGACCCGGCCAATTCCGCCGCGCACAAGATCGTCGCGGAGGCCGCTTTGGATGCCGATCTCCCGAAGACCGCATGCCTTTCGCTTGAAATTCTCCTGAAGAATTCGCCGAAGGATTACGACCTCTCCATGCAATATGGCCGGGCCCTTGCGGCTGCCGGACAACCGGCCAAGGCCGAAGTCGTCTACACCGATCTCGGGCGGCTCTATCCCAATCGCGGTGAAATCATGGATGCGCTGAAAGACCTGTCCGCGCGGACTACCCTCAGCGAAGGTGGCTACGACGCGCTGGCCGATGGCAAAGGTTCATACCGCGACATCCTCAAGAACAAGACCGAGGCCGAACAACTCGAACAGGAGAAGCGCGAAGTCAAGACCGACGATGTCGCCGACCGGCTGATCGCCGAATACGAGCAGCGCCTTCTCAAGGAGCCGAAGAATCTCAAAACCCTTCGCTCGCTGGCTGAGCTTTACGCCCAAAAGAGGGATTACGACCGGGCGATTGCGTACTGCGAGCGCATCCGCTCCAGCGAGGGAACAACGGACCCGTCTCTCGATCGATTGATCGCCGACATTACGCTTAAGAAATACGATCTCGCTCTTGAGCGCGTCGATCAAACCGCCCCGGATTACAATGAGCAGGTTGCGCGCATCCAGGCCGAGCGCGATGAATACCAGCTTACCGAAACAAAAACCCGCGCGGAACGTTATCCGACCGACCTTCAGATTCGCTTTGAGCTTGGCGAACTTTATTTCAAGAGCGGAAAAACATCCGAGGCCATCCAGGAATTCCAAAAAGCGCGCAGCTACCCGGCGAAGCGGTTGCAGGCCATGTCTCACCTCGGGCAATGCTTCGCCCGCCGCGGCATGAATGACCTCGCCGCCCGGACGTTGCAGGACGCCATCAAGGAAAAGCCGATCTTCGACGACGAAAAGAAAGAACTCGTCTATCAGCTTGGCTCAGTGCTGGAAAAGATGAACAAGGGCGAGGAGGCCATCGAACAATTCAAACAGATTTACGAGATGGACATCGGCTACAAAGACGTAGCCGCAAAAGTCGACGCCTACTACTCCAACCAGTAGCCACTGGCGTCATCGCATTCGCGCCAGCGTCCTGGACTGCGCCAGTGCTCTGGCGCTTTCGATTCCTCAACGATCCCTCTGTAACAAGTAAACCGCCAGCGCCTCCAGTGCCTGCGCCTTCCCTCGAAAAGTCTTCAGCGCGTTGAACGCCTTCTCCGTCAACTGCCGCGCAATCTTCCGCGATTTCTCCAGACCCACAATTGACGGATACGTCGCCTTCTGCGCCGCGGTATCCTTGCCGGCGGTTTTTCCCAACTGCTCACTCGTTTGCGTGATATCAAGAATGTCGTCGATGATCTGAAACGCGAGACCCACATTGTAACCAAAATCCGCCAGCGCGTTCAATTGCGCGGTCGTGCAATTCGCGCTCATCCCTCCCAGTCGCACCGAGCAGCACAAAAGGGCGGATGTCTTTCGCTCGTGGATGTACCGCAGTTCTTTTGCGTCGAGCTTCTTCCCCTCGCCTTCCAGGTCGGCGACCTGCCCGGCAATCAGTTGCAACGATCCACTCGCGCGCGTCAGTTCGCGAAATACCTGTTGATGCGCATACCGAGGCGTCGGTCTGAACTTTGCCGCGATCTCGAACGCCTGCGTCAGCAACGCATCACCCGCAAGGATCGCAATCCCCTCTCCAAACACCTTGTGGTTCGTCAACTTGCCGCGCCGATAATCGTCGTTGTCCATCGCCGGCAAATCGTCGTGGATCAGCGAATAGGTGTGAATGCACTCGACCGCGCATGCCAGTGGCATCGCCGCATCCTCACCTCCACCGCACGCTTCCGCGGCAGCAAGGCACAGCGCCGGGCGCATCCGTTTGCCCCCCGCAAACAGCGAATAGCGCATTGCCTTGTGGATCGTCGCCGGCTTCGTCGATTCCTTCGGTAAAAAACGGTCCAGCGCGCGATTCACCGCTTCGCTGCGCATTTCCAAATACTGTTTCAGATCGAATGGCTGTGTGTGGCGCGCGCCGGCGCGAGTTGCCGTTCGTGACATGCGCGTGTTGTAAGTAAGCGTTGTCTCGTTCGCAAGCGCGCTTTCCGCCTTTCACGCCCCCAATCTTGCGCAAGCACTTTAATCCAGTGATGCTTTCGGCGTGATCAAGCCCGTGCTCCAGGATGATGACTTTCTAGCCGACGTAATGCAGGCCCGAAACGATGCCGAGGACCTCCATTTGTGGTGGCTGGGCCAGAGCGGATTTCTCGTCCAATGGCACAACCACCATTTGCTCCTCGATCCCTATTTGTCCGATTCCCTCACGCAAAAATACGCCGCGACCGACAAGCCCCATGTGCGCATGACGGAGTGCGTTGTATTGCCGGAACGTCTCGATTTCATCGACGTCGTTACCTCGAGCCACAATCACACCGACCACCTTGACCAAGAGACGCTTGTTCCCCTGCTGCGAGTAAATCCCAAAATCGAATTGGTCATTCCTGAAGCCAACCGCGAATTCGTTGTGGATCGCCTCGGCCTCGTCGCGGAACAACCCCGCGGACTCGATGCCGGCGACTCCGTGACCGTGAGTGGCTTCAAGATTACTGCTGTCCCGGCCGCCCATAATCTTGTGGAAAAGGACGACTGGGGCCGCCACCGCTTCCTCGGCTACGTCGTGCAGGCCGACAGATGGACTCTTTATCATGCCGGCGACACAAAACTATTTGAGGATATGGAGGCTCGCCTCAGGCCCTTTCAAATCGATATCGCCCTGCTTCCTATCAACGGTGATCGCCCGGAGCGCCGTGTCGCTGGAAACCTCTCGGGCAGTGAAGCCGCCGCTCTGGCGAAGGAAATTGGCGCGCGCATTGCCATTCCGTGCCACTACGACATGTTCGAATTCAATACGGTCACTCCCGACGAATTTGCCGACACCGCCCGGGCACTGCAGCAGCATTACTGCATCCTGCGCGCTGGCGAACGCTGGACCAGCGGCGCCTTGCCCCCTTGAACGGGATACTTTGAAGATTTCAACCGCCCCTTACGTCCATAACAACGGGTGAGAGTGTCGCTTTCCATCGCGATGTTAGTCGGCGGTTTGATGACCGCCGGCGCGCAGGATGTGTTTGTCCTTGGCGGCGCAGGCACTACGCCCGTTCCTCCAATCGTCTACCAGCCCCCTGTCGTCACTGGTCAACCGGCCTATCAACCCGTGGTCACGGCCGTCCCCGTCTGTGCGCCTGCGGTCTACACCGCCCCCTGCGCTTCAACCTATTACAATCCAAATGTGATTTACGTCGGTGGCCCGGGCACCTGCAGCCCGAGCTATTACGATTACCGGTACTACTCCAATCCAAACGTGATTTACTTTGGCCGCCGGCAAGCCTATCGCGAGGGCTACAGTTTCGGCCGCTAAAGCCGCTGCAAAGCCTCGCCAACTTTTCCCATCTCCACGACATGGAACGCGCTGGGCTCACCCGCCATGGGCCCGGCCTCCAGCGGCTCGCTCCCCGGTTTCACGAGCACCAGGACCAGCAAGGGCATTCCAATCGCCCGCAGCATTTGCACCAGTTTCTGCCGCGGCTCATCCCACGCCAGCAAAATGCACACGCAGCCGCTAACGCCGCTCATGTGTTGCAGCACCAATGTTTCCAGCGTGTTAAAGCGCTTGTCAGTGCACATCTCTACCGCCGCAAGTACCTCCAGCAATTGCTCCGTTTGCCCGAGGCCGCGCCCGGACGTGAAGCAGAATGCCTGTGGCCCGACGAACATCAAATCCAGCAGTGATTCCTGTGTGCCGATCGTGCAGGCAAAGGACGCTGCCACCGAAACCGCTTCCTCAAATAAGTCGTGCTCATACGCCCTGGCGAACGTGTCCAGGATGAGCGCGTGCCGAACAAAAAATTCATCCTGGAACTCCTTAATGATCGGTTTGCCCACGCGCGCCCAGCTTTTCCAGTGGATGTGCCGCATCGGATCACCCCGTCGATATTCCCGAAGCGACACGAACTCCTCCGACTCGCCGACCGAACTGGCAAGCGCCACACCGCCCTGTTGATATTTCAGCGTGCCGGGCAGCGCGACCGGGCGCAAAGGATAGCGCCGCGGCAACACGATGATCGTGTCCGGAGTGGAAGGCACCTTCGCGAACGCCCGCACCAGCCCAAACGGGTCCGTGCGTGCGATCGTTGCGCCCACGAGGCGCAACGGCCCGCGCCGCAGCGGACGCACTCGCATGGAA
>Ga0137340_1000194_pt1 | contig 14056 bp, 9 predicted proteins | sample EasRivERMLT400_2_FD_102295 | JGI IMG/M metagenome (GOLD analysis project Ga0137340, IMG submission 102295) | Soil microbial communities from meander-bound floodplain in the East River, Colorado, USA - East River MetaG ERMLT400_2 | ecosystem: Environmental > Terrestrial > Soil > Floodplain ...
TTCCTCCCGCTCTTCCTCCATGACTACAATTTCCACCGCCCCCACTCCGCCTTGCTCTCGCTCCCGCCCTCCTCCAGACTCCCTCCAACTGCGGACAACGTCTCGAGGTACAACAGTTAGGCCCCGCTGTAGCAGAGGACGGAGATCCCGTTTCTGATGGATTTAGCTGCACGTTGAGTTTTCTCGTGCCCAAGGGGGGCGCTGGCAAGAAGGGCGTACGCAGACCTGATTTTATCGTGAGTCCAACTGCCCCCAGTAAGTTGCCGTTCGGTGGGTATGAAAAAGCCTATTTGATCGGGGACATCAAAATGTCGGGCCAGCAACTGTACACACAATATATCGCTGACGGCGCCGATCCGGGCCAAGGTTTGGCGATCGTAAATTTTGCAGCTCAACACTCTCAGACGCGGGTTGCACTGTTTCTAACAATCTATCCAGGAAACCGATCCGATTTGGCGAAATTCAAGACGAGTATCTTCAGGAGAGCATTGAAGAAAGGTGTCCTAATCTTTGTTATCTCGGCCCGATGAAAATATCGCATTCAAATTCCGACTTAGCACTAATCCTGGCCGCACAAGACGGGAGTATCGCTGACACGAAGCGTGCCTTGCAAGATGGGGCGAACGTCAATTGCACGACGGTAGTAGATCCGTATGAGAACGTGACGCCGCTAATGCTCGCAAGTCGCAACGGCCACAACCGAGTCGTAAAGGTCTTGATTGATGCAGATGCCGATGTTCGGAAATCCACTTCGTGTATTGTCCCCGGTGAGCCGGCAAGAGAGACGGCTCTGCATTGGGCAATTGCGGCCGGGAACGTGGCGGGTTGCAAGATGCTGGTTAATGCCGGAGGAGGTGTTGATGCAAAGAGTACGCGTGGAACGCCACTATCTTACGCGATCGATAGCGGTTCTACTGCAATTGTGAGGCTCTTATTAGCTTCAGGAGCGAGCGTGAACTCGGTTGCAGGGAATGATTGCAGATCTCCTTTGGAGTGGGCAGCTGAAAGTGGACGGGCAGACATTGTCAAAGTGTTGTTGCAGAACGGCGCAAAGCCCAAGCCGAATCCGCGTTCCAAAAAAACCCCCTTAATGCTCGCTTGCGTTTCGAACCAGGTGAAGGTAGCCAAGTTGTTAGTTCAGGCCAAGGATCCTATCAACGCAAGGGACATAAATGGCTGGACCCCATTGATGTGGGCAGCGTGGGGTAACAGCGGAGATTGCATCCAACTTCTTCTCAAGGGAGGAGCGAATCCAAGAGCAAACGACAAAAAGGGCAGAACGGCGATTGATCTGGCGCATGAGGTGGACTCGCACGAAGCCATTTATTATTTGGAACGGGCATAAACGCGGCCGCGAAAATCTGGCGAGTTATTTGCCCCTTTGATATCTACGCGCGATAATCGTGACCAGTTTACCGGGATAATCGACTACGCGAAAAAGCATACGTATTCGCACACTGCCGTCTTCATCGTCGGCTGGAATAATTTAGGATCTCATTAGAGGGGCAAACAAAGCGCAGAGTGGAAGAAGATCAGATCTCTCATGGGCAGGCAATTGACGCGACGGGGGGTAGTCGGGATTGTCGTCTCAGTGCTAAATTGAGCAAAGTGAAACCTCAAAGGCTAAGTAAATCCGACGAAGCAAGACTATGGGCCGCCTTCGAAGCCCAGAATGTCAAAGCAATCAAAGGCTTTATAGAGCGCGGTTGGAGTCCTTCTGCACGGCTGAAAGGAGATAATCCTCTAACACACTGCGACTCTTTCGCCTTCGCGAAAGTCTTGATTGACGCGGGGGCAGATATTCATGAAGGCGCCCACAATTGGACACCATTATTGATGCATTGTGACTTTGGGCATGAAGAGATTGTTTCCTTGCTGATTCGGTTGGGCGCGGACCCGAACGTCGCATATTCAAAGAAACGGTGTCCGCAAATCCCATTTGGTACGACGCCGTTGATGAAGGCTGCTAACCACGGGCATTTGCGCATCGTGAAGCTACTGTTAAAGGCCGGTGCAGACATCAATGCTGCCGACGAGCACCGGCACAATGCCCTTTACCACGCATTACGCGGTGATGAAGTGGAAACAGCCAAAGAACTCCTCAGGCAAGGCGCTGAGTTGACCCACGACGTGCTGGCGCCTCCCATTTTAAACGCGAACGTTGAAATGTTACGCGCGCTGATTGCGAAAGGAGCAAATGTGAATTTGAGCTTTCGCATTGAAGGTGGCAAGAAGGCATCGTCTAAGCAAACACCTCTCGGTTATGCAATATCTAGCGTCGGTACTCTTGATTATCCGGTCGAGATCATCGAATTGCTGATTGAAGCTGGGGCTGACGTAAATGCTCCAAGTAACTGGTGGGTGAGGCGGACACGTAACGGAAAACCGCTGCTGGATGTGCAACCCGTACCGCCACTTCGCATCGCAGCCGGACGTGGGCGGGAAGATATTATGGAGTTATTGTGGAAAGCTGGTGCGAAAGGTACTTTGAAGGAGGCACTGGAGGGTTGCTCGTTAGAGAGCGCGTCCTTTCGTGGTAACCTACCTGTGGTAAAGCTTCTGATCAAAGCTGGCGTTGACGTAAACGCACCGGGTCATGAGGGCAAGCGTCCGATCGAGTACGCGCGGCTTGGCGGCCATCGCGAGATTGTGGATCTGCTAAAAGAAGCCGGCGCGAAGGAGTGACCGATGAATTCGGTAACAGCACCAACGCGACGAATCCCTCGTGGGGTTAAGAAAAACGATCCGCGTATCTACCATCATGCAGCCGACGAGACGGAAGCTGCGACCAAGGTTGCAGAGTGCAAAGGGAATCAAGGGAAGCTCAATCTTCTACTGAGTCGAGCCGCCTATCACAATGATCTCTTGACAGCTAAAGCCGCTCTGCAAAGTGGTGCGGATCCCAATAGTCAGAATCTGCTCGGGGAAGGCCCCATGATTTCCGTTTGTTTCAAAGGTACGCCTGAGATGTTGCATCTGTTTTTGACGCACGGAGCAAGCCTAGGTCCAGATAAATTCGGGGTGCCTCCGCTCTACAATAGCGTACGACAGGAGCGACTTGAGTTGATTCCGGAGATAGTGAAGGCCGGGGCGGACGTAAATGCTCACGAGAATCGTTCTCTGGAGACACCTTTGCACCGCGCCGTATTTTGCACTTCACCAGCAAAGTTCGTGAAAACACTGTTGGACCTTGGCGCTGATCCGCGGGAAGTGGATGCTGCTGGAGATACACCATTGGAAGCAGCTGAGTTTGCGCAAAAGCAATTTGGCCGTAAAGAGCATCAAGTCATAAAGCTTCTCAAAGACGCTCTTGAAAAATGGAAGGGCAGACCACTGCCAAAGAAGCCCCGCCGTCGACCGAAGACCGAAATGGAGAAGATGGCAGACAAGTACATCGACACCGAACCAGGAGAGACAGACCTATCGGATGTCCGAACCAACGCTTCTGCTCGGCGTCGCGGCTGACGACCCGGTATTGCGCTACCGACAGCGCTCGAAAGTGCGACCAACCTCTACAACGTACGTGCTCGCGAACACGGCCAGCGCCTGGGCAGCTTCATGAGCAGGAAGCTCACCAAACACGAGCGAGCGCTGTTTCGTGCCATTGAGCGCTACGATCTTGAGGCCGTTCGACAACTTCTCTCCCATAGCGTGGATCCGAACGTTGCTGATTGGTCCCATTATGTAGGCCATTACACGGCACTTATGCATGCCTCAAGCTGGCAGTTTCCAGAAGCTGTGGGGTTGCTCCTTAAAGCAGGCGCTGATCCGAATGCATCTACAGTCGCGGGTGCCGGAGCCGACGGCGGGACTACGGCACTTAACGACGCAATCACTGGGAACGAAAGGACCGACGCATGGAAACCCAATGCTCGGCTGCAGATCGTCGAAATGCTCCTGAAGGCTGGTGCAAACCCCAACGCCGCCGATGCTGGCGATACTCCTGTTCTATGGAACGCAGCAAGTGCGGGTTACGCAGACATTGTGGAGACGCTGATCGCGGCCGGGGCTTTGCCGCAGGGGCAGCCAGGTTGCTGGCCACCGCTCCAAGGCGCTGCAATCCTAGGGCGCGAAGAAGTGGCTCGGCTTCTGGTCGACAAGGGTGCACCTGTCGACGGACAGACTCCGTTTGGAGCGACGCCGCTAATGACGGCAGCTAAAGCCGGTGCTGAGGGCGTCCTGAAATTCCTACTGGAAAAGGGTGGGAATCCGAATCATCGAGCGTTAAATGGTGACACCCCGCTGATAAGCGCCGCCACGTACGCGCGCGGCGCAGTTACAGATCGGCAACACCAAGTTGCGCTTCGCATCGTCGAACGCTTAATAGAAGCTGGAGCCGATCCCAACGCGAGGAACAACGATGGGAAAACTGCGCTGAGCATCGTTAAAGACGCGGAAAGCCCGTTGGTGGCGAATTATTTGAAAGAATTTGCTAAGCCGAAGGCGAAGCAAAAGAAGTAAGAGACTTGTGCCTGCACACGCTGATCAACCGTCGCGACGGCCACGAACCCGAAAAGGAAAAGGGAAGAGACGGCGCAAAATACCTCCGAAGAGGTTAATCAACGAGGCTGCTAAGGAGGGTATCCGCTTATGCTGGTCTCATGATCTGGTCGATAGCACACTCTATTGGCGGCTCACCTATTCAACGATCCACCGATCGTGGGGCGGGACCGGCTTGCGGCGATCCCACCGGGATGCCGAACGGGACGCAGTTGCAGCTGGATTTGCTGAAGTTTTCAGGCGAATCAGCGGCACGCGGTGGTGCGGGTCGGAATCGTAATCGGCGCCCTAATTTTTATTTGTGGCATGTGGTTTGTGTGTTAAAGTTTGTGGCACCCAGCTATGCATTTGAGAAATTCATTTTTGGTCCTGACGCTATTTTTGTCGCTTGCTTTCGCGGCGCGCGCGCAGGAAGGGCCCTATGTCATCAACGTCACTCCAGTGCCGGAATCGACGGTGGTGGAGTTGCCGTTTATCAATGTCATCTTTAACGATAATGTGTTCGGGATTAATGCGTCGGACCTGCTGATTAACGGCGCGGCTGCGAGCAATATCGTAACAAATAACCCGAACGATTATACTTTCTACTTCCCGGCGCCACCCAACGGCACGGTGCAAGTGGCATGGGCGCCAAATCACGGCATCACGGGTTATCAACAGCCGCCGGATCCGTTCGCGGGCGGTAGCTGGAGTTACGTCGTGGACCCGACCTCGGCGCCCAAACCGGTGGTGGAGATCTCTGAGTTCATGGCGGACAACGAGAATGGCGTGCAGGACGAAGACGGGACGAGGTCGGACTGGATCGAAATCCTGAACCGGGGTCCGCTGGAGGCGAACCTGAGCGGCTGGTTCCTGACGGACGATCGCCTGAATTTGACGAAGTGGCCGTTTCCGGCGGGAATGCCGCTGTTGAATGTGAACGGTTATCTGCGTGTGTGGGCTTCGAGCAAGGACCGCCGCGTGCCGCTTGGGCATTTGCACACGAATTTCCGCTTGCAGAACAATGCTGGCAGCTTCCTCGCACTCGTCGATGCGCAGACGAACATCGTCTCGGCATTCGATCCGTACCCGGCGCAGTTTAACGATACATCGTACGGACGGGACCGTGTGGACCCGGATATCATGGGGTATTTCCAGACGCCCACGCCCGGAGCGGCCAACTCAACGACGGGCAGCGGGTTCGCGGCGGAGCCGACGTTCTCGCTGGAAACGGGCATTTACACCAACAGTTCGCTGATCATGACGATGACCGCGCCCGCGGGCACGACGATTCGTTACACGCGCGACGGGGCGATTCCCACCGCCAGTTCGCTGCTGTATACGAACCCGATCACGTTCAATAACAACAGCACGTTCAAGGCGCGGGTTTTCCAGAACGGAGTGTTGCCGAGCCAGGTGGTGGCGAGGAATTTCATTTTCCTGGACGGAACGACGGCGAACTTCGATTCCAATCTGCCGTTGCTGATCATCAGTACCGAAGGGCGGGGGGTGCAGGCCAATGTATTGCCGGGAAATCCGCGCACGCTCGCGTCGTTTGCGATCATTGATACATTCCGGGGGAGGGCGTCGTTACGCCAGAAGCCGGATCACCACGGTTTTGGCGAAATTGAAATCGCCGGGCAGACCTCGGCCGGGTTTGCGAAGCCGCCCTACCGCTTCGAGCTGCAGGACGCGATGCGGAACGATGAGGATGTTCCCCTTTTGGGAATGCCCGCGGATTCGGACTGGCGATTGCGCAATCCTTATAACGACAAAACGTACTTGAATGACTTCATGGCGTTCGAGTCGTTCGAGGAGATGGGCCACTACTCCGTGCGCCGAAAGTATGTCGAAGTATTCCTGGACAGCGGCGGCGGGCGATTGACCTATCCGGGCGATTACATTGGCGTCGAGGTGCTGGCCGAGCACATTAAAGTAAACAATGATCGCGTGGACGTCGACGAGCTAACGCCCCAGGCGACGAATGAGCCGGCGATTACGGGCGGCTATATTTTCAAGAAGGACAAAGACAGCGACGGCGATCTCAACTTCTTGACGCAGGGCGGGGCTGGTCATCCCGGACAGGGATTGAAATTGCACGACCCCAAGCCTAACGCGATGCGAGTGACCCCGCGCGTCACGACTTCATTCCCGGGGCCTGGTTATACGCCAAGCGGGACCAACCAGATGAATTATCTGAGAAACTATCTCAATCGGATGGAACAAGCGATGTACGCTGCGAACTGGCTGTCGCTTACCGGGACGAACCATTATTCCCACTATCTGGATGTCGATTCATTCGTGGACATGCACTGGATCGTGGAATTTACGAAGCAGATTGACGGCTACCGGCTAAGTTCCTTTTTCACCAAGCCGCGCAACGGAAAGGTAATCGCAGGCCCCATCTGGGATTGGAATCTCGCGTATGGAAACGCCGATTATTTGGAGGGCGGCAACACCAACGGCTGGTACTTCGAAGACGCGAGTACAGACCAGCATATTTGGCTGCGCCGGCTCATGAACGGCGGCACGGGAGTGAACGTGACTGGGGTTGGCGGCGACCCGGATTTCAACCAGAAGATCGCCGATCGCTGGAGTGTGCTGCGCACCAATCAAATGGGTTTGAGCAATACGATTGCACGAATCGATGAGCTTTCGACTTATTTGAGCGAAGCCGCCCGGCGCGACCTGTACGGCAAATATCGCGCGGGTTTGATCGGCGTGTATACCTGGCCGAACCCAAGCCTCGCGAATGGTTTCCATGTGGATTACGTGACCCCCACGAACTACCTGGGCTCCAATGCCACGAGCATCATCTGGCAGATGAAGAAGTGGGTGACGGGTCGGTATCTGTGGATCGACAACCAGTTCACCCGGATACCGACTTTCAGTGTGACTGAGGGCGCGTTCAGCAATGCGTTGTCGGTGACGATTGTGGGTCCGCCCGGCGCTGCAATTTACTATACGCTGGACGGCACTGATCCACGCGGCAGCGGCGGGGTGACGAATGGGACGCGGTACACGGGGCCGATCACGGTGAATCAGAATGCTCGCGTGGTCGCCCGGGCCAAGGGAGCCAACAACTTTTACCAGACGTGGAGCGGGCCCGCGGCCGTGACCCTCTACAACAGCACCCCGGCGTTGCGCATCACCGAGATCATGTTCCATCCGCTGCCTCCACCCGCGGGAAGCACGAATACGGATGAAGACTTTGAGTACATCGAGGTAAAGAACACGGGCGCGACGCCTCTGAACGTAAATCGCTTCGTGTTGAGTGGTGGCGTTGATTTTCAGTTCCCCAACGTCGTGCTGCAACCGGGCCAATGCGCGGTGGTGGTGAAGAATCTTGCCGCGTTCCAATCGCGTTATGGCACAAGTATTTTGGTTCTCGGGACGTATACAGGCAGTCTCGACAACGCGGGTGACCATATTGTTCTGCGCGGAGGCGTGCTGGAGCCGATCCTTGATTTTACTTACAGCGACGAATGGTATCCGGTAACGGACGGCTCAGGGTTCGCGCTGACAATCGTCAACCCGAACGCGCCGCGCGACACGTGGGGACTGGCGAGCAGTTGGAGAATTGGCAGCGCCGTGAATGGGTCGCCTGGCCAGGATGACCCAGCGGCGCCGAGCCGGCCCGGCATTGTGATCAGCGAAGTTTCGACGCACACGGATCCGCCCGCGGTCGACACGATCGAGCTTCACAACCCGACGCCTGCGACGGTGAACATCGGGGGATGGTTCCTGAGCGATAGTTTCAATAACCCGAGGAAGTTTATCATTCCATCGACAAACATTGCGGCTGGCGGATACGTCACGTTTACCGAGGCGCAGTTTGGCGCGGGGACCAATGGCTTTGCTCTCAACTCGCACGGCGACGATGTGTGGTTGTTTTCGGCGGACGGCGTGAACCTGACCGGGTATGCCCATGGCTATAGTTTCGGCGCCGCAGCCAACGGTGTCACGTTTGGCCGGTATGTGACGAGCGTGAACGAAGATCATTTGGTGTCGCAGACAGCCGTGACGCTGGGCACAGCGAATTCCGGTCCGATTGTCGGGCCGATTATTGTCAGCGAAATCCACTATCGACCGCTGGATGTCACGGTCGGTACTGTCGCTTACAATAACAGCGAGGACGAGTATATTGAGTTGCGGAACACCTCGAGCAGTCCAGTGCCGCTCTTTGATACGACGAATACCTGGCGGCTGAGGGACGCGGTGGATTTCGAGTTTCCAATGGGCGTGACGCTGCCGGCGGGGGGAGGGTTGCTGGTGGTGAGCTTTAATCCGACGAACGCGGCTGAGCTGGCGGCGTTTCGCGCGCGCAACACCGTGCCCCCAGGCGTGCCGGTCTTTGGTCCCTTCCGCGGGCAATTGGACAACTCAGGGGAGAGCGTTGAACTCGAGCGGCCGGATGTGCCTGAGCCTCCCATCTCCGGAAACCCCGGATTTGTGCCCTACCTTCTCGTCGAACGGGTGAGATATTCGAACATTGCACCGTGGCCCGCCGGCGCGGATGGCATCGGGCTTTCGTTGCAGCGCAGTAACCCGAGCGCTTACGGGAATGACCCGATCAATTGGACGGCAGGCGGTCCAACGCCTGGAGCTCCGTTCGTGGGCGGAACGCCGCCCACGATCACGGCGCAGCCGACGAACACTTTGGTGGTGGCGTATTACGCGCAAACGACGTTTCGCGTGAGCGTTGGCGACCCGAGCGGGGTCCGTTATCAATGGCGATTCGGTGATTTGAATATCCCCGGCGGGACGAACGCCATACTTGTGCTGACGAATGTGCAGCCCTCGCAGGCGGGTCAATATCACGTCGTCGCTTATAACGGGGCGGGAGCGGCCATCAGCAGCAATGCCACGCTGACTGTATTGTTGCCGGTATCGATCATCGCGCAACCTGTAAGCCTCTTCATGCGCGGCAGCAACGACGTGGTGAATTACGGGCAGACATTTTCCAGTGCCATCTTCACTGTGCAGGCCAGCAGCGGCAATCCGCCGGTGACGTATCAATGGTATCGCAATGGAGCGATCATTCCGGGCGCGACGAGTCCCACGCTCACAATACCGAATGCCACGCTGGCCGATGAGGGCCTTTACCGTGTCAGCGTTAGCGATGCGATTAGTACTGCGCCGAGCGATGAGGCGAGGCTCACCGTTGGGATCGTGCCGTTCGTCACTCAACAGATTCAGGGACGAATTGTGGCGGAGGGGAGCCCTGTGACGCTGCAATTGAGTGTGAGAGGGAATCCGACGCCGTTTGGTTATCGCTTCCGGCGAACGGGCGTGAATCTTACCAACGTCGTGGGGAGCCAAACCACAGCGGCGGTCACATTGCCAAGTGTCCGGACGAACGAGGCGGGCACCTACACGGTGATCGTGACGAACGCGGCAAGTTTTCAGCCCGGCGTCCTCAGCAGCAATGCGTACCTCACCGTCGTCGTGCCGCCGACCAACCAGGTTGCGGATGCCGGTGCGAACGTCACGTTCAGCGTCGCGGTGTTCGGCACGGCAACCAACACTTATCAATGGCGGTTCAACGGCAGTGACCTCCCGGGCGCGACCAGCTCCACACTTGTTGTGAGCAACGCGCAGGCCAGTGGAATATATTCTGTCGTGGTCAACGCGACGGCGAACCCCGGGACACCGCCGATCGCGCCGGCGACGTTTAGCGCCCAGTTGACGGTTAACGGTCAAGTGACGCTGGCGAGTCCGCAGCGTTTGACGGACGGCAGCTTCCGGGGCGCGCTTCAGGGAGCAATCAGCAACGAGTTGTACGTCATCGAAGTGTCGACGAACCTGATAAACTGGGCCACGTCATCGACGATTCGATACACGAACAGTTCGACGCCGTTTACAGATTCGGCAGCGACAAATTCGCCGAGGCGATTTTATCGCGCGCGGCTTCCATAGCAGGCTGAAGCGACAGGCGACGGCTCCAGCGCGTAGATTTATCCGAAGTGGCCGTCAACCTTTGACGGCGTTTGGCGGTTGGGCGATCTCGGACTGGCGCTCAAGGAAAACGATGGCGCCCCCGCGCATGTCGCGGGCGACGAGCTTGAGGCCCTCAAAGCAAACGATCAATTCGGCCAACGGGGACTGAGCCTGGCGGGCGGCTTTTTGGGCTGCCAGCACGGCGCTGGCAATGGCCTGAACGTGTTCGGTGACAAACTTTCGCGGAAGAGTGGATGTAAGGACTTTGCCGCGGCCATCCACGGTGAAGCTGCCCTTTGGAAATTCAACCAGCGCCGTTTTGCGCGGCTTGATGAAGAACTGCGTTACAAAGCCCATCGTGCGGGAGCGCTGGGCCCCCGTGTTCTCTATCGGCGCATCCGCGGAGAAGCTTTAATGATGCTGTGAATGAGTTGAGTTCTTGACGGTTAGTTGAGAAAGCGTTGGGCCCTCAGCCAGAACAGGAGGTCGCGGGTCCACGGGTGCGGATTGGCGAAAGGCGGCTTGTCATTGATGCCGATGCCGTGGCGGCCCTGCTGATATATATGGAGGTCGAACGGGACGCCGGCCTTTTGGAGCGCACCGGCGAACATCAATGCATTTTCAACTTTCACGGCCTTGTCTTCCCACGTGTGCCAGACGAAGCAGGGCGGTGTGGTCTTCTTCACCTGCAGTTCGTTGGAGAGCAGTTGGACGAGTTCGGGACCGGGGTTCGCGCCGAGGAGGTTCGACTTTGAGCCGCCGTGAGTGAATTCACCCATGGAAATCACTGGATAGCACAGAATGCCGAGGTCGGGCCTGCTGCTGAGGCGGTCAACGGGATCGGTGGCTTCGGGATTGCCGGGGTCGAATTGCGTGAGGAGCGTGGAGGTGAGATGCCCGCCCGCTGAGGATCCGATAATCCCGACACGCGCGGCATCGACGCCCCAATCGGCCGCGCGGGCGCGCACGAGCCGGACTGCGCGGGCGGCGTCCTGGAGCATGACGGGGTGGCGATAGCCGTGCGAGCCGAGGCGATACTTGACGACGAAGGCGCTGAGGCCGTGTTGATTGAACCATAGCGCGTAGTCGCGTCCTTCGTGTTGCGCGAGGCCGCCGTAGCCGCCGCCGGGGAGGACGACGATGGCCGGCGTCGGCGCGTTGGAGCGGACGAGGAATGGGGTGAGCATGGGAATGTCGTGCTCTTCAATCCCCAGAGCGCCCGGCACCTGGTCGGTCCAAAGTCGAACCGGCGCTTCCTGCGCGTGCGAAATCATGCAAGTGATTAGTGCGGTGACGAGCAGAACCCGTTTCATCATGCGGAGGACGCTAGCGAAGTGGCTCGTGCGAAGAAAGTCTTGCGTTGATGGGGTGAGTACCGAAGAAATGCAGCCATGATTCTCCGCTACGTTTGCTTGTTCGTCGTGTTGTCTGTGTCCGCGATGGCGCAGATACGTGAAACGAATCGCGTGCCGCCAATGGGCATTCCGATTTCCGCGGACGATCGCGGCGCATTGACGGTCCGCCTGAAGGAGTTCGAGGGCGAGTTGAAGAAGATCAACGCGACGCCCGACGTGCGGATTTTTCACAAGGCGGTGGATTGGGCGCTACGTTACGACGAGTTCTATCGCTCGAACGAAGTCGCCGCGGCGCACAAGTTGATCGAGCAGGGAATCGAACGGGCCAGGGCGCTGGGCCAGGGACAAAGACCATGGGCAACTGCGACCGGCCTGGTGGTGCGCGCGTATCAGTCGCGCATCGACGAATCAATCCAACCGTATGGGCTGGTTGTGCCGCCATCGTTTGCGGACAGGAATCCAGAACGCAAATTCCGGCTCGATGTGTGGCTGCACGGGCGCGACAACCTGCTGACGGAGTTGAAGTTCATGACGGACCGGCAGCGATCGTACGGCGAGTTCACGCCGCCCGACACGATCGTGCTGCATCCCTATGGACGGTTTTGCAACGCGTTCAAGTTCGCTGGTGAAGAGGATGTGTTCGAGGCGATCGAGGATGTGAAGAAGAATTATCCGATCGATGAATACCGTATCGCGATTCGGGGTTTTTCGATGGGAGGCGGTGGTACGTGGCACCTGGCTTCGCATTATCCAAGCTATTGGGTCGCGGCTGCGCCGGGCGCGGGCTTCGCGGAGACGGCGGAGTTCCAACGCATCTGGACACGGGGACCGCAGCCGAGTTGGTACGATCAGAAGTTATGGAACATGTACGACGCGACGGTCTACGCGGGCAATTTTTTCAATCTGCCGGTGATCGCTTACAGCGGCGAACTCGATCGGCAGAAGCAGGCGGCGGATATCATGGAGAAGTATATGGCGCAGGAAGGTCTGAAGCTCACGCACCTGATCGGCCCGAAAACGGAACACAAGTACGAGCCGGAGACGAAGAAGGAATTGGACCGGCAGTTTAGTGGCATTGTCAGCGCCAATGCGTTGGCGCGTTACCCTATTGAAGTACGTTTCGCTACTTACACTTTGAAGTACAACTCCAACTATTGGATTCGTGTCGAGGGTTTGCGGGAGCATTGGAAACGAGCGGATGTGCGGGCGCTATTCTTGACCAATACCGCCAGGATCACGACCACGAATGTCTCACGTCTCACGATTTCACTTGGGGATCGGTTGCCATATTGTCAACTCCCTCCGCAACTAATAATTGATGGCACCCGGTTTTCGCATGAAAAGTTGCATGGGTCCTTATCAAACATTCAACTGCAGCGAGTTGGCAATCGCTGGGAATTCGCGACGAAATCCAAATGGCTTCGAAAGGTGCCGCAGCTGCAAGGGCCCATCGACGACGCATTCATGGACAGATTTATCGTCGTGCGGCCAACGGGGAAACCCATGAACGCTTCAGCGCACGCGTGGATTGAAGATGAGTTGGCGCATGCGACGAACGAGTGGCGCAATCAGTTTCGAGGCGATGCGATCGTCAAAGCAGATACGGAGATTTCAGACGAGGATATCGCTAACAATCATCTGATCCTCTGGGGCGATCCGCAGAGCAACAAAGTCCTTGGCCGGATTGCGAGAAAGCTTCCGGCGCGATGGAGCGAGGAGACGATTCGAATTGCTGGAAAGAAATTCGAGGCGGGCAAGTTTGTGCCGGTGTTCATCTTTCCGAATCCGCTGAATCCGAAACGGTACGTGGTGGTGAACAGCGGTTTTACGTTTTGCGAGTATGGCCGCAGCAGCAACGCGCTGCAGATTCCGAAGTTGCCGGATTACGCTGTGCTGGACATGACCGTAGACCGAAAGGGCCGGTACCCTAACGGGGTGGCGCTGGCGGGCTTTTTTGACGAGGGCTGGGGGCTTTAGAACCTGGCTGAAACTTTTTGAGTTGCTGCGGACGGGGATGTCCGCGCGCCTGAAGTTGAGCTTCTGACTTCGAGGATGAACGAACCGTCCGGCGATTGGACCAGCGGGCCTGTGATGGTGTATGCGCGCGCTTTTTTAAGTTTCTCCTTGAGACTGGCGAAGGCGCCGACTTCGGCGGGCGTCGCGGGCTGGGGTTGTTTGGTCGCAACAATTTGCTGCACCTTGCGGGAGAGCGGCGCCAATTGGAAAACGGTGTTGGTGTTGCGCATTTTCAGAACAAGGTTGGTCCCGCTGCGTTCGACCAA
>Ga0137340_1000195_pt1 | contig 14045 bp, 13 predicted proteins | sample EasRivERMLT400_2_FD_102295 | JGI IMG/M metagenome (GOLD analysis project Ga0137340, IMG submission 102295) | Soil microbial communities from meander-bound floodplain in the East River, Colorado, USA - East River MetaG ERMLT400_2 | ecosystem: Environmental > Terrestrial > Soil > Floodplain ...
AGGTCGTGCATGCGGCGCTTCTCGCTTTCGCTCTGGCGGTAGGGTGAACTGCGGAGGATCGCAGGGAGTTTTTTTGCGGCGAGCCCTTTGGTGAGCGCTTTGATGACGCCTTCGCGGCGGCGCGGCGTAAGGTGCTTGGGCAGGTGTTTGTCTTCAACGCCGCTGTTCGAGTTGGCGTTTTGGGCGAGGTGGACCATCGTATCCGGCGGAAGGATGAAGAAGGGAGGGCGGTTGGATTTGACGGCTTCGTGCTCGCGCCAATGCCAGAGTTCGCGCAAAACGGCGAGCGCAGGCGGTTGGAGGTGATGGCTGCCCTTGACGCGCCAGACGGCTTCGGGATCCGGCGAGCGCAGTTGGGCGCAATCTTTGATCAAGGTCTCACACATTTCGCGGTGCCATTCGAGGCGGCCTTTCTGGACGAGTTGGAGGCGCAGGATGTCGGCCAACTGTTTGAGGTAGCGCGCGTCATTGCGGGCGTATTCGGCCATGCGTTCGGTGAGCGGACGACGCGCCCAGTTGGCTTTCTGCGGGCCTTTTTCGAGTCGCACGTTGAGGAAGCGCCAGACGAGGTTATTGAGGCCGAACTCGCGAATGCCGAGCAACCGGCTCGCGAGCATGGTGTCGAAGATGGCGGTGGGAACGAAGTTCAGACCCTTGCGCAAGAGGCGGAGGTCGTAGTCGGCGCCGTGCATGATCAGTTCGTGCTGTCTCAGTTCCTCGAGCACGGGTTCGAGGTCCATGCGCGCAAGCGGGTCGACGAGGGCATCCTCGCCTTCGATGGTAATCTGAATAAGGCAAAGCTTTTCCGGGTAGGCGTGCAAACTGTCGGCTTCGGTGTCGAGGGCCACCCATTTTGCTTGCCTTAAGCCCGGGAGAAACCCTGCAAGCTTCTCGTCCGTATCGATCACGTCGCAATATAAAACAAAAGTCCGAACTGAAAAGAAAGTTGGTTATTGAAATGACCTGACGGGGGGATTAGCACAACGAAACCCTGGACAATCGAGGGTGGCCGCGTCAGGCGGCGAGGTCTTCGGCGGCGCCGAAGCCTTCGAGTTGTTTGATGCGGCCAGGGTGGCGGAGCTTTTTGAGGGCCTTGGCTTCGATTTGGCGGACGCGCTCGCGGGTGACGTTGAGTTTGCGGCCCACCTCCTCGAGGGTGCGCTCGTAACCGTCTTTGAGACCGAAGCGGAGTTCAAGGACGGTGCGTTCGCGCTCGCTGAGTTCAGACAGGACTTCGACCAGTCGTTCCTGCAGGAAGTGGTAGTTGGCCTGTTGGAATGGGTTTTCGACGACGGTGTCCTCGATGAAATCACCGACGCTGGCTTCGCCGTTTTCGCCCGCCGGGGCTTCCAGCGAGACGGTCTGTTGCGAGGCGCGCAACGCGATGCGCAACCGTTCCATCGGAATGTTGAGTTCTTCAGCGAGTTCCTCGTCGGTCGGCTCGCGCTCCAGTTCCTGAGAGAGCTGGCGCTTTGCTTTCATTACCTTGTGGACCGTCTCGATCATGTGGACCGGGAGGCGAATGGTGCGGCTGTGTTCAGAGACGGCGCGCCCGATCATCTGGCGAATCCACCAACTCGCGTAAGTGGAGAACTTGAACCCCTTGCGATACTCAAAGCGCTCGACGGCTTTCATGAGGCCGATGTTGCCTTCCTGAATGAGATCGAGAAACGGCACGCCGCGATGGACGTATCGCTTGGCGATGGAGATGACGAGGCGCAGATTCGCCTCGACCATTTCGGCTTTGGCTTTGTTCAGCGCGGCGAGATCCCGGTCCATCTCTTCGCAGGCGGGGAGATATTGATCGGCGGGCATGCGCACCAGGCGTTCGAGCGCGGCGATGCGTTCGCGGTGTTCGTGTTTGTGGGGCATGAGGCGTCGAAACTCGTTCTCGATGTTCGACGCAATCGAGCTCATGTCCTCGAGAATCCTTGGTTGGTAGAAAAATTTTTGCAGCAACTCGTGAAGTTTGTCGCGACGAGGCGAGTGGGCCGGTTGCTTGCGCGCCCCCCGCCGCCCGCCCTTCGCGTATGCCTTATCGAGGGCCGTGTCGAGCTGGCGCACATGGGGCATGATGCGGCGCAGGGCCTTGAGATGGCGCTCGCGATTGTCGACCTGACTCTCGTTGATCAGGCGATCGAAGCGTTCCTTCGGAGGGACGGACAAAAGTTTTTCGGCGAGGGCAAGATGCTCTTTGGCGGTGAAACCGAATTGATAAATGAGATCGCGAAACCGCTCCTCGGCCTCCTCAATGCGCATGGCAATGGCCACTTCCTGCTCGGCGGTGAGCAAAGGCGAGCGGGCCATCTCGCGAAGGTAAACATTGACGAGATCGTCGAGTCCATCGGCCGGATCGCTTTCCACGGGAGCCGGCGGAGCTTTCTTCGGGATGGCATCGCGGACAACTTCGATACGGAATTCGCGCAATTGCTGGCAGACGGCCTCGAGCTCACCGTTGGCTTTTTCGGGACAGACCTCCCGAATGTCGGCGTAGGTGAGAAAGCCCTGGTCGCGGCGAATGGCAAGGAGCGCCTCGATATGGGGGGGGCGAGCGGGAGAAGCCCGGTGACGGGCCCCGCGAGGGTGAGCCCGGCCATGCTTTTCCGCGCTCCGAGTGCTATGAGCCAGCGGCTTCTTGATAAAAGTATTGTCGGAACGCCGGGGTATTTACTTGAATACGGAGATGAAGGGCCGACAGGCGAAAATTGCCCGAAAAACCAAAGAAACGCAGATCGCGTTGCGGTTGAATATCGATGGCCAGGGAAAGGCGTCGATTTCCACTGGGATCGCGTTTTTCGACCACATGCTGACACTGTTTGCGAAGCATGCCGTGGTCGATTTGGACCTGAAGTGCAAAGGGGATTTGGAGGTGGATGCTCACCACACGGTGGAGGATTGCGGCATCGCGCTGGGCCAGGCGTTTGCGGCGGCCCTGGGGGACAAAAAGGGCATCCGCCGCTACGGCTTTGCATTTGATCCAAAGAATCCCTCAAGCGGAGAGGCGTACGTGCCGATGGACGAATGTTTAGCCCGCTGCGTCGTGGATTTCAGCGGGCGCCCCATGCTGGTATGGCGCGGATTGGATGGGATGGCGTTCAAGCCAATCAAAGGCGACATGGCAATGGAGTTTCGGTTTGGGCTGGCGCGCGAGTTTTTCCAGGGATTCACGAATGAAGCGCGGTGTAACTTGCACATGGAATTGCTCTACGGAGAAGAGCCACACCACGTGTCAGAAGTGCTCTTTAAGGCGTTTGCAAAGGCGGTGGACGCCGCGTGCCAACGTGACCCACGGATAGCCGGAAAGCTGCCGAGCACGAAAGGGACATTGTAAAGTTCGGCTGAATACCCGAGTTTGACCCCCCGTCGAAATTCATGGCGACGCAGCACGATAACTCCTCGGTCAGCGACGAAAAGCTGGTCAAGGCCGCCCAACGTGGCGACATGCCTGCTTTTGAAGAGCTGGTGGCGCGGCACCGGGACAAGATTTATGCCCGCGCTTTCAGCATGATGCGCAGTGAGGAGGATGCGGTTGATCTTTCTCAGGAAGCGTGGGTGAAGGGCTGGCAGAGGTTGAAGCAGTTCCAGGGTGACTCGAGTTTTGTCACGTGGATGACGCGAATCGTGATCAACCTCTGCCTGGACCAACTGCGCAAACAGAAGCGGCAACGCTCGGAATCGATCGAGTCGCTCGAAGAAGAATCGGGCGGAGTGGAACGGCAGATGCCGACCGTCGTGATCAACCCGACTGAAGGACTGGAGCGCCGGGAATTGCGGCAACGGATCGATAAGGCGATGGGGCAGCTTTCGTATGAGCATCGAACCGTATTGATTCTTCACGAGTTTGAGGAATTGGAATATAAAGAGATCGCGAAGCGGATGGAATGCTCGATAGGGACGGTGATGTCCCGGTTGTTTTACGCGCGGCGAAAAATGGCGAATTTGATGGCAAGTTATAAGAGAGAGGAAATGAGTTAAATGAATCAGGAGTTAGCATTGAAGTATCAGGCGTTCATCGATGGCGAATTGTCTGAAAGCGAGGCGCGCCGCCTGGCGCAGGTGCTCGAGAATGACGCCGACGCGCGGGCGCTCGTGGCCGAGTTGCGGAACAGCAAGGCGATGTTCACCGGCAACGAACCGGAAGTGAAGCTGCCGGAGAGCCGTGAGTTTTACTGGGGCAAGATCCAGCGTCAGATCGAATGCCTGGAACGCGAGCCGGCCGGCGATGCAACTGGGCGATGGCGGGCAATGCTGGCTGGGTGGCGCCGCTTTGTCGCGCCGCTGGCGGGCGTGGCAGTGATTACGTTTTTGGGAATGGTCGCCGTACGGTTCTACAACCCGGAGCCGGTGGATTACCTCGCGGAGATCGAGAATCTTTCCGAAGAAAGCACCGCGTATTCGTTCCGCTCGGGTAATATGTTTGTCGTGTGGACCAGGGACACTGAAATGACGAGCGACGACAGCCAGGTTAACTTCATCGATTACAACGAAGCCGTCGCACAATGAACGTCAATCTCTGGAAGTGGACGCGGCTGTTCGTGGTGTCTTTACTCGCGGCTTCGTCCGCCGTGGCCGAAGAGCTGAAGATTGAAGCCAAGCTCATTTGGGGCGCGAATACGAACAAGTCGCCGAACCCTGACCACAAGCCTGTAGACGCGAAAACGGCCGAAATGTTGCGCAACGTGTTTGCCTGGCAGAATTATTTCGAAGTGAGCCGCACGACTGGGATCGTTCCGAACCGCGGGACGAACTCGTTTACGGTAAGCAAACATTGCACGGTTGAAATTGCGGAATTGGAAGGGCCGAAGGTTGGCGTGTTATTGATTGGCAAAGGCAAGCCGCAGAATCGCACGATTAAAGCGTTGAGCCGCGGGGAATCGTTTGTGTTGGGCGGCGATGTGAAAGATGGCAGCGCGTGGTTTGTCATCATCTCACAGTTGGACGAAAAGGCCGCCGTGGCGAACGGGAAGCCCGCGCCCCCGGCAGCGCCTTCCAACTCGAAGAAAAGCGAAGAACCGAAGGTGACGAATACGGCCTCGGCCAAAACGACCAACACGGCTTCGAAATAGTCGCTTCACGACTAAAAGAAACTGGGATAAATGGAGGTGGTATGAGAGTTCATGTCTTGATTCTGGCGGCGCTCGCATGCTGGTCCACCGCATGGGGCGCGGAAAGTAAAGCACTGAAGAAGGCGAGCCTGGCCGCGACGGAGCAATTGTTCGCCGATCCAAAGGTGCTGGAAATTTCGGTGGAGGTTCCGCAGGCGCAACTCGACGCGCTGAAGAAAGAGCCGCGCGTGTACGTGAAAGCCACGATCAAAGAGGGCACGAACGTTTACGCCAACACCGGGTTTCGGTTCCGAGGGACCAATGTCTCCACGAAGACAGAACGGCCATCGTTCACGCTCAAGTTCAACGAATTCATCACGGACCAGCGCTTTCAGGGCCAGCGCAAGCTGGGTTTCGACAGTTCAGAGCACGACCCGAGTTACCTGGGCGAGCCAATCGCCAATGAGTTATTCCGCTCCGCCGGGATACCCGCTCCACGCACGACGTTTGCGCGCATCAAACTCAACGGCAAGGATTCCGGTTTGTATGTCGTGTCGGAAGGGGTGAACAAAGATTTCCTGGACCGCCACTTCGACACATCGAAGGGCAATCTATACGAAGGGGATAGCACGGACATTACCGACAAACTCGATAAAGATTCCGGCGACAACGCCACGACACAACCGGATGTAAAAGCGTTGGTGGATGCGGCGAAGGAATCGAACGTCGGACAGCGATGGAAGAAGCTGCAGGCGGTGCTGGATGTGAATCGCTTTGTGACGTTTATGGCGGTGGAGACGCTGGTGGGGCATACGAATGGATATGCGCTGGCGAAGGGACGCTATCGCATTTACAACGATCCCGGGACGGGCTTAATGGTGTTTATGCCGCATGGCATCGAAGCGGTCTTCAGCAAACCGGAAGCGCCGGTCGTTCCAGAGATGAAAGGCTTGCTCGCCAAAGCAGTGCTTGAAACGCCGGAAGGAAAGAAACGCTATAACGAGGAACTGAAGAAGATCGTCGGGAAAACGTTTCGCCTCGACTTGATCCAGGCGCGCGCCAAAGAGTTATCCGCGAAGATAAAGCCCGCGTTGAAGGAGAAAGGCGGGGAACACGAGAAAGCGGCGACCGAGTTCATGAACCGGCTGACGGCGCGTCACAAGTCGGCTGAGGAACAGGTTAAATCGCTCTAAGCCTTGGGGTACACCTTTAATTGCGGTTTTTGCATTGCCGCAGGCGAAACGCCTGCGCGCCCGGAACAGGATAACGGTTTGACTTGGCCCTATCGCAAACGTAAATTCCTGTAGATGTTAGCTGTCGATACCAGTGCGGTCGCGGCTCTTGCTTTAAACGCGCCCCCTTCCAAGCGAAATGCATTGGCATGGAAGCAGATCAGCGCCCCGGTCGAGCCATTCCTGCAAGCGGTGAGTCGGAAATTGACCCAGCAAATCCAGGAGTTTGAACCTGATATTGCGTCCTACGCGGAGTACGCGCTGACAGCGCAGGGGAAGCAACTTCGTCCCGTCCTCGTCGCCCTCTCGGCCGGCGCCGCCGGCGAGCCCAATGATTCCCACGTTCTCGCGGCAGTCATCATCGAAATGGTCCACCTGGCGACGCTCGTGCATGACGACGTGATGGACGAAGCAAAGCTTCGGCGGGGGCGGCCGACTCTGGCGGCGAACTGGGGGAGCGAGATTTCCGTCCTTCTGGGCGACTGTTTGTTTGCGCACGCGCTGAAGCTGGCGGCGAGCTTTCCGACGACGGAAATTTGCCGCGCGGTCTCGGCGGCGACGAACACAGTGTGTTCGGGGGAGATTTTGCAAACGCAGCGACGTAAAAATTTTGAACTAACGCGCGAGGAGTATTTCAAAGTGGTGACCATGAAGACGGGTGAGCTGTTTGCCCTGTCTTGCGATTTAGGCGCTTACCTGAGTCGGGCAAACAGCCGAGATCGTGCGGCGCTGAAGCAGTTTGGGCTGGCGATTGGCACGGCTTACCAGGTCTATGATGATTGCCTGGATTTGTTCGGCAGCGAAGCGAAAGCCGGCAAATCGCTGGGCACCGACCTGGCCAAAGGCAAGCTGACGCTGCCGATGATCATCGCGATGGAGCGGGCGACCGTGGCGGAACGGGCGCAGTTCCAGGCGACGGTGCAGGACTGGCAGCCGGAGAATTTTGGGCGCGTGGTGCAATGGCTGAGCAAGCACCAGGCGCTTGGCGCGTCGCAGCAAACGGTGCACGAGTATCTCTCGGCTGCGCGCGAGGCGATAGTTTCGTTGCGTGAATCAGAAAGCCGCGCGGGTTTGTTCGGGTTGGCGGACTACCTTGCGCAACAGACCGATGCACTTGCGCATCACGAAATCGGAATATGACGGATGCCCTGAAAGCTCTTGCCGAGCCGGTGATTGTGCACGTTCCTGAGAAATCGCCGGAGCCGGCTCCTGCCGCCCCGTCCGAGGACATCGAACTGGTGCGGCGCGCGAAATTGGGCGATGGCCCGGCCTACGAGGGACTCGTGCGCAAATACCAGGAACGCATTTACGCGACCGTTTACCACATGACGGCGAATCATGAGGATGCGAATGATTTGGCGCAGGAGACGTTCATCAAGGCTTACACGGCGCTGAAGTCATTCAAGGGAGATTCCAGCTTTTACACATGGGTCTACCGCATTGCGGTGAACAAGACGATCAACTTCCTCAAGCAGCGCAAGAACAAGGCGCACATGAGCTTGAACGACATTGATTTCAATGCCGAAAACGACCCGGACATGGTGGCGCTGGTATCCGACCGGACCCCGCGGCGGGACGTCGGCTTGACCGAACTGCAGGAAAAGTTGAACGGGGCCATGCTAAAGCTGTCTGCTGTTCATAGGTTAGTGGTGACGCTGCACGATGTGCAGGGGCTGTCCCACGAGGAAATAGGCAAGATGATGGACTGCAACGTTGGAACGGTCCGGTCGCGCTTGTTTTACGCGCGCCAACAAATGCAAGCCTACTTGTCGGATTACTTGAAGTAGTTTATGGACGAGAATTTCGATCAATTGCGCAGGCTGCTGGCCCTCAAGCGCTATGAAGCGCCTCCTCCGGGTTATTTCCACAGTTTTTCCAGCAAGGTCATGGCGCGCATCGAAGCCGCCGAAGTGGCCCTTGCCCCTGCCTGGTGGCAGAAGCTGGGGTTTGATTTCAATTTCAAGCCGGCACTGGTCTGCGGGCTTGGTGTGGTCGTTTGTGGCTTGCTCTCCGCAGGGGTGCTCACATCCGTTGTGACGGCGGACCAGCCTGTTGCTGGGCTCGCGATGGAGCCGCCGACGGGTTTTGCCGTCGAGGCGTCTCCTTTCGGTGAAATGTATGCAGCCGAAGGCGCCGAAAGCACGCGGCCCGTATTTTCCGCGACTCGTTATGACCAGTTCGGCTTTCGCGCCCAGCCAGTCTCGTTCCAGTTCGGCGGCAAGTAAGGCTACTTTTCGAACACCATCCCGTAGTCCTCGCGCGTTACGATCAGCTTGGTCCCATCCACTCGCGCCTGGGTTTCAAAGGTCTTTCCGCCCTCATTCAACGTGATCCCATAGCGCCCGCCGGTTAATGCTTTCCAGGTGCCTTCAGAAACGGGCAACCGCTGGTTCGAGGGCGTGCGGAGAATGATCTTTTTGTCTATGGTCGCCGTCAGCGTGGCGTTGGCCATCATGCCGCCAAGCACGCGACGGATCTGCCTCAGCTCGACTGATCCGATGTTCGGCTTGGTGCGGCGGGCCAGGGCGACCGAGTCGCGATAATCGAAGCTCCAGCGCCCAAGGATCTTTTCCTCGTCGTATTTAGGCGATTGCCCGGTCTCGACGTAAGTTTTCAGGTCCTTCATGTCGTCGCCGAGCATCTGCAACACGTCTTTCATTAAGTCCTCGTTGTTGACGAGGGGCTTGACCTTTTCGTGCGCGAGCAACTCGCTAATGCTGGGCCGCGGCTGGCGCAGCCAGAATTCCTGGAACTTCAGGTCCTCGGCGAGGCCCTTGAATTCCGGACGCTCCGCGAGGGTGACGAAAACCGGGTAGTTTGCCAGGCGCTTTTGCAGGAGGGGGTTTTGGTAGACAGTGCCGACGATATCGGCTGCGTCGTAGTAATTTTCTTCGACCGGGAGAAAGGGCGCGACCGCCTTGTGCATGCCAGTGGAAGCGGCGTCCGCGCCGAGCTTCGCGGCGATCTTCGTCGCGATCGGATCACTTGGCGACCCCTTCACCTGGGTGGCGAAATATCCAAGCACATAGGCACAAACCACGAAGATGAAAAAATAGACGACGCCGTTGGTAGCGCCGACGGCGATGCCGAGCCGGCTGTTGAGGCGCTCGAAAAGCATGCGCTTCGTATCGGATTCCTTGTATTTGTAATGAGTGTCGAGCTTGCGGTGGATGGCGTAGGCGATTGCTTTGAAGACCGCGAGCACGAGGATGAAGGCGACTGCCGGCGCGACGAAAGAAAGGGCAATCGGCTGCTTTAAGCCGGTCATGGCGACCAGTGGTTTGAGCACGCCTCCCAGCGGTTGCGCAACGGAAATAGCGATTAACAATCCCACGAGGGAAAAGGCGGCACGAACCCCACCCTGGTAGTAACCAATCAGCGCCACCACCCCCACGAACAGCAAAGCCAGCACCCAGAGAATCATGGCGGCAAAATAATCGCGTTCACGGGAAAATCACGCAGAAAATTCCCTGGGGGCCAGATTGCGCGCGTTTAAGAGGACGCGCCCAGGCGTCGATAGCATAGATATGCTGAACGCCGAGCAGCAACAAGTCCTGAACTTTTTGCGCTGCAGCCCCGAGTCCTGGTTTTCCGCCATGGAAGTGAGCCGGCGCGCCGGCTCACGCAAACAGTTTGAAGAAGAGCCACGCTGGGCGATCAATTGCCTCCGCTACCTGGTCGACATGAAGCTCGTCGAGCGCGACAGCCAGGCCCACTACAAGTTCTTCGACCCTGATTCTAAAAAGGAAAAAGAGGCGCACTAAGGCTTTCGCGTTTCAGCCCCGTAGGGGCGACCTAATTGTAGCCCAGGGCAACGCCCTGGGTACGCGGACTAAAATAGAAACCCCGTCGCCTCAGGCGAGGGGGGACAGGGGGGTGTGGGGATATCTTCTGCGCGCACCTCTTCGCTCGAATATTGATTACCCTTCGGTCATTTGGGCTTCATTAGTCATTTGTCATTCCTGCCTGTTTTCCCGATATTGTCGCGCATGTCGAGTGTGCGACTCCATGCGTGGCCTTCGAGAACGCGAAGCGTCGTGGAGTGCGCCGGTGCTCCGGCGCTTTCGCATTGCAAGTAGTGCACGTCCACATTTTCATTGTTTTCCGCGCGGGATGAGAATTTTCGCAGAGCATCCCCTCTCAGAGTTCCTTGAACAACGGCGTCAAGCCGTGGTGCGCGAAATTCAGAGTGAGCCTCAGGATCATTTGTTGAACGTCAATGAAGCGGACTACGTGAAGTACCTCGTCCATAAGTATCACCTCGAGCCTGTTACCTTTGCGTTTGACGCCACTCGAGCTTCTTCCACCGGGAAATTGATTCCGGCTGAAAACCATCCTCCCCTCTTCCACGTGTCATTTTGTGTGTTCGGTTCGGCTTTGCTGCGGGTAATTATAGGGTAGAAAGTGATTGCCGACTCCGAGTTACTACGTCGTTACCGGGAAAACCGCTGTGAACGCGCTTTCACTGAACTGGTGGAGCGGCACATCGATTTCGTCTACTCGGCGGCTCGCCGGCAGGTCGGCGGCAATGCTGATTTGGCCAAAGACGTGGCACAGCAGGTTTTCATCGAGCTGGCACAAAAAGCCAGTTCCCTCTCACCCGAGACGGTGCTCACTGTCTGGCTTTACACAAGAACCCGTTTTGCGGCGTCAAAAGCGCTCCGAAGCGAACAGCGGCGGCGTGCCCGCGAGGAGAAAGCCTGTATGGAACTGCAACCGCCCACGCCAGAACCGGAATGGGACGAACTCCAACCTGTCCTGGACACGGTCATGCACGAGCTGGATGAGCGGGATCGTACCGCGGTGTTGCTCCGGTACTTCGAAAAACGACCTCTCGCCGATGTCGGTGCCAGGCTCGGGTTGACCGAAGATGCCGTGCGCATGCGCCTGAGTCGCGCCCTGGACAAGCTTCGGGAATTGCTCGCACGCCGCGGCGTCACTTCAACGACCGCAGCGCTGGCCGGGTTGCTCGCCCAACAAACAGTGACTGCGGCTCCGGCCGGTTTGGCTCTGAACATTGCCGGGACGGCTCTCGCGAGCGCGAGCGCGACGACGACCGGTTTAACCCTTAGTGCTATTATGGCTACAAAGTTAAAAATTGCTCTCGCCACTGCGGCGGTGATCGCTTTGGCAACACCCCTCGTCATGCAACACCAGACCAACGTCAAGTTGCGAAAGGGAACACAATTGTTGCGCGCGCAAAGTGAACAACTCGCCCTTACTGCTGCCGAGAACACGCGCTTATCCAATCTTCTGCGGGAGGCGCAATCGCAACCGATGGCACAATCAGGTCCCTCGGACGAACTGCTGAAGTTGCGGGGCGACGTCGCTCGCCTGCGGGAAGACTCACGCGAACTCGCGCGCGTCAAAGCCGAGGCGGTGGCAAATAGCAGTCATGATCCCTCCATTCAAACAACGTTGCAATCGCTGGCGGCGCGTGCGACGGCACTCAAGCGGCACCTCGAGGAACGACCGCAAACAAAGATCCCGGAGCTTCAGTTCGTGACGGATAAACAATGGATCGATGCCGTAGCCAAAGGGAACCTGGACACCGAGGAGGGAATTCGCGAAGCGCTCAACAGGTTGCGCAGCAGTGCCAAGGGAACGTTTGGGAGCATGATGCAAAAGGCGCTTAAGCAATACGCAGCGGCGAACGGCGGCATGTTGCCGAACGACCTTTCGGAATTGCAGTCTTACTTCAATCCGCCCATTGATCCAGGCATGCTCAAGCGGTACGAACTTTCCCAGAGCGGCAGCCTTGAAGAGTCTCGCCACGACAAACCATTGATTTCTGAGACCGCCCCACCCGTGGATGACGAATACGACACGCGGTATGATTTTGAGATCACGGGCACCCGCTCGCTGATTGTGAGCAAGGCGGGCGACGCACTCAGGGCGGCGGCGATGGCTTACGCCAACGCGAACAACGGCTTGCTGCCGCGGGACCCAACGCATCTCACTCCCTATCTCCGGGAGCCGATAGCTCCGGAGCGCATTCGGAAATTCCTGGGCGATATTCCGCCGAACATCAGGACTATCGATCAGATGAGGGAGCGTCGGGGGGGGTGAAGCATTGGCGGCAACCCGGAGGAGCAGTCTGGCTGCGAGGGCGGGATTTGAATCATCCGCCCCGCTGTTTTCATTAACACCTCGCTTCAGCGAGGTGGCCTGCGAGAGCCTCTTATCACTTCTAACTGCTTCAGCAGTTTTCCGCTCGGAACGCCACGCAATTCGGGGAGCCACTGTTTAGCAAACAAGTCCGGCGCACTCGTCCGGTTGACATTCCAAATTGGCCAGCGTCGCACGAAAGGGCTTGCGATAGAGGAAAGCCTCGTCAAGCTATTCGCCACATCCCGGCACGAGCATTGCGAACATGTTCAACCGAACGGAATATTACCAGTTCCCAGGGTTTACGCTGATCGAACTTCTCGTCGTGATCGCGATCGTTGCCGTCCCGGCCTGCCCCGCACTGTGCTCGGGAGCGGGAACAAATATCTATTCCCTCGTGCGTTCCACCTCGCCGACCAACAATCCCTTGAAGGGCTTTATGCCCTATTCGGGCAGTTACACGACCTTCCCGTACAGCATGGAGTGGAATTACCTTTCGTTGCGCGCCTTGATGAGCGGTCCCACCAACTTCGATTGGTCCAGCCTCGAAACCTTGCTCAACACTGTCGCCGGCCGCGGACATCAAACCGTGTTCCGCGTCTATCTGGATTATCCGGGAAAATCCACAGGCCTGCCGCAGTACTTGTTGGACGCCGGGTTGGCGACGCACAGCTACACCGACTACGGCAACAACGGGCGAAGCGTCTCGCCGGATTACGAAAACCCGCTCTTGCGCCAGGCCTTGACGAATTTCATTGCAGCTCTCGGCGCACGTTACGATGGCGATCCCCGCATCGGCTTCATCACCGCAGGCTTGCTCGGCTTCTGGGGTGAGTGGCACACCTACCCACACACGGATTGGTTCGCATCCACTGTCGCGCAAAACGAGGTCCTGACCGCATTTGAGCTGGCGTTCACAAAGACCAGGTTGCTCGTGCGCCGGCCTGCGGGCACGAATCCCGCCGCACGGCAGCTCGGCTACCATGATGATTCGTTTGCCTATGAAACCATGGACCCGCCTAACGGGATGTTCCTGGTTTTGTTGAAGGCCGCCGGCGAAACGAACAAGTGGCGGACGCAGCCCATCGGCGGCGAGGTCCGGCCCGAGGTCCAGCTTTGCATGTGGGACACGACTCAGACGAACTGCGTTCCGCCCGGCCAGGACTTCGCTCGTTGTGTGGACCTCACGCATGCTTCCTGGATGCTGAACCACGGCGCGTTTTCCCCCGGGTTCACGGGCGACCAGAAGACGCTCGCGTTGGCGGGCAGCGCCCGCCTGGGCTATGAGCTGTACGTTTCCAACGCGGTCCTGGTGGACGCCAGTGTCTCCGGTTCACTCCGCGTGGACTTGCAAGTGCGGAACACAGGCGTGGCGCCGTTTTACTACGACTGGCCCGTGCAATTGGGCGCGCTGAACAGCAGCAACACGCTCATCAAAACATGGAGCACGACCTGGAAGCCCTCTTCGCTCCTTCCCGCCGCGACGAATACACTCTGGACCTGGAGCGAGGTGGGGCATGGCCTGGAAGCTGGCCTGTACAAGCTCCTCCTGCGCGTGCAGAATCCGCTCATCAACGGCGTGCCCTTTCGCTTTGCCAACGACACACAGGACGCCGACGTTCCCGGCTGGCTGACGCTCGGACAAGTCACGATCGTGTCC
>Ga0137340_1000196_pt1 | contig 13968 bp, 12 predicted proteins | sample EasRivERMLT400_2_FD_102295 | JGI IMG/M metagenome (GOLD analysis project Ga0137340, IMG submission 102295) | Soil microbial communities from meander-bound floodplain in the East River, Colorado, USA - East River MetaG ERMLT400_2 | ecosystem: Environmental > Terrestrial > Soil > Floodplain ...
CCGGTCGGCGAAGCCCGCCTGGTGCGTTGGGCGTGGAGGGCTGCTGAGGGACCAATACAAGCCGAGTTTTTTGACGGCGCTCGTGAGTTGATCGTAATCACCCGGTTTGATCATGAAGGCGCTCGCGCCGTAGAGCTCGCTTTGGAGACGGTCGGCGTCGTCGTGCGATGACGTCATAATGATGACGGGAAGGTCGCGCGTCTCTTCAGTGGCGCGAATGGTGCGGAGGACTTGCAGGCCATCGATGATGGGGAGGCGCAGATCCAGCAACACAAGCACCGGCAAACCCTCCTCGCGCTGGCGGGCATGTTGCAAATAGTCGAGAGCTTCCCGTCCGTCGCGCGCGACGATCACGTCGTTCGCCAAATGACTGCGATTGAGGGCGTGCAACGTAAGGTCAATGTCGTCCTCGTTGTCCTCCACCAGCAAAATGCATCGGTCCATATGTTGCCCAAGAATCCTTGGTGAGGGAACTTACGCCTCCGTATGCGCGCCTCAAGTGGGGGATTTAACCAGTAAAACGCGAAAATGAAACGTAAAGACAAGGGCCCAGATGGGGTCTTCCTCCGTCTTCACTTTCACTTTTCTACGGAGCGGTTCGCAGTCAGCCCCGCCTTACATCGGGGGTTACAGGGGTGGGGGGTTAAAAGAATGGGTTGTTTGACCGTTCCTCGGTGACGGTGGTGAGGGGGCCGTGGCCGGGGCAGAGGAGGGTGTCCGGCGGAAGGCTGAGAATCTGGTCGCGGATTTTCTGTTTGAGGAGGTCCGAGGACTGGTGGGGGGTGGCAATGCTGCCGGCAAACAGCGTGTCACCGACGACGGCGACGTGTGGAGCGTCCTCGGGCCAATTGCCAATAATGTACGTCACCGCATCTTCGGCATGGCCGGGGGTATCCCGATTGGTGATACGCAGGCTGCCCAGGGAGATGCAATCGTTGGCGCGGTTGCGGTGCTGGGGCGGAGCGGTTTTGGAGTTGGTGTGGATGCGAAGTTGCGGGAAGCGCTCGCGCAACGGTCCCATGGCGGCCATGTGATCGTCGTGCGTGTGGGTGAGAAAGAGGTGTTTGAGGGCGACGGACTCCTGGTTGATGAGTTCCAAAGTTGGGGTCGCATCCCAACCCGTGTCGAACAGCGCGCCTTCGCGTGAGACTTCGTCCCACGCGAGAAAGCAGTTTACGGCAAGCCCTTCGCGCGAGGTGGTGATGACGCGAAGTTCGCGCCAAAGAGTGAGATCACGCGGCGCGGGCAACCAACCCGTGGCGATGCGCGCGAGTTTTTCGGCGTGCAGACCGATGACGGGCGCGAGTTTGGGGATGTTAATGAGGGAATCGCATCGATCGGTGCGCTCCAGTTGTTCCAGCAGAGCAGGGGAGAGCTCCGCGGCCTGGGCTGCGGCTTCGAGGCTCACGCCGGCAGCCTGCCGCGCCTTCCAAATGATGTCGCCGAGCGGATCGATCAATGTCATCGAGAGGAATTGAACGGGTTCAGTTTGCGCGTTGCAAATCGAATTGTTCCGCAGCGCGAGACGCGAGTGTTTCGAGCCACGTCGCGGCGTTGGCCATCGCTTCTTCAGGCGAGGTAAGGTCGGTGAGCGCGTGAACGTGGGAAAATTGTTCGGCGGCGGCTTTGCGATCGGCGACGATGCCGGCGAGAGCAACGCATGGAAGTTGCGCCTCGCGACAAAGCGCGGCGATCTGTCCGACCCCCTTGCCCATGAGTGTTTGTTGGTCGATTGCGCCTTCGGCGGTGATAACGAGATCGGTGTCGTGGAGCCGATCTTTCAAGCGGGCTTGCTCGGCGAAAATGTCGAAGCCGGAGGCGAGTTGCGCGCCGGCAAAGGAACAGAGGCCAAAGCCAAGGCCGCCCGCGGCGCCAGCGCCGGGCGCGCTCGCGAAATCCAAATGATGTTGTTGCTTCAGCACGGACGCGAGTCGGTCCAGGCAACGCTCGGCGAGCGGCAAATCATCGGGGCGCAGGCCTTTCTGGGGACCGTAGACCCGTGTGCAACCCTCGGGACCCAGCAACGGATTTTGCACATCAACGGCAACTGTGACTTCCGCTAGGGACAGGGTGGGGATGGCTGTCTCCAGCCGTGCGAGATGCTCCAATTCTATCCAGCGAGTCAGTTTGCCGCCGCTGTCGTCGTGAAACTCCCAGCCGAGTTCGAGGGCAAGCCCGAAACCAGCTTCATTGGTGGCGCTGCCGCCAATTCCAATGAGGCACTTGCGAGCGCCACGTTTCTCTGCCGCTCGCAGCACGATTCCGAGCCCGCGCGTATCCAGGCCAAACGGGTGGTATTTACCGCGAGGCAGTTGCGCGAGACCGATGATGCGAGCGGATTCGATGATCGCGGTTGCCGTCCTGGCGTGCCACCACCAACTGGCTGAGATGGGGCGATGGGCCGCGTCCACAGTCCCGGTAAGAATCGGTTCGGCGCCGATAAGGGAGCTCATGATTTCGCCAAATCCATCGCCGCCATCGCTCATTGGCAGCAATTCGAGATCGTCCCCGGGTCGGGCGCGACGCCATCCGCTTGCAATGGCCTGGGCGGCTTCACTCGCGGTGAGCGTGCCTTTGAATTTGTCAGGGACGATGAGGGCCTTCACTCGCTGGAGCGTACGAAGATTCGCGGCGGGGCCCAAGACGTAAACGATTGGAACTTTCCGAAATTGTTTCGTGACATGGATTGCGGCTTCGGAAAAAATGCGTCCATGGACAATGTGCAGTGCAGGACCCCGGTGCGCCCCGTGCGGGACCTGCCTGAATTTGTGCCGCCCGCGCGCAAGCGCTCGGAATTCGTGCAGGAGATTTTTGACCACACTGCCGCCCACTATGACACGTTATCCGCCGCGCTTTCATTTGGCACATGCAGGGCGTACCGCAGGATGGCCTTGCGACGGGCAGGGCTGACTCCGGGCATGAAAATGCTCGACGTGGCCACCGGTACCGGGTTGGTGGCAAGAGCCGCGCTGCAACTTGGCCTCGCGCCCCAGGATATCGTCGGCGTGGACCCGAGCCGCGGAATGTTGGACGAGAATCGCCGCGGTCAACCGATCTCACTGGTCCAGGGATTCGGCGAAGCTCTTCCTTTTGCGGATGAATCGTTCGATTTCATCTCAATGGGCTATGCGTTGCGGCATGTGGAGGACCTCGTCGACTTGTTCAGTGAATACAAACGTGTGTTGAGAAAGGGAGGACGCGTTCTGGTTCTCGAAATCACCCGGCCCGCCAGCCGCATAGGGACGAGCATTGGTCGTTTCTACATGTGCCGAGTTCTGCCGGTGCTGACGCGTGCCCTTACGCGCAACGTTGAAACCGGAACGCTCATGCGGTTTTATTGGACAACGATCGAAGAGTGCGTGCCCCCTGCGACCATTCTGGACGCACTCGAAGCCAGCGGATTACAGGAAGTCAAACGGCAAACTACCGGATCGCTTTTGAGCGACTACACGGCGCGCCGTTTAGACTGACAAGCTGTCGGGTGCGTTTCCCGTTCCCGGCCCAGTCCGCGTCAATTCTCCTCCGTAGCCTCAATCCCCAAATCGGAAAGCTGTGGCGATATCCCTAAGTACTCGGCAGGTGAAGGCTCCATTGATGCCGGTCGCGCCCGGTAGCAACGTAAGGAAGTGGCGAGAGAGATATTATGAAAACACGATTGTTTCTGGTTTGTTGTGCAGCGTTGGCCCTGGGCAGCGGTTGTGCCACATATGACACTGGCGGGACTGCCGATGACACTGTTGTGGTTTCCGGGTCGGGCTACCGGGATTACAATTACGATTCGTATCCATATAACTACGTAAATCCGCATCGAGACATGCGTGCCCCAGCGGTTTGGAAGCAACCGTCTCCGAACGGTCAGGACTGGATTGACGCTCGGCCAGAGTTCCTGTGGTACCACCGCTAGGAGCGGCTGGCCACAACTGAGTTCAGGGCCTTCTGCCCCATCGAGTTCGCACGAGATGGAAGCAGGACTTCGGTGATAATATGGAGAACTGGCCCCAACCCTTCGGGAGGTGAAGGCTCCATTGATGGCTACAGCACCGGGAGCGAGCGTGATAGCGTAACGAGAGAAATGTTATGAAAACACGCTTGTTTCTGGTTTGTTGTGCGGCACTGGCCCTGGGCAGCGGTTGCGCCACATCTGATTCTGGTGGGACCGGCGGTGAGAGTGGTGCGGTTTCCGGCACGGGCTACCGGGAATTTTACTACGCGGATCCTGCGCACCGGGAATACTACTGGAAGGAGCCGTGGACGGCGCCGTCTCAACCGGTTTATCGCGACTACAACTACGTGGACCCGCACAAAGACTACTTTGGAGCGCGCGAGGTCGCCCCGGTTTGGAAGCAACCGTCTCCGAACGGTCAGGACTGGGTCGACCCTCGGCCAGAGTTTCTGTGGTTCCGCTGAGAGCGGCTGACGACAATTGAAGTTCAGGGGCTTCCGCCTTGAATGGCGGGCAGCCCCTTTCTTATGCTGCACTGATGTTAGACATCAGAATTATTCGCGAACACCCGGATCACGTTCGCGAACGCCTGGCCAGCCGCGGGGCAGGGGACGAGGCGCGAGTGGCGAAGGCGCTTGCATCGGATGAGCGGCGGCGAAAGTACCTGGCAGAGGTCGAGCAGCTTAAAGCACAACGGAATAAAGTTTCGAAGGAGATCGGCGCCCTGATAGCGCAAAAAAAGGCCGACGAAGCTGAAGCGCGAAAGACAGAAACTCGGCAGATCGGAGATCGAATCACCGATTTGGATAATATCATAAGCGCTGACGAATACGCGCTCCGCCAACTGCTACTGGAAATTCCGAATCTTCCACACACAAGCGTGCCGCATGGAAGTTCATCGGCCGACAATCCAGAAATCCGCACGTGGGGAGAGCAGCCTGAATTCACCTTCAAGCCAAAAACACACGTCGACCTTTGTGAGCAGCTAAAACTTATCGATTTTAATCGTGCTGCGAAGCTTTCCGGCAGCGGTTTTCTCCTCTACACGAATTGGGGTGCGCGCCTGGAACGCGCGCTCATTCAGTTCCTGCTCGATCTGCACACGACGGAGCACGGCTACACCGAGGTTTCGCCCCCTTACATCATTTACCGGGAATGCATGGAGGGTGTCGGCCAGTTTCCGAAATTTGAGGATCAAGCGTATGCAGTTCGAGAAGGTTTGGACAAGGACAGCCTGGGCCATCTCTTCTTGATCCCCACCGCCGAAGCGCCGGTGGCAAACATCCATCGTGAAGAAATCCTGAAGGAGAGCCAGCTTCCAATCCGGTATTGCGCGTACAGTCCCTGCTTCCGGGCGGAAGCGGGGGCGGCGGGAGTCGGCACGCGCGGCATGATCCGCGTCCACCAGTTCGACAAAGTGGAGTTGATCAAAATCGTTAAGCCCGAGAATGGCTACGATGAATTGGAAAAAATGGTCGGAAATGCTGAGCGCGTTTTGCAGCTTCTCAATCTCCGTTACCGCGTTATTTTGCTCTGCACCGGTGACATGGGCTTCGCCAGCGCCAAAACCTACGACATTGAAGTGTGGGCGCCCGGGCAGGGCCAATACCTTGAAGTCTCGAGTTGCTCGAACTGCGAAGATTTCCAGGCCCGCCGCATGAACCTGCGATTCAAGGCGGAGGATGGAGAAAATCGGTTGCCGCATATCCTGAACGGCAGCGGCACCGCGTTGGCCCGCTTGTTCGTGGCGCTGGTGGAAACCTGGCAGCAAGCTGACGGCTCCGTCCAGGTCCCGCCGGCGCTGCAACCCTACCTCAAGACGGAGCGGATCACCGGGTAGCGCATGCACTCGCAAGCGGACGCACTCGCGTAACTTTGTATGCGCATACTCCTGGCCAGTAGCGAGGTTCATCCGTTCTCAAAAAGCGGCGGACTGGCGGACATGGTTGGCGCGCTGGCCAAGGCATTGGGCAGGGCAGGGCACCAGGTCGGGCTGGTCACTCCGCTCTACTCAGGGATTCTCGACCACTTCCCGCAAATTCAACGGTTCGATTGGTGGATCGATTTGCCATTGGGCGCAGCAAGTCGCGTCCAGGCGAGCGTTTGGACATTGCAGCCTTCGCCAGGCCTCACGATATATTTCGTCGACCACGCGCCGTTTTATTCGCGTGCCAGCCTTTATGGAGAAGCCGGGCATGATTATCCGGACAATGCGCAACGATTCATCTTTTTTTCCAAATGTGTCGTGCAACTTGCGCGCTACTTGCCGTGGCGGCCGGAGGTCGTGCACGCACACGATTGGCAGGTTGGCCTCGTGCCTATCCTGATGCTTCATCAGCGCCTGACTGACGGCTGGACCGATGCGCCGCGATCCTGCTTCACCATCCATAATCTGGCCTACCAGGGAAATTTCGCTCGCCCCGCGTACGATTTCACAAATCTGCCTCTCGATTACTTCAATCCAAACGGACTGGAGTTCTACGGTTACATGAGTTGCCTGAAGGCTGGGATTGTTTACACGGATCTCATCACGACTGTCAGCCCGCGATACGCGCGCGAAATCACGACGGAAGAGTTCGGGTGTGGATTGGATGATATCCTGCGCCGGCGGCAAGCATCTCTCATGGGGATTCTCAACGGCGTTGATTACGAAGAATGGAATACGGATCACAATCCGCACCTTCCGCATCCGTATTCGAGCCGAAACCTCGCCGGCAAATCGAAAATCAAAGCGCAATTGCAGACGGAATTTGGCCTGCCAGTCCGCGCGGACGTGCCGGTATTCGCCAGCATTACCCGTTTGGCCGAGCAGAAAGGCGTCGACATCCAGCTCGGCGCGCTCGAGGAAATGCTGGCGGCCGACATGCAGTTCGTGCTCCTGGGCAGCGGCTCGCCCGCGTATGAAATCGCTTATCGCGCCTTGCAAAAACGTCATCCGGGAAAAGTGTCTGTGCGGATTGGTTTCAACAACACGCTGGCACATCACATCGAGGCCGGAGCGGATTACTTCCTCATGCCGTCGCGATACGAACCGTGCGGTCTGAACCAAATGTACAGCCTGCGCTACGGAACGATCCCGATCGTCCGTGTGACCGGCGGCCTGGACGATTCGGTGGTCGACATCTCCGAAGATGCCGAGAGCGCGGACGGGATTAAGTTTCGCGAGTACTCGGTACGGGCGCTGGCAAAAGCGATCAGGAAAGCCCTGGTGCTATTTGAGACACCTGATCTGCTCAATCATTACCGGCACAACGCAATGCTGGCGGATTTTTCCTGGGATCGGACGGCGATGGAGTATGTAGGGGCCTATGAACGGGTTCTGACGATATAAATATAACAAACATTGTGCGAAACATTTCACGCGGGACCGCTTTACCGCGTGCCCCAGCCAAACCGGCTGTCGCGCCCATCCTGGCTGCCGATCGGCCAGTAAACGAGAAACGATTTGCCGATGACGTTTTCGCGCGGGAAATCGCCCCAGGTCCTGGAATCTGAACTATTGACCGTGTTGTCGCCCATGACCATGTAATGGTTCGGGCGCACGGTTTGGGTCACGTTTGCGTCTCTGAACAGAGGTGCGAGGCCGGGGTAGCCGACGGCGCCGTTTAAGTGGCCGGAATAGCGGCTGTCATCCGGCTGTTGCCTGGGGTCAAATGAATACACATTCTCGAAGTGCGGCGTTCCGGCGTCCAGGCGCCTGCCGTTGATCACCAGATGCCGATCGTTGCCAATCCGCACTTGTTCGCTGCCCATCGCCACCGTCCGCTTGATGTAGAAGTCGCCTGAGATCTGGGGGTGATTGATACCCCTTGTTTCGAAGACGATAATTTCGCCGCGTGTTGGACGGCGGAAATTGTAGGACACGCGATCGACAAACAAATAGTCGCCGCTAATCACCTTGAGTTTCATCACGTCCTCGCCCCTGGTGAATATCTTCGGGATGGGCCCGCCGTCGGGCCCGATCAAACCGGCGCGCCTGAAGACGCTGTCCGGTGGAAACCAGATTGTGTGCACGACATTCCCGATCTGAAAACGCTGCCGCAGGTTAAATAGCAAAAGACGCATCGGCTGTTCATCGATAATTCTGAGCTGGCCGGTGTCCTGGGCGACCACATGCGTGTGTGACAGCCCGCGGTACCAGTAGGTAAAGAATCGCTGAACCGCATTCGGAAACTGGACCTCCGGGCGATCGATGAAGTTCTCGTGCGTGATCCCGAATAGCGTCGGTTGCATCGAGCCGGTCGGGATTTTAAAGTTCAGGAGAAAAAATGTGCGAATGCCCATTACGACGGCAATCACCACCAAAAGAACCTCGATGTTTTCGCGCAGGCCCGCGTTCGGATACGGTTTGAGCCATTTGTTCGCAGCGGCTTCGAACTCCGTCACTTTGGCGTCGAGGACGGCCCGCTTGGGGTTGCTGCGGACCGTGTTGCGCAAGTCGCCGATAGCCTTTTGCACGTTCTGGATTGCCTCGGCGGAAAGCAAATCGCGCTGCGCGTTGAGAATTTTTTGCACATGCTTGTACATGTGCGTTGCCACGCGCACCCTGCGTGACAGAAACCAGTGAATTGTCATAGTCGGGCGCCTCTACCGCGTGCCCCAGCCGAAGCGGCTGTCGCGACCGTCCTGGCTGCCGATGGGCCAATAAACGAAGAACGATTTTCCGATCACGCTTTCTCGCGGAAAATCACCCCAGGTCCTGGAATCTGAACTATTGACCGTGTTGTCGCCCATGACCATGTAATGGTTCGCGCGGACGTTTTCAGTGTCGTTCGCGTCTGTGAACAGCGGGGCGAGGTCGCTATAGCCAAAGGCCCGCGCCACGAAATTATTCAGGTGCCCGGAATATTGGCTGTCCGCCGGCGGTCGCTTCGGGTCGAATGAATACACATGCTCGAAGTGCGGCGTCCCGGCGTCCAGCCGCTTGCCGTTTATCACCAGATGCCGATCGTTGCCAATCCGCACTTGTTCGCTGCCCATCGCCACCATCCGCTTGATGTAGAAGTCGCCTGAGATCTGGGGGTGATTGATGCCCTTGGTCTCGAAAACGATGATTTCACCGCGTTTCGGCCGGCGGAAGTTGTACGATACCCGGTCCACGAACAAATGGTCGCCGCTGATGACACGAACTTTGATCACATCTTCCCCCTTTTGAAAAGTTTTCCCGGTGGGGCTGCCGTGATCCATCAGGCCTGCGCGACGAAACACGTTGTCGGGCGGAAACCAGATTGTATGCACCGTATTGCCAATCTGAAACCGCTGGCGTAAATCGAACAACAAGAGCCGCATCGGTTGGTCGTCGACGACTCTGAATTGTCCGGAATCTTTGGCAACAACATGGGTATAGGAGATGCCGCGATACCAGAACGTGAAAAATGACGACACCGGGTTTGGGAACTTGACGTCGGGCCGATTGATAAAATTTCCGGGACCGGCATCGTAATACGGCGGTGTGATTCCATAGAGCGTTGGCTGCATCGAGCCGGTCGGGATTTTGAAGGGCTGAAGGAAAAACGTGCGAATGCCCATGGCCACCGCAATCGCCACCAAAAGCACTTCGATGTTTTCGCGCAGGCCCGCGTTTGGGTACGGTTTGAGCCATTTGTTCGCCGCGGCTTCGAACTCCGTCACTTTGGCGTCGAGGACGGCGCGTTTGGGGTTGCTGCGGACGGTGTTGCGCAGATCGCCGATAGCCTTTTGCACGTTCTGGATCGCCTCGGCGGAAAGCAAGTCGCGCTGTGCGTTGAGAATTTTTTGCACATGCTTGTACATGTGCGTTGCCACGCGCACCCTGCGTGACAGGAACCAGTGCAGTGTCATAGTTAGGTTTTAAGGACTTCGATAAACGCTTCCTGCGGAATATTCACCGAACCAAAAGATTTCATCCGCTTTTTGCCTTCTTTTTGTTTTTCGAGCAGCTTGCGTTTGCGCGAGATGTCGCCGCCGTAACATTTGGCTGTCACGTCCTTGCGCAATGCGCTGACGCTTTCACGCGCGATAATCTTTCCGCCAATGGCCGCCTGAATTGCGACCTGGTATTGCTGCCGGGGAATCACTTCCTTCAACTTCGCTGCCAGCGCGCGCCCCCTGCCCTCCGCTTTATCGCGATGCACGATGCACGAAAATGCGTCCACGGATTCGCCGTTCACCAGCATTTCCAATTTCACCATGGCCGATGCCATGTAATCGGCATGCTCGTAATCCATGGAGCCAAATCCGCGCGTGATGCTCTTGATGCGATCGTGGAAGTCGATGAGAATCTCGTTCAGCGGCGTCAAGCTGGTTAACATCACTCGCCGCTGGTCCAGCGTTTCAGTGTGCTCGACGATGCCGCGTTTTTCTGAAATCAGCGCCATCATGTCCCCGATGTATTCGTTCGGACAGATCACAAACGCACGCACCATTGGCTCGTGGATTTCCTCGATATATGTCACCTCGGGCAGGAACGCCGGGTTGTCGATCTCTTTAACCTCGCCGCTGGTCATCTTGACGCGATACACGACACTCGGGTACGTGGCGATAATGTCCATGTCATACTCGCGCCGCAACCGTTCCTGCACGATTTCCATGTGCAACAAGCCGAGGAAGCCACAGCGAAAACCGAAACCGAGCGCAACCGAACTTTCGGCCTGGAAAACAAAGGCCGAATCGTTGAGCTGCAATTTCGCGAGGTTTGCTTTCAAGTGCTCAAAGTCTGCAGTGTTGATTGGGTAGAGCCCGCTGAACACCATCGGATGAATCTCCTGAAACCCTGCCAACACGGGCGACGGATTGCGTGAATCCGTCAACGTGTCGCCCATCTTAACTTCTTTCGGGCTCTTGATGTTCGCGGTGATATAACCCGTCTCACCCGTCTCAAGTTTCTCCCGCTCGTACGGTTTCGGGTTGAAGCTGCCCACCTCCTTCACTTCAACGGTCTTGCCGGAGTGCAGCAACTTCACATTCAAACCGGCTTTCAGTTCACCATTGAACACGCGTACATGCGAGACCACACCCTTGTAAGTATCGAAATAGGAGTCGAAAACCAATGCCTGTAACGTTGGCGCGCCAGTCGCCTTTGGCGGCGGAATTCGATGAACGATCGCCTCGAGAATTTCCTCAATGCCGATGCCTTCTTTTGCACTCGCCAAAACCGCCGTGTCGGCCGGGATCGCTAAAATATCCTCCAACTGTGCCTTGGTTTGCGCGACGTCCGCGTGTGGCAGGTCGATCTTGTTGATCACAGGGATGATCGCCAGGTTCTGCTTCATTGCCAGATGCACGTTGGCAACCGTTTGCGCCTCGACACCTTGCGCGGCATCGATGATCAGCAACGCACCTTCGCAAGCGCTTAAGCTGCGCGAGACTTCGTAGGAAAAATCGACGTGGCCAGGCGTGTCGATAAGGTTGAGTTCGTAGATTTCGCCGTTCTTCGCCTTGTACTCCATCGTGACGGGGTGCGCCTTGATCGTGATCCCTCGCTCGCGCTCGAGGTCCATCGAGTCGAGCAACTGATCTTCCATGTCGCGCGTGGCAATGGTGCCGGTGCGGTGCAACAGCCGATCAGAAAGCGTGGTCTTTCCGTGATCGATATGAGCGATAATGCTGAAATTTCGTATGTGCGCTGCGTCCATCTACTTCCTGACAACTTCGATTCGCCCGTGCCGTCGCGCAAGCCGGTTTGCGCAATTCGGCACGAAACAAGGCGCTGGAGCATATCAGAAATTCTCCGCCGTAAAAGGCAAAACCGCCCCTCCCCTGCCCTTGTTGGTGCGTCACGAAAGTATCCCGTGCGCCGTGCGCCGATGGGGACAGCACCACCCTGCCGTCCTGCTGTCGTTTCGCCTGACCCTGTTGTAAGTTGGTGACATGAGGGGAAGGTATGTTCTTTTTGCGGGTTTGGTGCTGATGGTTGGCTGTGCAACGACGGGCGAATGGTTGGAGCAAATTGGCAAAACCGGGAGTGTTGGACAGTTAACGCAGCAGGAAATCGTCGCCGGACTGAGGGCGGCGCTGGACAAAGGCGTTGATCACGCTGTCTCTGAACTCGGTCATGACGGAGGCTTTTTTCGCAATATCGAAGTGCGAATACCCGTTCCTGAATCGCTTCAACCCGTGGAGCGGGCATTGCGCGCTGTGGGCCAGGGAGCGCTCGTGGACGAATTCCAGCTTGCGATCAATCGCGCCGCGGAAAAGGCCGTGCCGGAAGCGGCGTCGGTGCTGGTGAGTTCAATCAAGCAGATGACGTTTGCGGACGCTGAACAGATTTTGCGGGGGCACGAGACGGCCGCGACGGATTTCTTCCGCCGGACCAGCGAAGCGAATTTGTACCAACGATTTCTCCCCATCGTCAAAGATGCCACGGCGCGCTCCGGCGTTACCGCCGCCTACAAGCGCATGACGGATAACCCGCTGGCAGTCGTGGCCGCGCAGGCAGTTCTCGGACGGGAAAGTGTTGATCTCGATGCGTATGTTACCAGTCGTGCGCTGGATGGATTATTCCTGAAAATTGCGGAACAGGAGAAGTTGATTCGCGAGAACCCGGCTGAGCGGACGACGGAAATACTGCGAAGAGTGTTTGGGGCAGTGGTGCTGGGAAATAACCAGTAATCAGCATCAGTGGCCTTGTTCGGACTGTAACGGAGCTGCGGTGGCTGCAGTCGCGAGGTCGAGGTCTGCAAAGCTGCCGGCGGCGCATTGGCTTTGCCATTCTGCAGCAGTTATTTTAGTGGCTGTGAGATTCTGAATGACGTTGAACGGTTCGATCTGAATATCACCCGAGCGCACGGTGACGGCAGTGCCCGGGGGCATGCTTAGTTGCCAGCCGCGTTGAACGAGGCCGATCGCCAGAGCGGCGCCCAGGACTGCGATCGCTAGACCTTCGCGGGCCTCTTCCGGCGGCGGCTTGCCGTCATGCCCGACATAGGCTGCTGCGGTTTGCTTGAGGTTCGTGGCGAGCTCCGGAAATTTTGCCGGGGTAATTCCGAGAAGAGCCTTGACGTTGTGTTGGAGCAATCCGGTCCAAATCGGGACGTAGACTTTCGCGCCGGCGTCGTCCCATCCGATGGTCTTTAGCTTTTCGACTGCATCCTTGCCGAACAGCGCGGCGAGCAACTCGCGCTCGAGTGCGGCAACGTCATCGATGAGGGAGACGGCCGCAGCGTCACTCGCGGGGATTTCTCCCGAGTGCAGATTTTCGACGGCAGCGATGCGTTCGCGCAATGGCGGATGGGTGTCGTAGGGATTGACCTTCCCGCTTTCCAGTTCGGTTTGAACCTGTGCGGTGATGGCTTTGGCAATCGGCTGCGCCTGCACAAACCGGCCAAAGCCTTCGCCGATTGGGGGCCGATAACCGGCGTTAAGCAGCGGCACCACTTCGTTCATCCAGAATGGATCAAAGGCAGGCCCGACGCCATGGACGGTGCGGAGACCCGAAATGAGCGGGCCTGCGCCGGCGGTGCGGGCCGCGAGTTCGTCGGCGACAAACTCCTGTCGCCGCGAAACGGCGTGGGTGGTCCGCAAAAACACTTTCGCGTACCACAAGAATGGATACGTGATGACGGAGCCCTGCTGCGCGAGCGTATTGACAGTACGCAGAATCGCGCTGCGCGTTTTATAAATCCACGGGCCGAGTTTGGTGTCGCCGCCATGGAAGTGCCCAAATTCATGCGCCAGGACCGCGCGCAACTCGGAAATGCTGAGCATGCGCATCAGCGGCAGGCCCAACCCCATCACACGGCGGCTGCCATAACCCATCATGCCACCTCGCTCAGCAACCCATGCATTGACGTCGTGGACGGCGTAAACTTCCGCGGGCATTTCCTGATTCGTAGCCCTGGCAATGCTTTCGATCTCGCGGAACAGTCGCGGAAATCTGTCTGCAGTAAGCTGTGGCCCCGGTGCCAGGAATTTGTCAATGCGCGGAATGATTGCCCAGAGAACGATGACCGCTCCAATAACGCAGAAGAGGGCCAGTTTGATGTGCAAACGATTCGCGTACTTCATCTCTGCATATGGGATATAGAGCAGGCCGGCAACGATGCTGA
>Ga0137340_1000197_pt1 | contig 13932 bp, 9 predicted proteins | sample EasRivERMLT400_2_FD_102295 | JGI IMG/M metagenome (GOLD analysis project Ga0137340, IMG submission 102295) | Soil microbial communities from meander-bound floodplain in the East River, Colorado, USA - East River MetaG ERMLT400_2 | ecosystem: Environmental > Terrestrial > Soil > Floodplain ...
GCGTGGCCGCGTTCAGGTCAACTGCGGGCGGGAATCCGCCGTTTTGGACTCCGCCGAATTCGAAAGGCATCCCGAGCCAGTGGCAGTTCTTCGTGTTTCAAAATACGAACCCAGCGGTGAACACGAACGTGGCGTTTTTTACGTTCCTCACGCCGAATCTGTCGCGGCCGCGCGCCTCGGAGGAGGCGGATATTGATTTGTATGTGTCGACAAACCCTGCGTTGACGAATTTCGACGCGAACGCAATCGCCACGGCCAACTATTCGCGGAAGCGCGGAGGCACCGAGGCGGTGGTTTACCCCGGCGCGAATCCGGCTGATCGCTATTACTACATCGGCGTCAAGTCCGAAGACCAGCAGGCGGCCCAGTTTGGGTTGTTTGGATTCGCGGGAGACACGCCCTTTAGCAGCATGGACAGCAATGGAGTGGTGACGGTCAATGGCCTTGCTCTGCCCGTCGATATTCCCGACGGCAGCTCGGAGGAAGCATCCGGCGTGATGGTCTTCGCTTACTGCCTTGAAGACATTGAGATGCGCAATGTGGTGGTGACGAACAGGCTGACGCATGAGAACGGAGGCGATTTGTTCGGCCAGCTTGAGCACAACGGTGCCAAGGCAATACTCAACAACCATCGTGGGTTCGAAGGCACGGTCGAGTTCATCTACGATGACAGCGGCTCGGGCCAAATTGTCAATTCGACCCCATCGGACGGGCCCGCCAGGCTGCGCAATTTCTGGGGCATGCAAGGGCAGGGCGCGTGGCAGCTTTTGATGGTCGACGACGCGCTGTCCGCCACTGGTCGCGTCGAAACGCTGAGGCTCCGGCTCGAGCCGCGGCAGGATACAAATTCAGAAGGCTTCGCGACGGCGCTCATCCTCCCCGGGGGATGGTTTTACACGTTCATCGACGTGCCTCCGGATGCGATCAGCCTGACGATTGATGTGCGTACGGACCTTGGGCCGGTCGAAGTATTCGTGGGTCGCAACTACGTGCCGGACGACGTACTCTACGACCACACGGGCGTGTTTGCGCCGCCGGGCGGCGCGCTGGTGATCACGCCTTCGGACAATCCGCCGCTGAGTGGAGGCGTTTACTTCATAGGTTTTCACAACCCGAATTCTGTCGCTTTGCAAGTCGGGTACCGGATACGCGTCCAGCGAAACCTGACGGGCAGCCTGACGAATATTTACAATCCGGTCGGAGTGCTGCCGTTACTGGATGACGCGGTCACCACCTCGCTGCTGACCGTGACGAAAGCGCTGGAAATTGTGGACGTGCGCGTCGGCGTGCGGATCGAACATGCCCGCGCGTCGGACCTGGTGTTGACGCTGGTGAGCCCGGCTGGGACGCGCGTGGTGCTGGCGGAAAATCGCGGTGGCAACAGCACGGCTGGGTATGGAGCCGGAGGAAACCGTCCCTACCTGCACACTATCTTTACCGACAATACGAACCTGACGATGACGCCGATCAAGTTCGGCAGCCCGCCCTTCACGAACAGTCCCGGGCCGACGAATCTGCAGACGACGCCCGTCCCCGGGCCCGCCGTCTTGTTCAGCGGATTTGAAGATCCCTCACAGTGTAACTCCCAGATTAGCGCTGGCGGTACCGTCGATGGATGGTTCGTCGGCGGTGGCACGGTCGATGTGTGGTGCAACGGAGCAAACGGCATCGCAGATTCCGGGAATGGATGGCTGGAGCTGAACGGCAGTTCACCCGGTTGGATCAGCCGAATCGGAAACGTGCCGACGATCGCGGGTCGACAATATCTGCTCACCTATGCCTACACCAAAAACCCGACGGTAGGGAGCGCCGAAGCTGACATTTTCATTAACTCCGTCTCAAACTCGACGATTCGTTACTCGTCGCCCAATTCGACGACGAATCTGGGTTGGCAGATTGGGTCGGCGTTATTTACCGCCACCGGGCCAAGTACTCGGGTCGTGTTTGAAAGCAGAACGACCAACGCCTTCGGCATTTACCTTGATACGATCCAGATCGCCTCCATCACCGTGCGAACAAACGGACGCAATTACTTCCTCCCTGAAGAACCGCTGCGGGAAGTGCGCGGTGAGAATGCGTACGGGACGTGGCGCCTCGAGATTTTGGACAATCGCGCCGGCAACCCATTGCAGGGCGCTGCGCTCCGCGATTGGGAGCTTGATTTCGATTTTGCATCCCCGAACCCGCCGGCGACGACTGTCACAAATGGGTGTTACACGAACACAATCGAAGGAAGCGCGGTGAGGTATTTCCGCGTGAACGTTCCTGTGAACGCGACGCGCGCGACGAACACGTTTTTCTCGACCAACTCACTTCTCATGTCGGCTGATAGCGGCACGCTCCCGACAGGGGCGTTTCCGCCGGACGATTATCCGCCTGTCATTGGAATGAACGGGAGTCTCACGATCACCACGGCGAGCGTCCCGCCGCTGGAACCCGGGCTGTTCTACTACGTGGCGCTGCGCAATGTCGATCCTCGCCAGACGAACACGTTCACCTTCTGTGTGGATTTCGACGCCTCGCCGACGAACAACCTCGGCAATGTCGTGCCGCTGACAAACAACGCTTGCCTGACGCGCAGCATCGAGGGCACCAACCTGATCTCGTATTATTCGTTTGACGCCTCGAGCAACGCGGTCGGTCTCTTCTTTGACCTGGTTAACCTGAGTGGCAACGTGGATATGTTCGTGAGGCGCGGCCTGCCGCTGCCGATGCGCGGCAACTCGATCGAGAGCCGGAATCCGGGCACGACGAACGAACACATTGCGATCGGCACGGGCCAGATTCCGGGCCGGTGGTACATTGGCATTCTCAACAACCAGACGAACAGTGTGAACTACACGTTGTGCGTGTCGGAGTTCACGAATTATTTCCGGCTGACGAACGACGTTTGTTCCAGCAATACGTTCACCGGCTTCGGCCAGACGCATCATTTCCGGTTTACGATCACCCCCGGGGCTGAAATCGCGGAGTTCACCGTGGATGCGTCGGGCGATGTTGATCTTTATGTGCGCCGGGCTCCTCCAGCGAGCGAGTTTGTTTGGGACTACGCGAGCGAGGGCTTTGGCGTGAGCAACGAAATGATAGTGGTCGATCGAGACAGCCAACCGGTCCCGCTCCTGCCGGGGAATTGGCATGCTGCCGTCGTCAGCCGCGAGGTCGGGTTGGTGGACTACTGCATGAAGTTCAGGCAGCTTGATTCGGATTCGATCCGCCTTTATATCACCAATGGCTTTGAGATGAACCCGCGTTATATGGACCTGGGGTGGACTGCGCCCGGGTATTTCCGGTTCCATCTCGAATACTCGGATTCGCTTGCCCCCGCCAACTGGCAGCCGTTCCTGGACAGCAGCAACATTCCGATCGTGTTCACGCCGGTGGGCGGGGCTGGGACAAGTTTTTACTTCCGGGACACGAGCCTCTTCTCGCAAACGACCGGGCTGGTCACGATGCGGTTCTATCGGTTAAGAATACTGCCGTAGCAAGTCGACCATGACACGGATATTGAATGTCGCGCTGCTGCTGTTTGCGGCGCAGATCACGGGCGCGGAGCTTGGCCTCGACGCGGTGCAACAGCGCGTCGACCAGCTGCAGCCCAGGACCGAAGAAAAGCGTTTCGACGAGATTGGCTGGGCGAAGGACATCCGCGAAGCGCTCCGACTGGCGAAGCAGCACAACCGCCCGGTTTTTCTTTTCACGCACGACGGTCGAATGAACATAGGCCGGTGTTGAGGGGGCGCATTTTCGATGAGGGCGGGTCCGCTCTCGAACAAGAAGGTCATCGATCTCCTGAACGGTCATTTCGTTCCCGTCTACACGGTAAACGAGGATTACGCGCGCCTGGGCACGGCGCCCAGGGAGGAGAAAGAGGCGCGGGAGCGCATTTTCAAGGCGGGCCATGCCGCGAAAAAATCTGTCGGGTCGGTGCACGTTTATGTGTTGAAACCTTCCGGTGATTTTTTTGACTCGATGCACGTCGCGGAGGCGGCGAAGGCCAAGAACTTGATCGAATTGCTGGAACGTTCAGTCACGGAGCTGAACATTGCCGCGGGGACGCCGGTGGTCAAACCGCAGCCGCAATCGCAGCAGCCTGCTTGCGAAGAAGGATCGCTTACCTTGCACCTCACGGCGCGCTCGCTGGATGGAAAAGGCGCGTGGAGCGATTTTCCCGTGGAGAATTGGATTGTGTTTCCGCCCGCGGAACAGCGCGAGTTGCTCGGCAAGCGCGACCAGGTGAAGGCGGGAGACATGTGGACGATTCCAGCGGAGTTGTCGCAGAAGCTCCTGACGCATTTTTATCCAGCCACGGAGAACAACGACGTTTCGAAAAATAAATTCCTTGAGCAACGACTCAACGCCACGGTGGTGAGCGTGAATGGCGCCAGCGCGAGAGCGCGTGTCACCGGCAGCTTCCGCATGGAGCACAGTTTTTATCATAAGCCGGATGGAAAAATCGCTGAGGGCTCCGTGGTCGGTTACATGGATTTTGCTCCCTCGTCCGCAACAATCGAGAGCGTTCAATTCGTCACGGATAAAGCCAGCTACGGGGGCGGCACGTTTGCGATTGCGGTGCATTCGGTGCGCTGACACTTTCGGCGGGAATGCAGAGCAACGGACTACGTACGCCCTTCGCGGCGACAATTCGACGGCTCGGAATACCCCTGACGCGATATCTCGTGACGGTAAGCGTCGCACACCAGACCCTGACCGTGTGGGAGCGAACGAGGCACTATGGCGGGGCATGGTGGCTGCAACGGCTGGCGCATGGACGCGCTTCCACGTCGCGTTTTGGAGTTGGGCAGTTGCAGGATTCAAACCAGACACCGCTCGGGCTGCATCGCATTGCGCAAAAAGTCGGCGCGGGATTCCCGCAGGGCACAGTGTTTCGCGGACGCAAACCTGTCGGGTTGACGTGGCGCGGGATGCCGGACGCGGCGATCGCGCACCGCATTTTCTGGCTTGAAGGGTTGGAGCCACAGGTCAATCGCGGCGGCAACGTCGATAGCTTCCGGCGCTATATTTACATCCATGGCTTCAGCGACGAAACAACACTGAGCCGTCCGGCATCGCATGGCTGCATCCATCTGGCGGCGGCGGACATCATTCCATTGCACGACTGGCTGCCAATCGGAACGCTCGTTTGGATCCACGCCGGATAACGCTCCGCAAGCCCACCACCCTCCGGGCTGAATTCGTTTGAAAATCCCCTCCTAATGACCGAATCTTGGATGATTGCAGCCTCTTGGCATCAGCTTATGAAGTTCAGTCTCGCAGCGGCGTTCCTGGCGGTCCTGCTTCCGGCTCGGCTGGCGCTGGCGGCGCCCGTGGAATCATTTCTCCAGCAGGAACTCAAACAACAGCAACTCAAAGCAACCACTGAGCGCGTCGGCCGGCAACTCGACGCGATCGTTGACGAATTCAACCGCAACGGCATCGCGGGCCAGGACGTGACCGTGTTGCGAACGATTCGCAACGTTCTCGGCACACTGTCCGAGAAGGACATGCAGCTCGTGGTCGAATATCTCCAGAGCGCGCGCGCGGCCGGCGACCCAAACTCATCGGCGAAACAGGCAACCGAAGCCTATGGCCGGCAGAAATCGATCATCGTCAAACTGAAGGCGCTCGAAGCGGAGTATCGGCGGCAGTCGGAGTTGTACGAGATTGCGATGCGCCTGAAGGAACTGGCGAACCGCCAGTCGGCCAATATGTGGCTCGGCGTCTGGCTCGACAAGATGATGGGCGGCAAGCCGATTGGGCAATTCGACGAAGCGAACAAGAACAACTTGAAGCTGCAGGAAATCGACCAGGACAACATCAAGGAAGAGGTGGCGCTGGTGCTGGCCAAATTGGAGAAGCTCGCGAAGGACGTGCAGGACGGCCCCACCGCTGAGCGCCCGAAGAAAGCCGTGGAACAAATCGAGGGTGGCGGATTGAAACCCGCGCTCGAGGATGCCTTCAAGGATTTGCAGGCCGCGCGGGTGCTGAGCGCCGTCGGCAACGAAAAGCGCGCGCGCGATCAACTACGCGAAATTTCACGCATGCTCGTGCTTTCGGAGGATGAACTCGAATTGCTGCGGCAGGCGTTGCGTGAACTCGACCAGACGATCGACCAGCAAAAGCAGGTGACGGCAAAAACCAGGGCGATGGAAAGTAGGGAAGATTCCACGAGGAACGAAACAGGCCAGGCCGAGGTGATGGATTCCACGGACCTCGTGCGAAACGACATTGATAATCTCGCGCCCATCGCCGCCGAGCACTTGCGCAACGCGATGGACAGGATGCAGCAGGCGCGGTCAGTGCTCAGCTCGTCTTCCGACGTGAAGAAAAAGCGCGAGCAGGCCCCGCCAAGCCAGGGCGACGCGCTGGCGAGCCTGGAGCAGGGGCGTCGCGCGTTGGTCGAGCAGTTGGCAAAGGCGGAGGAGAAAACGGAGAACCCAGCGGATAAAATGGCTGGCCTCAAGCGATTGCAGGAGCAACTCCGTGAGTTGATAAAGAATCAGGAGGAGCTTCGCGACGATACGGCGAAGGCCGACAAGAAGGAGCTTGCGGGCAAAGCGCCGAAACAGGGTGAACTCAAAGACACTGCACAGGAACTTCAGGAAAAGGCCGGCAGTGACTCGCCGTCCGCGGCCGAATCGATCGGTGAGGCCGCCGAGCAAATGCAGAAAGCCCAGAACTCGCTCGCGAACGCGCAGAACAACGCGCCCGCACAGCAGGCAGCGATTGATGCGCTAAAAAAAGCCGAGGAACAACTTGCGCAGGACATCGCCCAATTGGAAAAGGCGCAGCAGGACCTCGCGTCGCTCGAAGAGCTTCTTGAGGAATTGAAGAAGGTTATTGAGGGCCAGCAAACCGTCGAATCGAAGACCGCCGACGAAGCGACAAAGCCCGCCGACAAACCGCTCAGCGAACTTTCGTCGCAACAAAACGAGCTTGGCGACAGAACATCAGGCCTGGAGCAAAAGGCCGCGTCGCCCGCGCCTGCGGCGGCGGAACGTTTGGCCGAAGCGAAAGACCACATGGGGGATGCGAAGAAGGAACTCGACAAGCCTTCCGCCAAAGACGCCCAACCCGACCAGCGCGAAGCATTGCGCGATCTCTATGCGGCGAAACGCGAGATTCAGAATCAAATGGACAAGCTGCGCGACATGCTCGGCATGCCGCCTTCCGATGCTTCGCTCGCCGACGCTGCTTCGATGATCGAGGAAGCCCAGCGGCAGGTCGATCAAGCCATGGACCAGATGGAGCAGGGGGCCCTTTCACCCGCGGGCCAGCGCCTCGACAAAGCTGAAGACCTGGTGAGTCCTCTCACCGCGGGGAAGATGGGACAGCTTCCTCCTTCCGCTCAGTCCGCTTTGGAATCCGCGCAGGGCGCACTCTCAAGTGGTTCGGCCCAGGCCGCAGCCGGCCAGGGCGCACCGGCGCAGGCCAATGCGGCCGCGGCGGCGCAGGCACTCGCGCAAGCCCAGGCGGCGCTTGCCCTCGCACAGGCGGGCTTGAGTTCCGGATCGATGGCCAAATCGGGCCAGCCAGGTCAGGGAGAGGGGCAGGGGCAGGCGCAAGGCCAGGGCAAAGGAAAAGGACAGGGTAACCCCTCGCCGCAAGGCACCGGCAGGGATGGCAATTGGCGCGGCTCGGGGGGCGCGGACGGCACGAGACGCGGAACGGTCGGCCAGGGACAATACACTGGCCTGCCGGCGCGCGATCGTGCTGCAATTCAACAATCTCAGGGAGAAAAGTATCCGCAGGAGTACGGCCCGCTCGTGGAGCAATACCTGAAGAACCTTTCTGACCAGGGTTCAGGCAAATGAGACAGTGGCTTGTCTGGAGCGCGAGCGGCCTCGCTCGTAATTTGGTCGTCGGGGTTCCGCGCTTACGCGGTCTTTGCTTCCTGGTGGCGACGCTCGTCTGTCGAGCGACGTTTGCCGCCGATCTTCCCGCCCCCAATTCCGGTAAAGATCCCGTAGTGATCGATGAGAAGACGGAGGCGGTCGTAAAGGGAGCGCTGAAATGGCTGGCATCGAAGCAATCTCCGAATGGCGCGTGGGCGATGTCAGAGGAAGAGCAGCGGCATCCAATCGCGATCACCGGCTACACCTTGATGGCCTTTCAGGCCGCCGGACATTTGCCCGGCGAAGGAGAGTTTGGCCGCAACGTTACCGCTGGCATGCAATACCTGCTCGATTCCACCGCCGCCGACGGCATCATGGGGAACCGCAACAACGGACAATACATGTACGGCCACGGAGTCGCAGCGATCGCGCTCGCTGAATTGTACGGACAGACGCGAGCCGCGGCCATGCGTCCGAAGTTGGAGCGCATTATCAAAGTCATCATCGCCTCACAGAACCCTGAAGGCGGGTGGCGCTATCGTCCCATCGCTCGGGACGCGGATATTTCTGTGACGGTCTTGCAAGTCGTCGCGTTGCGCGCCGCAAAAAACGGGGGGATCGACGTTCCGCAGACGACCATCGATAACGCCGTTGCCTACGTAAGGAAATGTTATCATCCGCCGACCGGTGGCTTTACCTACCAACCGAACCGTGAGCCGGGATTCGCGCGCACCGCCGCCGCCATTTACTCGCTGCAGGTCTGCGGCCTCTACGACGACGAGATGGTGAAGAGAGGCTCTGATTACCTTATCAAGAACAGCAAGCAGCAGGACCAGTGGTTCACGTATGGAAATTTTTACGCGGCCCCCGCGCAATACATGCTGGGTGGCGACACGTGGCGCACCTGGTACGCGACGATGAAAGACACCTTGCTGAAGGCTGCAACGACGCGCGGCGACGTATCATATTGGGAGACCAAACTCGACCAGGGGCGTGGGGTGGGGCAGATTTATTGCACCGCTGTCTACACCATGATCCTGGCTATGCCGTATCATTACATTCCGTTGTACCAACGATGATCACGGGTCGTTGGCTCGCCTTATTTTTCTTCGCCGCGTTTTCCGTGAGCGCGACGCAAACGGCGATCATTGAAACTGATTCGGGAAAGCAATTTTCTGGTGAGTTTCGAATCGAGCCGGGAAAATTGCTCATTACGACGACGAATGGCGCGGCGGAGGAAATCTCACTGGCGCAATTGAAACAATTGCGCGTTGTCCAGGCGGGCGCGGCGACAAACTCGCTCACCATCCTGGCCAACCCTCCCGACCACGGGCTGCTCGGCATCTATTTCAATACGCCCGATTGCACCGGCGACTTCCTTAAGACCCGGTATGACTCGACGATTGACTTTGACTGGGGCCAATCTGCGCCCTTTGCCGATATGAATTCGAACGGCTTTAGTGTGCGATGGGTGGGGCGGGTCATCGTTTCCAACAGTGAGCACTATACCTTTCACACCGTGACCGACGACGGCGTGCGCCTGTGGATCAACAACAAGCTGATCATCGACGCGTGGAAGGACGAGTTCCTGAACCTCGCCGCCGCTCCTTTGCTGCTTATCGGCGGGCAGACCAACGAGATCCGGATGGAAATGTTCGACGCGCGTGACCGCGCGGTAGCGCGGTTATTTTGGAGCAGCCCGACGACACCGCGTTCGATCATTCCGAACGAACGACTTCTCCCGGCGGCAAACCTTCCCCCACCAACGACGCCCGCGACGAAGCCGAAGTACTCTCCCGGGGTGTTGCTTGAAAATGGCTCGTTGCTTCCAGGGACGATTAATTCCGCGGACCGCTCCTCGGTGCGCGTTGCTGGAATCGAGAGTCCCATCTCGCGCGTGCATGTCGCCCGACTGATGTTCCAAACGATCGCGGAACAGCAGGAGACCGTGCTGCAGCGTGGTCGCACCGGCGTGCTTCTCAAGAGCGGTGATTTCATCGAAGGCGACTTCAATGGCATTCGCAACGGAGAAATCGATATCGGATCCGTCGTCCTTGGCCCAAAGAAAGTAAGTGTCAACCAGGCCGTGGCGGTCATTCTGCGCCACGTCCGCTCCACGCCTGCCAACTACGAAGTGACCACGCACAACGGCGGCCTTTATCGCGCTGCCACCCTGCGGCTGCAAAACGACGCGGTGCTCGTCAGCGATCCCGCATTGGGTGCAATAAAAATTCCGGTTGGCGAGCTGCGCGATCTACGCGCTCGATGAAAGCGGACTGAACGTGATAATTTACAAGCGCGCCGCCAGCGCTTGTTGGCTGGCCTCGAATACTTCCTTGTGCAGTGAATTGCCGTTGGCGTCCATGGTCACCACGCAAGGAAAGCCTTCGACTTCAAGTTCCCAAATTGCCTCGGGCGCCCCGAACTTTTCCATCAGATAAACGTTGCGCACGGACTTGATGCACTCCGCGAGGACCTGCGCTGCGCCGCCCACCGCGTGCAGGTAAACGCACCCGCTTTCTTTGCACGCCGCGAGCGTGCGATCGCCCATCCCCCCTTTGCCGATGACTCCGCGAAGGCCGAACTCTTTGATGATTTGGCCCTGGTAAGGCTCTTCGCGAATCGAAGTGGTTGGCCCCGCCGCCGTCACTTTCCAGTTGCCGGATTCATCCTTCATCACTACCGGGCCGCAGTGATACAGAATGCCGTTTCGCAGGTTGACGCCCGTGGGAAGCTTGCCCCCTTCGTGGAGGTACTTGTGGACGGCATCACGGCCAGTGAACAACGTGCCGGAAACCTCAACCGCGTCGCCGACCTTCAGCGAGCGGATCAGCGCTTCGTCGCAAGGTGTCTTGAGTTTCACCATACCGAGTTTAGTAAAGCCAGCCGTCGATCTCGCTGGTGCTGTTGAGCTTCACGCCCTGCCGGCGATACGCCCAGCACATATAGCTGACGCTCACGAAAAACGAAGCGGGCAGGCGATTGGCGGTGCAAATCTTCACGCCGAGCAACGTCGTTTTGCCGCCAAAACCCATCGGGCCGATGCCAAGTTCATTCGCCGTGTTCAGGACGTCCTGCTCGAGCTTGTCCAGCTCGGGAACCGTGTTGCGATCTTCGAGCCTGCGCAAAAACTGCTGCTTGGAAAACTCGTAACCAGTCGCGCGGTCGCCGCCAATGCACACCCCCAGGATGCCCGGTCCGCAACCCTTGCCCTGCGCCTGCAGGACCGCATCGAGAATGACCTTCCGACAACCATCGAGGTCACGATTGGCCTTCAGCTTTTCGATGGGCAACGAATATTGCGCGCCCACGTTTTCGCATCCACCGCCTTTCAGGATCAGCCGCACGTTTGTCTCGGCACCGTGATGCTGATGAAAATGAATCGTCGGGGAGCCCGGTCCAACGTTCGTCCCGTCGTTCACGCCCGTGAGCGAGTCAACCGAATTCTGCCGCAGGAACCCTTTCTTCGTAGCCACGCGCACGGCGCTTTTCGCCGCCTCCTCGAACGCAATCTGATCGAACCCCACGGGACATTCGACGTAAAAAATAATGCTGCCGGTGTCCTGGCAAATCGGCTGAGATTTTTGCTTCGCGAGCTGGATGTTTCGTTCGATGATCTTCATCGCCGACTCAGCGATCGTCCCTTTCTTCTCGCGCTCCAGCGACGCGATGATCGCCGCCTGGACGTCGTCCGGAATCTCCGCCGACGTGCGCCGGATCAGCTCGACGAGCGAATGCTCCAAACCTGTCATACTTACACCGTACGGGCGACCCGCCTCTCTTGTCAACGCGGGGCAGCAAAATGCAAGGCTCCACGTGCGACTTGACCTCAACGGAGCCGCACCCAGACAATGCAGATGATGAAACGCCCCCGTGCTCAAACGAGAAAGGCTGCGCTCGCCCCGCTCGTAACTAAAGCGCGTCCGATACGCAACGGCGTTGTGCCCCTCCGCGAGCGCCGGTTGAGCTTTGGACAGAAATGGGATTACGCCCCCGCGCCCGAAACCGTGCCGGTCCAAATTGTGCCGCGCTACGAATTGTTCATCGGCGGACGGTTCGTTGGGCCGACTTCCGGAAAGTATTTCTATTCGATCAACCCCGCGACGGAAGAGAACCTCACGGAGATCGCGCTCGCCGGCGAGCGCGACGTCGATCGCGCGGTCAAAGCTGCACGGCGAGCCTATGACCACGTCTGGAGCAAAATGCCCGGACGCGAGCGCGGCAAGTATCTCTATCGGATTGCACGGCTCATCCAGGAAAAGTCGCGCGAGTTGGCCGTCCTGGAAACGATGGACGGCGGCAAACCGATTCGCGAAAGCCGTGACATCGACCTGCCGCTCGTCGCCGCGCACTTCTTTTATCACGCCGGATGGACCGACAAACTCGACTATGCCTTCCCTGGCCGCAGGCCACGCCCGCTCGGCGTTGCCGCGCAGATCATCCCATGGAACTTTCCGCTGCTGATGGCAGCGTGGAAGATCGCCCCCGCGCTCGCATGCGGCAACACCGTCGTGCTCAAGCCCGCCGAAACAACCAGCATCACCGCGATGCACCTCGCGCAAATTTTTCAGCAAGCCGAGTTGCCGGACGGCGTCGTCAACATCGTCACCGGGGCAGGGGAAACCGGCGCCGCTCTCGTGAATCATCCTGACGTCAACAAAGTCGCGTTCACCGGATCCACCGAGGTCGGCAAGCAGATCGCCAAAGCAATCGCCGGCACGGGTAAAAAGCTGACGCTCGAACTTGGGGGCAAAGCGGCGAACATCATTTTCGACGACGCGCCTCTAGACCAGGCGATCGAAGGCATCATTCAGGGCATCTACTTCAATCAGGGTCACGTGTGCTGCGCCGGCTCGCGCCTCCTCGTGCAGGAATCGATCGTCCCCGCCGTCGTTCGCAAATTGCGCGATCGCATTCGCACTCTGCGCGTGGGCAATCCTCTCGACAAAAACACCGATGTCGGCGCGATCAACTCGCGCGCTCAGCTCGACAAAATTCGTTTGCTCGTCGAGTGCGGCACGCGCGAAGGCGCGCGGCTCGAGCAGGCGAATTGCATATTGCCGTCGCGCGGCTACTGGTTCCCGCCGTCGTTCCTCACCGGCGTGACGATGTCGAACCGCGTCGCGCAGGAGGAAATCTTTGGTCCCGTGTTGAGTGTGATGACGTTTCGCACTCCCGAAGAAGCTTTCGAACGTGCCAATAACACTCCCTACGGCCTGAGCGCCGGCGTGTGGACGGACAAGGGGAGTAAGACTTTTAAACTGGCCAGCAAACTTCGCGCCGGCGTTGTGTGGGCGAACACCTACAACAAATTCGATCCCGCGAGTCCGTTCGGTGGTTACAAGGAGAGCGGCTTTGGTCGCGAAGGTGGGCTTCAAGGCCTGTCGGCCTACGTCACGCTCGACTGACGCCTAGCGGCGATCCAACCCTTGCGAAATGAAACTGGGCTCCTTCGCACTGCGAACCTTCCGCAGAAAGATCAACGCGCCAACGCCGCTGGCCCCCACGAAAACACCGCCAAGAATGAGCAGGAGAGTAGGCAATGCCGAAGTGCCTGTCGGCGCTGCAATGACGCTGATCGGCGGCTCGACGGTTCGGGCTGACGCCTTCACTTGAGCGGGCACAAATGACGGCAACGGTTCCGGCGCCGTCGCAGCACGGACTTCAGTGGCCGGCGCAGACGGGGCTGGTGCAGTCGCGGCGACGCGCGCTTCGTTAGTCGGCGCCGTCGGAGCAGGCGCCACTGTCACGACTTGAAGCGCTTCATTTGTCGACGTCGCTTGTGCCACGTTCGTCACCGTTGCAACGGGCGTCGCGGCAACAGTCGCGGGAACCGGATTGGTCACCTTCGGCCCTCGCATGATCAAAGCCCGCGACATGTCGATGACAGGCGCATTGGCCGTTCGCGCCGTTTTCGGTTCTGCTTCGACATCGCTTTGAGCGACCACTTGCCCCGACGGCTTGCCAGACGGTGCAGTTGCGGCCGGAGCTTCAGCGACTTCGGGCACCGCGTTCGTAACCGGCGCCAGTTCGGCCAATTCGATTTTGTCCCCGGCTGCCGTCACCGACGCGGCAGTGAACACGCCCTGCCGGGCGACGA
>Ga0137340_1000199_pt1 | contig 13918 bp, 12 predicted proteins | sample EasRivERMLT400_2_FD_102295 | JGI IMG/M metagenome (GOLD analysis project Ga0137340, IMG submission 102295) | Soil microbial communities from meander-bound floodplain in the East River, Colorado, USA - East River MetaG ERMLT400_2 | ecosystem: Environmental > Terrestrial > Soil > Floodplain ...
CTTTGCGCCCGGTTTCACGCACCAGCGGCACGTTGTCTCGGGCGCGCAACGCCACGAGTGAAGTGACGGAGCGCTTCAGGTTTTCCTGCGCTTCATCGGTTTTGAGATAACCCTTCTTCACTTCGTAGGTGATGGTTGAGGCATCGACGGCAGGTTTGTTCGCGCGAATCGGCGGCGTAAACACATGGATCGTATTGTCCTTCAGTGTCATCTCCCACTTTGCCTTCAAGTCGACGTAGTAGGTGTATTCGACCGGCGCACGCGCTTCGACCACAACATCCGGCAGCGGCACGTAACCAAACGCGGTGCTCTTTTCCTCGTGATGCGTGAAAATCTCGGTCTGTTTCAGGGTCGCGAATTGGAGATGTTGATGATTTGAGAGCGTCGTCGCCGTGCTGACGAACGAGGTGGTGATGGTGCCGCGATTGAACGCCGCCGCCACAGTCGCCAAAGCAGTGCCCGTTTTCTCGATGACCTTGCCGGTTTTATCCACGACGTCGCCAGGTAAATCGCGACAGGTCTTGAGGAACAAAGCGGCATTCAACGCGATGACGAAGACGATCATCATCCACAGGGTTGCCTTGGGCCAATTCATCGGCTCTTTGGCAAGTGGCGGTGCGGAAGTTTGCTCCGGCTCGTCAGCCATGGCCCCAGATTAGCCCTTCCCGTGCCGGACGGGAAGCAGGTTTAGGAAGGTTGCGGCGCGCCAGGGACAGCGCGCCCTACCTGCGCGCCCGATGAAATTAGGCTTTCCTGCCAATGCCCCAAACCTACTCTCATACGCAATGAAAAAGATCGCGCTGGGCAATTCGTCGCTGGTTTCCAGCCGGCTCGCGTACGGCTGCTGGCGCATCGCCGGCACCTGGGACGCCGCTGCCGTCACGCCCGACGCCATCGACCGCGGACGTGAAGCCGTGCTCGCCGCGTACGACGCCGGTTACACGCTCTTTGACCACGCGGACATTTACTGCGACGGCGTTTCGGAAACGATCTTCGGCCAGGTGTTGAAGAAAGTCCCGGGAATGCGCCCGCAGATCATCATCGCGACCAAATGCGCGATTCGAAAGTCAGGCGATCCGACGCCAGACGCCCCCTTCCGCTACGATTTTTCTTCCGAGCACATCTTGCGTTCGTGCGAAGCGTCGCTCCAACGGCTCGGTGTCGACTGTATCGACGTTTATCAACTGCACCGCCCCGATTACCTGATGCACCCCGACGAAGTCGCGGCGGCCTTCACTAAACTGCAGAAGGAGGGGAAGGCGCATCACTTCGGCGTCAGCAATTTTCGACCCTCGCAACTCACAGCACTTCAAAAGACGTGTCCCATGCCTCTCATCGTCAACCAGATCGAGATCAGCCTCGCGAATCGCGCGTCCTTCGAAGACGGCACTCTCGATCAATGCCTCAGCGAGAAGATCACGCCCCTCGCGTGGAGCCCTCTTGCGGGCGGATTGTTGGCCGACGGCCCCAAAGCGCTGCTGCCATTCCAGGAAGGCTACCGCACCAAACAGATTGTCACCGTGCTGGACGACATCGCGAAGGAACGCGGAAGCGGCCGCACGGCGGTCGCGCTTGCGTGGCTCCTCAAACATCCGGCGAACATCGTGCCGATTGTCGGCTCAACTCAGCCGCAAAATATCAAGGCGGCCGCCAGGGCCGATAGCATCAATCTCTCGCGCGAGGAATGGTACCGTCTGCTCGAGGCCGCGCGCGGCGAACGTCTTCCCTAATTCATGAGTAACGCCGCCCCACAAACCCCCACCGCATTGGGCTATCGCATGCCCGCCGAATGGGAACCGCACGCCGCGACGTGGTTCACATGGCCGCGGCCCGAAGGCATCAGCTTCCCGGACAAGTATGACACCGTCCCTCCCGTCTACGCGCGGCTGATTCGCGAACTCACCGAAGTCGAGGAGGTCAACATCAACGTGTGGCACGCCGAGATGGAAAATTGGGTCCGCGAGCTACTGCTCAAGCACGGCGCGCCGCTCGAGAACGTGCGGTTCCATCACTTTCCCGCCTACGAACCGTGGTGCCGCGATCACGGGCCGATCTTCATCGTGCGAGAGGTTGAGGGAAAGCACGAGCGCGCCGTTGTCGATTGGGGCTACAACGCCTGGGGCGGCAAGTATCCCCCGTTCGACCTCGATGACGCGGTGCCGCAGCACGTCGCGCGCTTGCGCAATCTGCCGTTGTTCTCGCCCGGGATTGTGATGGAGGGCGGTTCGATCGAATTGAATGGCCGCGGCACATTGCTCACGACCGAGGCGTGTTTGTTGAACAAGAACCGCAATCCTCATCTCTCAAAAGAGCAAATTGAGCGATACGTCCGCGATTACCTTGGAGTCCGCAACATTCTCTGGCTCGGTGAAGGCATCGTCGGCGACGACACCGACGGCCACATCGACGATCTGTCACGATTTGTGAACGCGACCACGATAGCCACGATCGTCGAAGAAGATCCTGCCGATGAAAATTACGCAATACTCCAGGAGAATTTGAAGCGACTAAAGACCGTGCGAGACCAGGACGGCAAATCATTTCGTATTGTAGAGTTGCCCATGCCCGGGCGCGTGGAACATGAAGGCCAACGCCTGCCCGCGAGCTACGCCAACTTTTACATCGCTAACGAAAAAGTTCTCGTCCCGACCTACCGCCACCGCAATGACGCGAAAGCAGTCGAAGTGCTACAGCAGGAATTCAAAGATCGCCGCGTGATCGGGATTGATTCGACGGAGTTGATCTGGGGCCTCGGTTCATTCCACTGCATCACGCAGCAGGAGCCCAAATAAAAAGCCAGGTCATCGTTGACCTGGCCTTCGCAAATCATAACCTCGGGGAGACTGCTCCCCGAGGTTAACTACATTGCCGTTTACTTCTTGATATCAGAGCTCTTGTCCGGATCGCTGCTGCTCTTGCTCGGATCGCTGCTGCTCTTGCCGGAGCTCTTGTCGCTGCTCGTTCCAGTGCTGCCCTGTGAGCCCGCGCCCGTGCCGGTTTCCGGCTGCACGCCGAAGTGCGCATACACCTGTTGGCTCCAGTTCGCGTTCATTTCCGGCCAGCGGCTGCGGTCAAACGATGGCGCCGACTGAAGCTTCGACTTGTCTGTGTTCAGCGTGAAGCTGGGCTGACCCGCCGAGGCTGACGCCGAAGCATAAACGCCGCTCGAGGACGGACTCGTGCTGCTCGGTGTGGAACTCGGGCTTGTGCTGCTCGGGCTCGTGCTCGAGGGATCCGTGCTCGTGCTGGTGCCACGCGTTGTGCTGCTCGCGCTCGGCGTGCCGCCCTGGGCGGATGCGCCACCGCTTATGCTCAGAAGCTGCCACGGCACCGGGACCAGTTTGCCCTCCGATGAAAGGATCGCGAAGGCGATCCGGCCGCTGGTGGGATGCAGCAACACATCTTCGATGCGGCCGGCATCCTCACCGGACGTCGTCTTCACCTGTGAGCCCATGATCTTCGTGCTCCGGAAATGTTGCTGCTGTCCGGCATAGCCAGCCCCTCGGCCCGTCGCGCTCAATGTCGACGAACTCGATTGTCCCGGCTGACTGGAAATTCCAGGCTGGGTTGATGTCCCGGTCTGGCTGGATGGATCGGTCTGACTCTTACTCGACGAACTGGACGGACTCGTCTGCCCCGCTTGTTGGGCCAGGGCCGTGGACGCGGCCAACGTCGTCACGCATAACAGCAATGGTAGTCTCATTTCTATTCTCCTTCTTTTGATGCTTCCTTTAGGAACCCGATTGGCTGACAACACACGCTGCCAGTTCGAGTGCTCGTAAACCTAAGTTCCGGGCACGGCTGCTCAAATGGGGCAAAACCCTGAACTTTCTTTCACCAATGGCGACCGACTCATGACGCTGCTTGCTGTCCTCCTCGAACGTTTGCAAACTCTCAACCGTTCAATGAAGCGCCTTAAAGTTATCGCAGCCATGTCCACCAATCGAGTCATCGGCTGCGGCAACAAGATTCCATGGCATCTGCCCGACGATTTCAAATGGTTCAAGCAGATCACCACCGGCCACACAATTGTTATGGGCCGCAAAACGTTCGAGTCCATCGGGCGGCCGTTGCCGAATCGCAAAACGATCGTCGTCAGCCGCGGCGGCTTTGCCCATCCGGGGGTCCTAACCATTTCAAATCTCGAAGCGCTCGATCTCGATGCCGAGCCTGGCGAGGTATTCATCTGCGGCGGCGCTCAACTCTACGCGCAGACTCTTCCACTTTGCTCCGACCTTTACTTAACGCTCGTCAAGCGCGAGATAGACGGCGACGCCTTTTTTCCACCGTTTGAAGACTGCTTCGAGCAAATCAAAGTGATTGCCGACAACCCGGACTTCTCGATCCTCCACTTTCGGAATCGCGAACTTGCCCAATAACCCCACGTAATCCTTGCAAAACAGGGCGGTATGGATACTTTGTAGCCCTGCTACTGTGCGCGCTTAGCTCAGCGGTAGAGCATTACCTTCACACGGTAGGGGTCGCAGGTTCGAAACCTGCAGCGCGCACCATCTCAAAACCCCGTTCCGATTTACAAACTGCCCGCCCGTGGCGATTTCAAGACCGGCTTCTTTTCCGTGAGCAATGGCCCCCCGGAAAGGTTGAGCAGGCGTTTGGCTTCCTTCAGCAGGAATTGCGTCTCGGTGAACGGTTCGTAGCTGATGTCCTGCCAGCGCACCATGCCGTTGCCGTCGATCAGGAAAGTGCCGTGCAGCGGCATTTTTTCGAAGTCATCGTAAGCGCGATACGCCTTGAACACATCGAGCTTCTCGTTTGAGACGAGCGGAAACGGAAAGCCATCTTCGCTCTTGCTCTTCTCGAGCGCCTTCTTCAGGCCGTCCGCCGAATCTGTGCTCACCGCGAGCAACGAAATGCCCGCGTCTTTGTATTGCGACGCCATGGGCGCAAACAAATTGAGTTGCTCGATACAGTGAACGCAGCCGTGCCCGAGGTAAAATATCGCCACCAAAGGTTTCCCCCGGTAATCCTTCAGCGACACCTTTTCGTTCTCCGAATCGCGCAGTACGAACTCCGGCGCGGGCGATGGCCCCCAGCGAAACGTGCCGAGTCTCTCCAACGGCGGGCGGTCGCCGACGTCCGTTGCGGGTTTGTATGGCAATCGCCAGTCCTCTTTGAATCCAAGCGATTTCGCCAGCGGCTTCAGACGCTCAAACACCGGAAGATTCAAGTCCGCCTGCGCAGCGACCGTGCGCAAGCGCTCGAATTGCTCTTTGGCTTCGTCTTCCTTGTCGCACTCGTTCAAGATGTTCACGTAACTTGCCAGCGCTTGCACCTGGTTTGTCGAGTCGTCCACCGCTTCCTTCGCCAGTTTCACGGCTTTCTCTTTGTCGTCGAGTTTCAAGTGGAGTTTCGCCAGCCGTTCTTTCCCAATGTCCTTCAGGTCGTCGAGCAGTTTTGAGGCTTCATCATTTTTCTCGCGCGCGACCAATTCATAGAGCCGCAGTTCCTGGAGCGATTTCTCCATCGACTTCACTTTGCTCATGTGCGCGTCGAGAGCTTCGGTCATCGCTTTCTTTACGTCCTCGTCGGACTTCTTTTCTTTGAGCGCTTTCGCTTCCGCTTCCTCCATGTCCTCGCGCCGCCAATCCTTTTCCGTTTTGATGGCGGCTTCGAGCGCCGAAATCTCCCCCATGCCGTTTTCAACGTCTCCTTTGCTGAAGTACGCGATGCCCAGGGCCCTGGCGCGCCTGGCTTGCTCCTCGGGAATATCCGTCGGTTCCAGGTAAGTCGTTTTCCCGAGCGTGATCAAATCGTCCCACAGCTCCCACCGCGTGTATAAATCCGTCAGTCGGGTGCGCCCGTACGACGCGCTATTGTCGCGCCGGCGATTCGACGGCGTCTCAGCGCCTGGATACGAGGGCGTTGAGTTGGTCACGCTCTCAGCTGTTTTCGATCGGCTCAGGGCGTTGTATTTTGGGTGCCGCGGCAACTCGACCATGTTCTTCGCCAGGTCGATTGCTTCGCGAACGCGCCCGAGGTAACTCAGGTTCCGCACCAGCCAATCGTTATTGTGCGCGTAGTTGTGAATCTGGTCCGGCAACACGCGGTTGCGCATCATGTAGGCGTGGTCCACCCGCGCCGATGCTTCCTGCTGCCACGCCGCGTCGGCGTAACGGTGCAACGCCGAATACGTGTGCCCGGGCATGTGCCACATGTGGGCGATCGCGGGCGAACCCTGGCCGCAGCGCGCCGCCGAATCGAGCGCCCGGCGGTCTGCTTCGTTGTTCCATAAATGAATGCGCGCGTGGTGCACCGGGTGCAACGGGCTTTTCGCCAGCACTTCGCGCGCGAGCGCGTCCGTCGCGGTGTGGCTGGAGATGCGAATGCGTCCGTTGTTGTCCCAAATCTTGAACGCGAGAAACGTCTTCGCTTCGAGATCATCCGGGAACTCCTCGACGATCTGTTCCAGCGCTTTCACGTACTGGCGATGCCGATCGTCGCTCGGCGGCGCATTGGTCGACCGGCTCGAACTCGACCGCGACTTCTTCAAGTAAAAATTTGCCAGCGAATTTACGTAGAGCAATTCGCGGCGGCCAAGGTCGTTCGTGAGCTTCACCGCTTTCTCCATGAACTCCTTTGCGCGCGTCTCATTCTGCACGTTGGCCATCGCCATGCCCCAGTAAGCCATCGCGCAGTTGGTCTCCAGCATCGCCACCTGGCGGAAGGAACGTTCGGCTTCGAAATACCAAAACCCGTGCAACTGCCCAATGCCCTGGTTGAAAAACGCTTGCGCTTCCTTCGATTCGCTCGCGATCGGGAAATTGATCTTCGGCATGCCGTCCATCAGGTAGGCGGCCTGGCGAGGGCCTTCGTTGAAGGCTTCGCCGTGCAATGAATGGCCTGCTTTGGTGGTCTCATCTCCATCGGCAAGGCACAACCCGACCGATGCGAACAAGATCCCAACGAGCAATGTCCTGACGTTCATAAAACTGGTGGACGACCTTCTCACCCTACTCCCGAATCCAGCCGAGGCTCAAGCGTGAAGTGGCTTCAGGCCCTCAATCTTCACCCCTGAGTGAGAGAGCGGCCTTCGCCGCCGCGGCTAATTGAAACCGCGTGAAGGGCGACTTCACCGCCCCGTCCAGCAACCGCAGCGCGCCGGCTTCCAGGGCGGTGAAGTCACTGTCGTAACCCACGCCGATGACCAGCACATGACTTGTCGGCCCCGACCACTTTAAGAAGTGGATCAGACGGTCGGCTTCGCCAGCTCTCGTCAAGTCCACCACCACCATTCCCGGCTTGTTGGTGTCGTCGCTGCGCGGGATCTGGTCGAGCGCCTCGGCCGTCGAACTGTAGACGCCCACGTCATCCAGCCGGAGGGCGGTCTTGACGGACTCGATAAAGGAGAATTTCGGACTGACGGCGTAAACCTTCACTGACTACAGACCATTGATTTACTGACCACTGATTTTGCCTGCCCTGCCTTCAGGCCCAACTCTCCACTCTCAACTCGGCGCTCTTATCTGGAAACTCCGGCGCTCACCTACTTCCCGTCTGCAAAAGCTGGTAGGGTCCTTAATCCATCCGGCTCCTTCCTTCCCCGCGGGTTACGGACCACACCTACCGTGCGCGCTTCGCTGTCAGTCGTAGATTTGTGACGTGGCGGACACCAGTTCGTAATTGTCGTCAGGACCGCCCGCTATGAAACGGAACCCGATTCGCTGGCTGAAACGCCTGCTGGCGCGGCGTCGCCCCACGGGCCCGCTTGCAGTCGCAAAGGCCGCATGCCGTGCGGAGGACTGGCCGTGGCTGGAGCCTGCTTCCGTGGAAAGCAATGCGTTGCACTGGGTCGTGAGCACCGGCACTGATCCATCCGGCCGAAGCGCCCGCATCGTCATTCGCAAAAGCACCGGCAGAATTCTCTGCAAATCCTTCATGCGGCGGCGTCCGCTCGTGGTTCCCCACTGACTTAAAGAAGTAATCAGTATTCAGTGGTCAGGATTCAGAACCTGTTAGTTGCAGCACACGAATAATGCGGTCTACCAAAGCGGCACGGGAGTGCACTCCACGACGCTGCCGCGGATGATCCTGGCACCGCAAGTTTCGCGAGGCCCGGGAGCAGCGCAGGGCCCTGTGAAACCGCTTGCTGATTCATGGGACGATCTTACGCTGGAATGACCAGATACCAATATATGGAAGGTCAAATCAAACACTACAGTGACAAGCTGGAATATGAGACGGATGCGTGGGACTTGAAGGCCGCGCTGGACAAAGGCGAGAGGATCGTGGTGGTGGATGCGAGGTCGCCGCAGAGTTATAACGCGGAGCATATTCCCGGAGCGGTGAATATTCCGCATCGAACAATGACGGAGGAGTCAACGCGGCAGTTGGATCGCAGCGCGTTGTATGTGGTGTATTGCGACGGGATCGGGTGCAACGCTTCGACGAAGGGAGCGTTGAATCTAGCGCGTTTGGGATTTCGGGTGAAGGAGTTGATGGGCGGGTTGGTTTGGTGGAAACAGGATGGGTACAAGACGGAGGGGTTGGAGGTGGAGTGAAGAAATCCCAGGCGCCAAGGGGCGAAGTAATCGGTAATCAGTTGTGCCAGTAATCCGTTCAGAAGACCGCGTGAACGCGGAACTCCGACGCTTGACTGGATGCGGCACGTGCAACGGGTGATTCGAAAGCGCGAAGAGAGCTCTGCGGGGAAGCTTTGAAGGTGCTGTGCAGGACGACGGGAGAGCGGACGGCGGCGGAGCGCCGTCCCTACCTAAAAGAGGGATTTGTAGAGAATGCCGATGGCGGCAGAGCCAAGGACGACGGGGACGACGTTCCAGTTCCATTTCACAAGGCCCGCAAAGATCGCGAGGCTCAATATCAGCGCGAACGGGTCGAATACGCCAGGCTGCGGAGTGATGACGTGCCAGCCGAACCAGATCGCGAGGTTAAGAATGACGCCTACGACGGCGGCGGTCACTGCGGAGAGCGTCGTCGTCAGTCCGCGGTGGCCGTGGAGTTGTTCGATGTGCGGAGCGCCGAGAAAAATCCAGAGGAAGCATGGCACGAAGGTTGTCCACGTCGTCATGAGCGCGCCGAGCGTGGCGGAGGTTAGCGGCGGCAGGGGGCCGGGGTGATGCCATGCGCCAACAAAGCCGACGAATTGCAAAACCATGATCAACGGGCCGGGCGTTGTCTCGGCGAGTCCGAGGCCATCGAGCATTTCGGTGGCGCTGAGCCACTGATAGTTTTCAACGGCCTGCTGAGAGACGTACGGGAGGACGGCATAAGCGCCGCCGAAGGTTACCATGGCGGCTTTGCTAAAAAACAAGCCTTGCTGTGGGATCGTGTGATTCCATCCGAGGAATGCACCGGCGAGCAACAAAGGCGCGAACCAAAGGGCGACGCACACGGCGACAACCTGGACCGCGCGTGACCACGAAGGACGCGTATGTTCGAGTGGGGCGGTTGCCGTGTCGTTTCCATGCTTCACGACGAGGAATTTGTTGGGCCAAACTTTGCCGCCGACAAATCCAATCAGCGCGGCCGCTCCAATAATGACAGGGAAGGGGACTCGAAAGAAGTAAATCGCCACGAAAGCGAGACCAGCGAGGGTCCACATCACGTCGTTCTTGAGGGCCTTTTTGCCGATGCGAATCACCGCCGCGCCGACGATGGCCAGCACCGCGGGCTTCAGGCCGTAGAACGCCGAGGCAATCCATGAGACATTTCCGAATTTCACGTAGACATAACTCAGGGCCCACAGGATGAATATGGATGGGAGGACGAACAGCACGCCGGCGACGATACCGCCCCAAGTGCGGTGCAGCAGCCAACCGATGTAAGTGGCAAGCTGCGTGGCTTCCGGCCCGGGGAGGAGCATGCAGTAGTTAAGGGCGTGCAAGAATCGGTTCTCATCGATCCACTTGCGGCGCTCGACCAACTCGGAGTGCATGATGGCGATTTGGCCCGCGGGCCCGCCGAAGCTGATGAACCCGAGCTTCAGCCAGAATCGAAATGCTTCAGCGAAGGTGGGGGAGCGCGAAGCCGTCGCGCCGTCGTCCGCTTTTTGCTTTTGTGCATCGGCTTGCACCCGGCACAATCTGGCGTGGGCGCGCTGTATCGCAACATCATTCGGCCAATGTTGTTCGGGTTTGACTCGGAGCAGATCCACAATTTCACGATCAAAACTCTTGCCAGGCTCAGCGCTTCCACCGTTACGTGCGATTTGTTCCAGGATTTTTTTGGCGCGCCTCGGCTGCCCGTCCAGGTCTGTGGCTTGAACTTTCCGAACCCGGTCGGCCTTGCGGCGGGAATGGACAAGCACGCCGCGGCGGTGCCGGTGTGGGAGGCGCTGGGATTCGGTTTTGTGGAACTGGGCGGTGTGACCTGGCACCCGCAGCCGGGCAATCCCGCGCCGCGGATGTTTCGCGCGGTCAGGGACGGAGCGCTGATCAACCGAATGGGCTTCAATAATCCCGGCGCGGAAGCGATCGCGGAAAAGCTTGCAGCGTGGAAGCGTGCGGAGCGCTGGCCACGGCATCCGGTCGGGATCAACCTTGGCAAATCCAAAATTACGCCCCTCGAACGCGCGTCGGAGGATTACGCGAACTCGTTTCGCCGCTTGCGCTCGCTGGCTGATTTTTTTGTCGTGAACGTCAGTTCGCCAAACACGCCGAATCTCCGGCAACTCCAGGACAAAGCGGCGCTGGACGAAATCCTCGCCGCGCTTCAGCAGCAGCAGGCTCCCGGCGACCCAAAGCCGATCTTCGTCAAAGTTGCTCCCGATCTCGCGTTCGAAGCGTTGGATGAAATTTTGGAACTTGTCGCGCCGCGCGGCCTCGCCGGCGTCGTCGCGACCAACACGACAATCAATCGGCCAGAAACGTCGGATCCGGAGTTGCGACGCATCTACGCCGAGGCCGGGGGATTAAGCGGCAAGCCACTCCAGAAGCGCAGCACCGAGGTGATCCAACATTTGTATCGGCAGACGAAAGGAACGTTGCCGATCATTGGCGTGGGCGGGATTTTCAGCGTGCAGGATGCATGGGAGAAGATCACCGCCGGCGCTTCCCTGCTGCAGATTTATACGGCCCTGGTCTACGAAGGTCCCGGGGTGGCCGGCCAACTCATTCGGGGCATCGCAGCGCGCCTCGAGCAGCGCGGTATGCGCAGCTTATCTGAGGCTGTTGGAACTGCTGTGTAATTAGTCAACCACAGACCAGAATTTCCCAATTCGGGACACACGTGCCCTACCTACAAAGCGCCGCCCTGATGGCACTTTTCTTGCGGTCAAAGACTTAACCCTTCACAGCGGTTCAGCGGTGGTTGGAAAGACGAGCGGAGGCGCTGAGCGCATCCCAAGCAAGTATGAAAAGACGTGATTTCGAAACGAGTTTTACGAAGGGTCAGCCCTTGCGAGTGCTTCTGTTGGAAGACGACCCGGACCACGCGAAGCTCTGGTTGCTTGCGCTCGAAAAAGGTGGTTACACCGTCAAAGGGGATGTCGTGGCGACTCGCGCCGAGTTCTCGCGGTGCCTGGACACGAAAGAGCACGACGTTATCCTGAGCGACTACCAGTTGCCCGGGTGGACGGGCTTGAAGGCGTTGGAACTAGTGAAGGAACGGGGGCTGGAGATCCCGTTTATTCTCGTCACGGGTGAGGCGTCGGAAAAGACGGCACTGGAGGTGATCGATCGCGGGGCTGACGACTATCTGTTTAAAGACGAGCTCAGTCGCCTGGTGCTGACGGTTCGCCGTGTCATGCGTGAGCAGCGTTTGGTGCGCGAGCGGCGGCAAGCGGCAGTGGAGAAGGAAAAACTTATCGCGCAACTGCGCGAGGCGGCGGAGGAAGTGCGCCGGCTCAACGGCATGTTGCCGATTTGCATGGGTTGCAAACGCATTCTCGACGCCAAAGGCCGATGGCATCGCATCGAGCTGTTCATTCAAAAGCATTCGCGAGGACAAGTCAGCCCGTGCATTTGTCCTGATTGTTCAACGGATATCACGGCGCGAGCGAAGGCGCGTCCACGACCGCCGACGCGCGGAGAGCACTACTGAGCGGCGCGGCGTCCGGAGTTCTCGCGGCTCTTGCGGGTTTTCACGAATTGCTTGAGCAAGTCGGAGTTGCTTTCAAAAAACGTCGCGAGATCCTCGATGATGTCGACCGTCGCCGGGCTCAGGTGATGCTCGATTCCCTCGATGTCCCGCTTCTGCGTTTGCTCATCGAGCCCGAACAACGAAAAAAAGCGCGACAAGGTTTCGTGGCGTTTTTGAATGCCGGTGGCGACCGCCTTGCCCTTTTCTGTGAGGACAAGGCCGCGATACTTTTCGTAGTTGAGATAGCCGAGTTCGCCGAGCTTTTGCACCATGCTCGTGACCGATGCCTGTTTGACGTCGAGGGACGACGCAATGTCCACGACGCGGGCGTAGCCCTTCTCTTCGATCAACTCGTGAATTCGTTCGAGGTAATCTTCGGCGCTTTGGCTGGGCGCTGGCTCCGGCATCACGACGTAATAAACCACACGGGCAATCGGGCTGACAAGGCATGATGCGCGCGGGGCTTTATGCGAAGAAGCCGTTACGCATCGCTTCCAAAGCGCGGAACATCTTGCACAGAGATCTGCCCCATCGGTGGAGAGCGATTCGCCGCCACCGGTCTCTCGGGCGTCACGGTGGCGAGCCACGTCCGAGATTGCTCCGCAGCCACGCGAGCAAGTCGGCCATATGGGCCGGACTGAGTCCTTCTGCATATGAGGGCATCAACGATGTCGCCAGACGGCGCACGCCCAGCACGTCTTTGCGCAGCAGCACCTGCTCGACGCCGTTGGCTTGCTTCAAGGTAAGACTCGTTGCGTCGTCGCCTTTCAAAAGCCCGATTATCGCTCCGCCATCGCGTGTCTGCACCAGGGTCGTCTCATAACCGGGCCGGATGCGCTCGTTCGGAATCAGAAGATCTTTCAACAATGCTTCCTCGGCCATCCCAACCTGTCCGATCAGGTCCGGGCCGACTTCGTGGCCTTCGTTTCCAATGCGATGACACGTCGCACACGCTTGCAGAAAAATTTCGTGGCCGCGCTTGAGATTGCGAGGTCCGCCCAGTGCTGCGACGAATTTTCGAAACGTCTGTTCGCCGATCTCTTCGATGGCTGGCAGCTGCCCGGGCGGCACCAATGATTCGTCGTCGGCCACAGTTGCGACGAACGTGTCCTCCAATGTGCGCGCCGCGGTGCGCACCTCAGCAACCGGACTCGCGGCGAGAGTTGCGAGTGCCGCGCGCGCCGATTTGTGAGCGAGCGGTTTGTGCGGTGCGTTCTTCCGGCCTTTCGTGAGGCCATTGAGCACGGCCACTTGAATATCCGCCTTTGCCCTGCCCACGAGGCTGAGCGTGCTGTTGAGATCCGATTCATCTCGCCGCGCAGCGATCGTTTGCGCGAGCGCTGGCAGGAAGGGCGTGGCGCTTCCGGGTTCGCGCAAAAGCAGGCCAAGCATTTCCACGCCACGACCGCGCAGCGACGACAACAGCGCGGCGTCCATCCAGCGAGCACTGAGGTTCTCGCGCGTGAACTGCGCCAACATGGCTAAGGCGCGTGGGTCACGAGCTTCCCCGAGACTCAAGGCGAATTGGATTTGTACACGCGGATCCGACTCCGTCGCGGCTGCAGACAGCGTCGCATCCAGCAGGGCGCTACCTTCCTCTTTGGCAAACCAGCGATCGGCCAGTTGCAAGGCGTGTATGCGAATCGCTGCGTCGGCGTGTTTGATGAATGGCTGCACGTCCGACGGCCTCAGCATGCTGAGTTGATCGAGCGTGTGCAACACAGTGACGAGTGCAAATGATTCGGCTTTCTTGTCGGCAAGCAATCCACGCAAGATCGGCGTGCTATTCGCCTCTCCCCGTTCAACCAGCAGGCGTTGCGCGGTCTGTCGCCGCCAAAAGAGCGGGCTGGCGCATTCGCGC
>Ga0137340_1000200_pt1 | contig 13911 bp, 13 predicted proteins | sample EasRivERMLT400_2_FD_102295 | JGI IMG/M metagenome (GOLD analysis project Ga0137340, IMG submission 102295) | Soil microbial communities from meander-bound floodplain in the East River, Colorado, USA - East River MetaG ERMLT400_2 | ecosystem: Environmental > Terrestrial > Soil > Floodplain ...
ATTACGGCTATTTTATTCAGCAATTCGGGCATCAATTTCATGTTGTAAACACTAGTGATGCCGCGTCAGCCCGGCGGCAAATCGAAGAAATTCGTCCGGATGTTCTACATGTTCACAATGAAAACTGGCACGCCTTACTGAGGGACTCTCCCGCCCCAGTTAACATTCTCACAACGCATGACGGACTTCTCTTTGAGAAGATTACGAACGCCAATAGAAGACGGGAAAGTATCTACGAAAAAGGTTTCAACGAGGGGACCTTCCACGTCCACTGCCTCTCAAAAGCGGTGCAGCAATACTTCCTGGATATTGGCCTTTCAAGGGAGCGCTTGTTTTTCCTTCAAAATGGCGCCCGATCAGACTTATTTCGTTTTACAGACACACCCAAGCTTCCCCATCGTGCCATCTGCCTGGCCCGGGTTAGTTTGCGCAAACGCCAGCACCTGCTCTCAGACCTGGAATGCGTGGATTTCGTTGGACCCAGGTCTGATCCTGCGTTTGATTACAACATCAAACGCTACCTTGGCGAGTGGACAAAGGCGCAACTATATTCGCACCTAACCGACTACGCGTGTCTTGTCCTGCTGAGCGCGTCCGAGGCGGCTCCGCTGGCAACCTGCGAGGCGCTGATGGCTGGGTTGGGTGTGGTTGTTTCGGAGGCTTCATCGGCCAACCTGGATTTGAACCAGCCATTTGTGAGCGTTGTCCCGGAGTCAAAGGTGCGGAACACCGCCTTTGTGCTGAAAACGATCCTCCAGAACCAGGAGGCCGCAGTAAAAATGCGCAGGGAAATCCGCGATTACGCCAGAGCAAACTTCGATTGGAGGCTGATTGTTGAAGATTATTTGAAGCGCCTCCACATTCTTCAACCACTGCGCCAAGGCCACTCCGATGGATCCTTCGCCCCGGGCATTTGCCGACGTCCAGACATCAACTCCAACCAACCGAATCTCCCTTCTTTAAAATATGGGACCGGTCAACCAAACATTCAGCAGCCCTGAGCCGGCCGCGATTCGCGATTCCGGCGCCGTTGTCACGGCGGTGATGATTACGGGAATGCATGCGGCGAGATATCCCCTGGCTAAAGTCGCGATTGAATGTTTTAAAAACCAAACCTATAAAAACAAACAGCTGTTGATTATTAACCACGGTGAACAATCTCTGGCTTGTGGAGATCCCAGAATCCATGAGGTGCGAGTAACCAAGAAAGAGAGCGAGACCGTCGGTGATTTACGGAATCTTGCCTTCCAGTTCGCGACCGGAGACTTCCTGATTACCTGGGACGATGACGATTGGTACCATTCGCGCCGCATCGAGCTGCAGATGAGCGCTCAAAAGGAAGATGCGGCCGTCCTGTTAATGAACAGGATTCACTATAGCTTTGAAAATGGGTGCTCACGATATGCTTCCGCGACCACCGGATGGGAGGCAACGGTCTTGCACCCCCGGGACGTGCCTTTTCGTTATCCGAGCTTGCTTCGAGGAAGCGACTCGATGTTTGTAAATCAGTTTAAACAGCGAATCGTCGTGGACGATGATCCAATGATGTATATTCGGTTTTATCACGGACTAAACCTTTGGGACGCCAAGCACATAATGAAGGATTTGGCCAACCCGGACTTAAAAAATGAGCTCAAGATCAAGGCTGAACATCAACGTCTATTGGAGTGTGTACTCGCGTTGTACAAAAACGCCGGCTACGATCATGGCTTCGGACGCAAAACGCACAACAAGTCCACGACGGGACCGGTCGCTCATTAACCTAACGGTGGTTCTCGTTTTTTCGAGTGAAAGGGTCTACGCCAATGTCAAATTATTCCGATAGCGTTGCCGCCGCAGTCCAAACGTTTCATGCCAACAACCTCACTGCCGAGGAGAATAACTGCGTCTCTCAAATAGAGGCCTTACGAAAGAATCTACTCCTGTCGAGGGAACGTATGGTCGTTCGCGATTTTGGAGCTCGTCGGCCGGACTTGCGCCTGACGTCCGTTGAACTCGTCCAAGGGGAAACAAAGGAAATTGCGTTGTCCGAACTTTGCGCTAAGGCAAGCAAGTCGCCTTCCTGGGCGACTCTTTTGTTTGTTCTTATCAGAAGGCTTCGACCAGCCGTCTGCCTGGAGCTGGGAACCTGTCTTGGGATCTCCGCGGCATATACAGCGGGGGCGTTACAGCTGAACGGACACGGAACGCTGGTTACAATTGAAGGCGATGAAACCCTTGCGGCCAAGGCTCGAGAACATTTGGCGTCGTTAAACTTCTCCAATGTAAAGGTGTTATCCGGCCGTTTCGCTGAGGTACTTCCATCCGTGCTCGAGAAGATTCGGCCGTTGGACTTCGTGTTTGTCGATGGGCATCACGACGGAGAAGCGACCGTGAGCTACTGGACATCGATCAAGCCAAAGCTGTTCAGGCGCAGTATTGTTATTTTCGATGATATCTCCTGGTCGAGTTCCATGAAGCTCGCGTGGAAGCGCATTTCTAAAGACGCCTGTGTATTTAATGCAATCGACTTGGGAGATATCGGTGTTGTTATCATCGATACGTGATACTAGTCACCGCGCCTGTTGCACCCGTTCTGCCTGCCCGGTCTAATGCGGAATGCCCCTATTTGGGGGACACGCACTCAGGTGTCTCTGCGAGCATTCTTGCTGGTTCGATGAGTGGTTCGGCCGTGACCTCGTCCTTGTCCTTGAGCTTGGACTAGAGCTTTTCGATTTTGCACTCCTCGGGCCGACTGGGCGCGCGAGGCCGAGCCTTAATAGCTGCCGCTCGTTCTCGAAGAAGGTCCTCTGCCAAAGGTAGAAGAGAAGAGAGTTGGTTGGATGTGAATTTCGGGCAAACCTCCAGATTGGCTTTCTCCAGCAGATACTCGCGGAACATTTTGACTTTGTCCTGGTGTGAGAAGTCGCGTCTTTCTTAATTCATGTGTTTGGGTATAGCTAGCCGAACACCCCGATTTTCCAATTCCGTCTGAAGCAGAACACGATCATTAACAATTCGTTCAATTACTGCGCCTTTTTTTCTTGCTTCCGTTCGTCCACACACTATCTAATTCGGCAAACAGAAATCCCTAGCGGAATCGTTTTCGTATATTCGTGAAGGTCGTGATTTTTTGCGGTAGACTAGGTACGCGCTTGCGCGAAGAACCCGAATTTCGGCGCAAGCCTATGGCACCGATCGGTGATCCGCCGTCCTTTGGCACGTTATGAAGACTTATGCTTATTACGGACACAAACACTTTGTGCTTTGCCTTGGCCATAAGGGTGAGGTGATCAAGGAGTACTTTCGCAACTATCATTGGAATACCAGTGATGTAACTAACTCTCCGGCTCGGGCCGCGGCCGCAAATAGGATATCACAATCAACATGACGAGGAGCACCGGAGCGTGACACTCCTGGACACGGGACAGAACACAATGACAGGCGGACGCCTAAAGCGTGTGATAGCCTTCATTCAGCACCTGACGCACTTGTGGAAAACGGGGCGTGCGCCGCGAAAACTCTGGTGAAATGTTTAGCTCCTTCTTCAAAGAAAAACGCGTGCTGGTCACGGGGCACACCGGTTTCAAAGGCGCTTGGCTTTCACTTTGGTTGAGACATCTCGGCGCTAAGGTCTTCGGGATCAGTTTGCCCCCCCCCACCGCGCCAAACTTGCACGAACTGATCAACAACCACGTTTTCACCCGTGAGATCACCTGTGACACTCGGGACTTGGAGCGACTGGCGCCCGCCATATTGGCAACCGACCCGGAGGTGATCTTCCATTTGGCCGGCCAAGCGATTTCTCGGCGCTCCTACCAAGAACCACTTGAGACATTTCAGACGAACGTGAACGGGACCCTGAATGTTCTCGAATCAGTGCGCCGCGCGAGGCTGAACTGTGTGGTGATCGTAATCACGAGTGATAAATGTTATGAAAATCGGGAGTGGGAATTTGCCTATCGCGAGAATGACGCGCTCGGTGGTCATGACGTTTACTCCATGAGTAAAGCGGCCGCCGAATTGGCGACACAGGCTTGGAAGAAGTCCTTTTTTCTAACCGACCCGAAACTCGGCCCAGTCGCTACAGTCCGTGCCGGAAATGTGATTGGCGGCGGTGATTATGCGCCCGACCGAATTGTGCCCGATTGTGTTCGGGCTCTAATTCGAGGCGAGGCCATTCAGGTCCGGAACCCGTCCGCGACCCGACCATGGCAACATGTCCTCGCGTGCCTCAGCGGATACTTATGGCTCGCAGTCCGTTTGCACCAGGAGCCGAACATTTCAGCCTCATGGGGGGGGACTTTCAACTTCGGGCCGGATGGATCGGGCCGACAGACTGTGGGAACATTGGTCCAGGAGTTTCTCAAAAGCTGGCCTGGAAAATGGATCGATGCATCCGACCCAAAGGCGCCACACGAGGCGAAACTTCTCTCGCTTTCAATTGAGAAAGCGGGCGCACTCCTGGGCTGGTATCCATGTTGGACCTTTGCCCAAACGGTGCAGCAAACCGCCGCTTGGTACTATCAGCGGCATGTAGCCGGCGATCCGAATATCCTGCAATTGTCGATCCGCCAAATCGAAGATTACTCTGAAGTGGCCCGCGCAAAGAGTCTAGCCTGGGCAGCATCTGCATGAGTGTGCCTTTCCAATGCCGTTCCTGCTCGAGCAACGAGAACTCGTTGCTCCTTGACTTGGGGGTCCAACCGCTCGCCGGCAATTTTTTGCGGCCGGAGGAGCTGCACAACGACCAGAGGTTTCCACTGCGCCTGGCACTTTGTCGTGCTTGCTGGCTGATGCAAATCGTAGAACTGGTGCCACCGGTCCAGCTCTTTTCGGAATATCTTTATTTTTCGTCGTTTTCGGAGACGATGTTACGGCATGCCAGGGACGCTGCCGAACGGTACATTTCAGAGTTTGCGCTGGGTCCTAGCAGCCAGGTTGTCGAGATTGCCAGCAATGACGGATATATGTTGCAGAATTTCGTCCACCACGGGATTCCTTGCTTGGGAGTAGAGCCGGCTGCCAACGTCGCGAAGGTGGCGCGCGAAAAAGGTATTGAAACGATCATCGATTTTTTTGGCTCGTCACTGGGCCAAAAACTTGCTGATAGCGGCCGGCAGGCTGACCTGGTTTTAGCTAACAATGTCTTCGCGCATGCGCCGGAGGCAAATGGTTTTGTGGCCGGGATCGCCGCCCTCCTTAAGCCTGACGGCCGCGCTGTTCTGGAATTTCCCTACGGTGTCGATCTAATCGACCATGTCGAGTTCGATACCATTTTTCACGAGCATGTGTTTTACTTTACGCTGATCGCCTTGCGCCCTTTATTCAAACGCCACGGACTGGAGATTTACCGCGTTGAACGCCTTCCAATCCACGGTGGATCGTTGCGGTTGTTTGCAGCAAATGCCGGCGCATACCCGGTTGAGCCCTCAGTATCCGAATTATTGCTGTTCGAGCAGCGGCGAGGACTCGGCTCCTTGCAATATTATAAGCACTTTGCGCAACAGGCGCTGGACGTGAAACAATCTTTGTTTGCTTTGGTCACCGATCTTTGCGGAAAAGGCCACCGGGTGGCTGCGTATGGAGCCTCCGCCAAAGGAAGTACCCTTCTGAACTTCGTCGGCCTTGACCGCAGCCACATAGAATTTGTAGCGGACCGCAACATTCACAAGCAGGGAAGACTTACACCGGGAACACATATTCCGATTGTCTCCGCCGAACAGCTAGCTGTTCGCCAGCCAGATTTCACGCTCCTGCTAACCTGGAATTTTGCCTCTGAGATACTCGCGCAGCAGCAAGCCTATCGTGAACGGGGAGGCAAATTCATTATCCCCATTCCTAAAGTGTCGATTGTCTGATCATGAGGTTTTTAGAGACGTTGCTGTCCGGTCTTTGGTTGATCGAGCCCGAACCCCATCAAGACGAGCCGCGGATTTTTGGCGCGACCCCCTACTATGAAAGGGACTTTTCAGAGCGACAGCCCAACATACACCGGCCGCAGTGCAACCTAACCAGGCCGCGCGGAATGATTCGCGGGCTGCACTTCCAAGCCGACCCAAAACCCAAAGCGCAACTCATCCGTTGTGCGACCGGCGCGATTTGGGACGTCATCGTGGATCTGCGTCGTCATTCGCCGACGTTCGGACGCTGGGAGAGCTTTGAGCTGTCCGGGCAAAACCGTCGCTGCCTCTATGGCCGGGTTAGCACACGGATTTCAATGTCTGGCGGAGAACAGCGAGGTTTTTACCAGACGTTCGAGTGCTACTTTCCGCACCTAGCGCGCGTGGATTGCGTTGGGACGACCGCAATTGGCCATTCACTGGCCCGTACCTTCCCCCACCTCCCCACGTGACCAAAAGCTGCGGCTCCTGACTTCATTGCTGTGAAAATTCTCATTACTGGCGGATCAGGTTTTATTGGCTCGGCTTTCATCCGTCTCGCCTTGAGCCGCGGACATGAAATTGCCGGTCTGCTGACGCCTAGAAAGGGAGTGCCCGCAAATGTTCCCGAAAATCCGAATCTGATCTGGCTTCGGGGTCGATTGGAGGCAGCTCCTTGGGCGGAAATCGCGGCTTTTGGCGCAGACGTTTGCCTTCATGGGGCCTGGATAACCACACCTGGAGCCTGTCTGGAATCAATTGAGAACAAGATTCTGCTTGATGCAAGTTTGCGCTTCCTCCGAAAGACGCGTGACTTTGGCGTGAGTCATATCGTTGGCCTTGGAACAAATTTAGAGTACCAGATTCAAGCTGGCCCTCTTAGTGAGGACCAGACGCCTTCGACACCGAACACACTTTACGGACACTGCAAAAATCAACTGCGACTCGCGCTGGAAGCAGACGCGCAAACTGGCCACATGCTCCTTGGCTGGGGAAGGGTCTTTTACACCTTCGGCCCTGGAGAGCATCCGTTACGTCTTTGCAGTTCCATCGTTCATAAGCTTTCAAGGAACGAAGCGGTGACTTTGAGGACTCCTGATAGCATAAAGGATTACATTTACGTTGAAGACGTCGCGTCCGCCGTGATGGCAGTCATTGAGAGTCGATTCCGTGGAGTGATCAATCTTGGAACAGGCACCGGGACTCCTGTCCGGGAAATCGCCGCTCAACTGGGTCAAATCATGAAGAAGAAGCACTTGATCGAAGAATCCCAGCAGTCGGAATCAGATCCATGTCCATGGGTCATAGCGGATGCAACCAAGCTCCGAGCACTTGGTTGGAAACCGCAGTGGACGCTGCAAGCAGGGCTGGAAGAAATCGTGCGCGCGTATCGCCTTCCGTTGTCGTGATTCCGAGCGAACGATTTCGCGCAGAGCGACGTTATATAAAGATAAGCGTCGCGACTAAAGCAGCGAAGAATGCACGGTCTTTGAGCGTGATGACGAATCGCATCGAACCCACGCAACTTTTCCCATTTCCGGGATTGCGCATTCCCACACGCGGGCAAAGTGCCTCGCTGCAGTCAACGATTTACGGCCAAATCCGAGGATTTCGATACTGGCACGCCGCCTGCACAAAGCGACCTCAACGATTGAGACTATGGATATTGCACGACCAGATCAGGCCCGCAGGCGAGGGCGAAAGCGTTTGCTGCTCGGGTTGACAGGTTTGGTGTTCATCGCCGCCGTCACGGTTGGATTGGCGCAGCTCAAACCTGCAGCACCCACGGTGGAAAAGAGTTCGATCTGGATGGATACGGTCAAACGCGGCCAGATGCTTCGCCAGGTCAGAGGCAACGGCACACTCGTCCCCGAACAGATCCAGTTTGTCCAGGCGGACACTGATGGCCGCGTGGAGCGGATTCTCGTGCTGCCCGGAGCGGAAGTGAAGCCCGACACGATCCTGCTCGAACTCAGCAATCCGGAGTTAAAGCAGGCGGCTTTCGATGCGGAGTGGCAGTTGAAAGCCGCCGAGGCACTGCTGACCAAGCTTAAAGTGCAACTGGAAAGCGAGCGCCTCACTCAAAAAGCGGCAACTGCGACTCTCAAATCCGAATACGAACAAGCCAGATTGGAAGCGGAAGCCGACGCCGTTTTGTCCAAAGAAGGGCTCGTGGCGTTTTTAAATGCCAAGCGCACGCGAGCCAAGGCCGATGACCTTGCCGCTCGGCTCCAGATCGAAGAAGACCGGCTGAAAATCAGCGAGGAATCGGCCAAAGCGCAGGTTGCAGTGCAAGAGGCAGAATTGCAGAAGGTCCGAGCATTGCTCGAGTTGAAGCAACGCCAGGTCGCCGCGCTGCAGGTTCGGGCGGGCATCGAAGGCGTGCTCCAACAGATTGGGGATGTCGTCACCCTGCAGGTCGGCCAGCGCGTCACTCCAAGCGCAACGCTGGCCAAGATTGTTCAACCAACGAAGCTCAAAGCGGAGATCAAGATCGCCGAAACGCAAGCCAAGGACGTGCAGATCGGACAGATTGCGGCCATCGATACGCGGAACGGCATCATTCCCGGACGTGTAGTCCGAGTCGATCCCTCCGTGTTCAATGGCACGGTGACCGTGGATGTGAAGCTCGAGGGACCGTTGCCAAGAGGAGCGCGACCGGATCTGAGTGTGGATGGCATGATCGAATTGGAGAGGCTCGATGATGTGCTTTACGTCGGCCGCCCGGTGCAGGGGCAGCCTGAGAGCACCGTGAGCGTGTTCAAGGTGATTAATGGCGGCAGAGAGGCCATTCGTGTGGCGGTGAAACTTGGCCGCAGTTCGGTGAGTACGATCGAAATTGTAGAAGGCCTGCAATCTGGCGACCAGGTGGTCCTTTCGGATATGTCGGCGTGGGATAACCACGAACGTGTGAAACTTTACTGACCCTCAGAAGTGTATGACCAAGACCGATTCATTGATTCAACTCGAAGACATAAAAAAAGTCTTTTTAACAGACGAAGTGGAGACACACGCACTGTCCGGGATTCATCTGGACATTCAGAAAGGCGATTACGTGTCGATTGCCGGTCCCTCAGGGTGCGGCAAATCGACTTTGCTTGCCATTCTCGGCCTGCTCGATTCACCCACGGAAGGCCGTTACACGTTGAATGGGCACGCGGTGGCGAACCTCGGGCTGGCGGAGCGCGCCCGTATCCGGAATCGTGAGGTTGGGTTTATCTTCCAAAGTTTTAATCTTATTGGCGATTTGACCGTTTTCGAAAACGTGGAGCTGCCACTCACTTATCGTGGGATGACCGCTGACGAGCGCAAGAAAGCCGCTCAAGCCGCTCTGGACAAGGTCGGGATGTCCCATCGCATGAAGCACTATCCCTCTCAACTCTCGGGCGGCCAGCAGCAGCGCGTTGCGGTTGCCCGGGCGCTGGGGGGAAAGCCCTCTATCCTGCTCGCGGACGAACCCACCGGGAACCTCGATTCGAAGAATGGAGAGGCCGTGATGCAGCTTTTGCGCGACCTGCACCGCGAAGGCGCGACCATTTGCATGGTAACGCACGATGCGCGTTTTGCTCGTCACGCAGATCGCACCATCCACCTCTTCGATGGCCGTATTGTCGAGGAGAGCGTAGAAGCAGTCACATCTGAGAACGGGGGAGTGATGACATGAACGCGATCGTCAGCTTACGCAATATAGAGAAAGGTTAAATACCAGGGCTGGGACGATCTATATTTTGCGTTGGATTAACCTGGAGTTTCAGGAAGGCGATTTTGTCACCATCATGGGTCCGTCTGGCGCCGGCAAGTCCACGCTGCTGTCGATTCTTGGCATGTACGATCACGTCTGGGAAGGAGAGTACCACCTGTTCGGCGATCCGGTACATAAACTGACTGCAAAAGATCGTGCTGCTCAACAAACGCCACGTAGGATTTGTTTTCCAGCAATTTCATCTCCTCGACGACCTGACCGTCGCAGAAAATCTGGATATACCGCTTTCCTATCGGAACACCAAAGCTTCGCAGCGGCAATCAATTTGGTTTTCTTGCCGCGGGCAATGACGGAGCTGCATTCCACGTCGGGGCCCGCCTACGGCGCGACCGTTTTATTCGTAACCGGCTTCGCGAAGGGCAGCGCCGATGGCAAGTTATAGAACTACGGGCCGGGGATCTGGCGCGCGAAGGTCAACTCGTGCGGGAGCTTTTAAGCTGCTAACGAGCGCTTTTGGTAAGTCACAATCCCTCTGCCGCCGCGATCGTCTCGAACTCTGACAGAATCTCCGGATGATTCGCTGTCAGGAATCGCAACACCTTCGCGTTTTCCAGCAGCCTTTTGACGCACCCCCTGGCCACCGTTAGGTTCAGGTTGTTCTCACCATAGGTGTTTCTACCGATCGCAGGTCGCGCTCCAGCACTTCCATCTCAGCTTCCATCTTTGGCAATCTCCTCGCCCGTTAACCCCTCTTTCTGTTTGGCCTCATTTGGATTCGCCAACTGGTCCTGCGGCGTGCCTAGCACCAACGCGTCCGCAGATAGATCTTTCATTCTTTGCTCTCCGATTTTATCTCGCCACTGATGACCATCCCAACACCACTACATCTCCAAATTTCAGTACCTTTCAGCGGCACGCTGGTAATAACTCCAGAAGTCGTCCAGAAGCTCTTTGGCATTCAGACCGATTCACCTCAGACGGATCGGTCTCAGCCCATCGATAAATTCTGTGAGCATCCGGAGCGCCACGGCAGGCTGTCACGCCAATGCCGTCGTAGGCATGACACGCACCTGTTTCTGCTGCTGATCGCGGTGGAGGCAGGTGTTTTTCAACCACAACCCCGCAGAAACGCCGAGCCATGTAGCCTGGCGTTTTTGCTTTTCAACGAAAGGACCCCAATGACTGCAATCGCAGCGCAACGCAAACCCGAGCGGATCACCTCGTTCAAGGCGCAACCGGCTGTTCAGGCCAGCATTGATTTCTTTCTACCCGATCAGAGATTCGTGTTTTGACTGTTGTTTTTACACAATAAGGGAATGCCGTACCCAAAACGCGTAATCAATTTCCCATCTTACGAACGCACCGAAAAGTCGTGATGCGATTAAAGACGCGCCCAATATCCGCAGAAGTTGCGTCTCTCTAACGACTTGCGCGGTAATGGATGATCAAATCGTCGCGACCACGTCGCGTTGGCACACAAAAAGCATATATGCGCCATCCACAATGAAAGGACATTATGAATAAGTTGCAAGAAACACTTCGTCAAAAGAGCGAGCCCGAACTTGAACTCGATCCGGCCAAGCCGAGACGCACCTTTGAACCTCGCGGACTAACATGCGAAGTAGAAGTCGTCTCAGAAAGCGCGTCGCTGGATGGCGAACCGTTTCGATTGCTGTCGAATCCGATGGTTGACGGAAGAGAGTTAGCATCTGCGTGTTGGAAATCAATGAGACCCCGAGTGGATTGCGGGTTTCGTCCGTATCTTTTGATTCTGATCGCATCGCCAATGTATTTGGAAAACGGGATAACCCCATTCTTGCGCGCCGGTGTCGAGGCTCGATTCGCCGAACACGGTTTTGCGAATCTTCCGGTGATTGTGAGCGCGTTTGGTGAACATGTGTTCGGACCTCACCAAGAGAGCACGGGCGCCCTTCTGATTTGTCTGGCGTCCCGCTCAACAAATGACCGAAGGGTGACCGATTGCGCGAAGTCGGATTGGAACGAATGCGCCTTGTTTGGTCTTCCGAGTTGAAAAGGCGACTCTGTGGTATGAACACTCATCTTGAAATAAAAGTCGGCGGGCTCAAAAAGCCTTCCAACTTTTCTGGATTGGACGCTGCGCGACTACTTCACCGGTGCACCACCGGTCTTGACGTGCATAGCTTTCCACCGAAGCTCTTTATTCTATGGGCGACTCCGAGCTTCGCGCCTTACGACGCGCTGGTTTCTGACTTGCGTGAACAATTGAACAAAAAAGGTTTTCGCGATGTGCCGCTAATTGGGGCGTCTGTCGCAGCATGCTTTTTTGATCGACGTGTAGAGCAATGCGGCGCAACTCTTATTTGTCTCGCTTCGCGATTCATGGACATTCAGGTGGGCTCCGTACAGTTTTCACGGAACAATCCGGTTGGAGCGGCGGAGCGCCTTTGCCGCAATTTGGCGCTGGGGAAGGCAGCTCTTTCCAATACCGAAAATTCCTTCTTGATTACGTTTGTTGCGGGCCACTCCGCTCAATTGGATCCACTGGATTATCGAGCCTCTGAATTTTTTGAAGGTCTCAGATGCTCTATCGGACGCGAATTTTGTGTGTTTGGTGGTGTTTCGAGTGGTGGTCTGGAGCGTGGCCCGGGACATCAGTTCTTGAACGAGAAGGTGCTGCACGATCATAACGTTTCTGCTTTGGTGACAAGCGATGTCGCTTTTGAATGCGGCATCCACCATGGACTTAAAGCCACAGGCCACCGCCTTACCGTAACAGCGGTGTCTGAAGAAGGCCGCGTAGTCGCGGGTTTCCGGGAAGGTTCACCCAAGGCGGTGCTTGATACGCTCCCTCTACGGGCCGTGTTTACGTATGAAGCCAGTGATGGAAGGAGAATAGTTGTCGTTCCACGAATACACAATGATCAGTTAAAGCTGCTGCGGCCTATTCCTGTCGGAACGCAGATTGAAATCATGGAGCCAAATGGACGGCGAATGGCGGCATCCGTGCGGCAAATGGAGCATCGCGCTTTGGAACGATTAAGGCATCCCAAGCAAAGAATAGCCGGCTTGCTCGCTATAGGATGCGTTTCGCGATATCGCTACGCGGAGAAATTGAGCTTCGATGTGAGGGCGGCTCTCGAGAAGGTCTCAGAACGTTTTCCGGGAGCAACTCATGCAGGTTGTTATATGGACGGAGAGATTGGAACGGGTCTCTCCGGGCGCCCGGAATTCTCAAATTGGAGCCTTTCCGAATTACTCCTCGGTGACGAGGTCCCTGCCATGACGGAATTTCGGAAGAGCTTTCGAGCGCTTGCGCGGCATGCTCAGCGAAGTCGCCCATCCGAAACGATAAAAGATGCAATGGAGCGCGCATTAGATTGCGTCGTGCTCGCGGGATATGCCGGCTGCATGATTTCCCTTGTCGTCCAACAACGCGGTGAAGATTGGGTTATGGGATGGGCTGCCCGCGGTGAATTGTGGAAAAACACTGTGTTGGATCAGACTGCCCGCCGGCTGAACGGGCGAGATATCCTTGCAAGAGCGATTCGGCTCAAACGATCGGAGTTTGTAAGAAACGCACAGAAACATCCGCACTCCCATGCCGAAACTGCACGCGCAGGTAACGTGATTAGTTTCTATACGGTTCCTTTGATCGACGGCCAAGGAAAAGCTTTTGGCGTTCTCCAGGTGGATCTTGGCGATATGAGTCATCTTGCAGAGCTGCCGGAACAACAACGCACAGTTCTTGACGTGCTTGGCGCAAACGTTGCCAACATCGTTGGGCAAGCAATCATAGGGGATCAATTCAGATTAGTTAGAGAATTCGACGACTTGCTGCCTGAATGCGCCGGAAGGGAGACGGTCCGTGAGGCAATCACTCACTTTGTTCATGGCGCAGCAAAGGCATTGCAAGCAGGCGTTCACGTTCGTCTGCATGACGCGCCTAAAAAATCTCTCATGTTCATTGACGGGAGCGGCGATTACGCTTCTGCGGCGTCCAGTGCACGAAAGCAAATTGCAGTCACGTCAATTTCGCCGACGGCGAAGGCGTTTCGTTCAAAACAATCTAATGTCGTAAATGATGTCGAAGGAGATCGCTCCATCCGCCAACTTATTAAGCACGCGACTTCTCTTTCCCTACGCATTGCCGCACGGCGGATTCAATCATACTGCAATTTTCCAATACTTCGAGCGGATAAAACTTGCGTCGGCGTCGTAAGCATCGGATCGAGAGCGCGCCATTTCTTCATCCCGGACCGTTTGCGGCTGCTGAAGCACATCGTGACCCGTCTCGGGTTGCTAATAACGCATGTTACCCAAAAGGAATCGCAACAAAAGGATCTTTCAAAGCTGCAATTTCTGAAG
>Ga0137340_1000201_pt1 | contig 13908 bp, 10 predicted proteins | sample EasRivERMLT400_2_FD_102295 | JGI IMG/M metagenome (GOLD analysis project Ga0137340, IMG submission 102295) | Soil microbial communities from meander-bound floodplain in the East River, Colorado, USA - East River MetaG ERMLT400_2 | ecosystem: Environmental > Terrestrial > Soil > Floodplain ...
CGGGCAGCCTCTTCCGTTCTGCTGGGACTGCTAAGCCATTTTGCCATTGGCCACCAGCCGTGCTTCCTCCTCGACGATCTCAATTCGATACGGCGCTTTCATGCGCGCTCCTCACCTGCAGCCATACAAACCGCCGTCTCGTTGCTGTACCCGACTGCAAACTTCGACGCGAGCACGTTCATGGCCTCCACCGTGACGGGCCTCACGGTGAACGAGTTAGGGCCGAGCCGGTAGTTACGCCGAACCTTCCTGGTCAGTTCGGAGTGGATCAGCGTCAGAACGACCATCTTTTGCAGCGCAGGCCGCGTTCTGATCCAGGTCAGCATCACGAAGGCCTCTTCGAACGGCACATCAACGTCAAAGACTATCGCGGCGGGCAAGGGGTGCTTCTTGCGGTCGGCATACGCACCGTCGCCCGATAGGTATGCAATGAGTTTACCAATAGTGCTCAGCCGTCGCATCGGGTAAGGCACGCCAACCTGCCTGAACGCTAGCAAGAGGCCCGTGTCATCTTTTGAATCGTTCACCAGCAGAATCATGTTTCCCGAAACGGACGGCGCGACGACTCTAAAAAAGCCTTCGAAAAACGGTTACTGGGGTGTTTACCTACTCGTTGGAAAGGGTGTTTTGCCTAACCAGGTCACTCGTCGCGTCAATGCTGGCCCATAAAAAGTTACACGGCCTGGTTCGCCTCCAGTTACCTATCCAGTACCCCAGTCGAGCATTCTCTTTATCTGGGGGCAAAAACTCCCGTTCTCCCGTTAGGGCCCGGCCCTGCCGCATCTGCGCGGCACCCGTTTGGTCGATCGGGTTGTTGATGGGATTTTTGCCCGGAGACGATATCTGCCACGCCATAAGGTATGTTCGCTTGAGAATATTGAATCTATGAGCGCATGCTTGGCACAGCGTTGACTGGTTAAAGCGGAGACTTCAACAGCGGCATACATTGTTGGGTTTGTACACTCGATCAGGATCAAGGCTCCAACGCACGCGACCTAAATCCATAATCACTTACGCCCAGGACGCCCGACTTTTTAGCGTTCTTTAGGACTGTTATTGGGCTGCTGTAGCTTGGGATATCGCGAGTGCGATGGCATCAAACATATCGGTTCGTGGATGCTGAGGCATCCAGGGCTTGCGCTCAGGCGGTAAGAGCGGACCAAGCTCCTCTGGAAAACGCGTTGCCAACACCTGGGCGATCTCGTGCTTGGTTCCTTTGCCCTTTCCGAAGAAAACACGTTGAAGCTTAAGGTGAGGCACCAGCTTAAGCGGCAGGCCGCAATCGGCAGCCAAAGATGCGATTGCAATTCCAAGTAGCCGTATTCGCTCGGAACGGCGAGTAGGCTTGGCTGAATAATCCTGGATTATAAGCAGCGTAGGAGTGTAAAAGCTGATCAAGTTGCGAATCTTGGTGACAGTCGCGGCGTTCTTGTCCCCTTTAACTCCTCTGCAACCCCAATCAACCAGCGCCTTGCCTTCGAGCACGGCAAAACCAAACCCTCTGCTCGAAGGTGCGATCGCAAGTATCGTGTGGCTGGAACGCTTGTGAGACACTTTGTTAGCGTGGCTTAGAATGGATAGTAATCATTCGGATGAGAGCGCGATGCTTGCGGTTGCTTTGATCCGCTATCGCCTGCGCAGCGATCCGCCGCCTCAGAAATCGCGCGCGCAGCGCGATGTCCTTTTGGACCTTCCTGTAGAACCTGTTGAAGAGGTCGGACGCCGATTTTTCGAAGATTACTTCGAAGGCAAGCAGGGTTCGGAGATTTGGCTCCCGGATTAGCCGTTCGTAGCGGGAGACCTTCGCGCCGCTCCCCGCCCCCAAAAGGAAAGCGAGTTCGTCCTGCGAGAGGCCCAAGCGCCTCCGATTCGCTCTGAGATGATTTGAAATGTGCACCGAGGCCATATTATTGCGGGAGATATGAACTCCAGGTCGGGGTTCAGGACTCCAAAATATTACTGTTGGTAAACAAAGCGAAGGACATGCGATTTGCCGGAAGCGGCAAGTTTCCAAAAAGAAATCGCCGAGCATTTCAACTCGGCGAGACGTAGCAGGCGGGCAGTTAGGCCTAATTAAATCATACTCGAAGGCAAACTGTGTTGTGGATAACCCAAGCTGGTAGAGATTACTCAGCAATTCCATCTGTGGAGACTGGCAGCTCCAAAACAAAAGGAATCGTTCTGACATGACGTTGGTTTGTGTTCAAACCATGCCAATCGTCAGGACACAACAGCGATTTGCCAGCTCCGGCAAGGGAATGCTCCTTTGTCACCTAATCAAGCGATTCTAAGCTAATAACACGTGTGCGGCTGCCCGGCGTGACAACAGGCGTGCGCATTGCTATTATGAGTCCATCCCCTGAACATTCACCTTCCGAGCCGCATCGCATACCGCTGAACAATGTGAGAACCGATGCGGGTCGGACGCTCCGATCGCCTTCCAGCGGCATCCTCTCGAGTGATGCTCTTGAGGCACTCGATCAACTTGGCCATGTGTTGAGAGGCGTCTATGAGAGAATGGTATTAGAGGGTTACAACCTTGTGGACGGCGAAATTCGGAAGGTCCCGCCCGAAGCCTCAAATGACCCAACTGAAATACAACATTGAAACAGACCTGCTCAAGCAAATCAGTGCCGGCAAATATCGCGAGAAGTACCTCGTGTACAACAGAAAGAGCACCGACGAACCGGACAATCAGAAGAATTCAATCACTTACCAAAAAGCAGAAAACACCCGCTTCGCACATCGCGAGGCGCTTCCGATTGCAGCGATTACGCTGCAAGGCTTTTGCGCAGCCGGGGTCGTTTCAGAGCGCCATTCGGGATTTAGCGAGGACACGAACATACTTATTACTGACGACGGAGTCGTCCACTATCGGATCGAACGACCGAAGTTCCAAAAGATGCTGCAGTTTGTGAGCCAGGGATATTTCAAAGGTGTCATATGCTTGTGCTGGGATCGAATCAGCCGAAACAAAGGAGACGATACCCTCGTTCGGAAAATGATGCGGAATGGTACCGATTTCCGCTTTGTCTACGCGAAATACGATCAAACCAGTTCGGGGGCTCTGCACATGGACATCGACGGCATGTTCGCGGAACATCACTCCCGCGTCACTTCAGAGAAGGTTAGGATTGCAACCAAGACGGCAAGAGAAAGAGGCATTTGCACATATCGCGCGCCGATTGGCTATTTGAATCAAGGCAATATGACGCGCAAGGCGACCGATCCCGAGCGCGCTCCGGTTATCCAGCGAATGTATGAACTTTACGCGAGCGGCGATTGGACCCTTTCTGATTTGGCGCGGTTCGCCAATAGCCACGGCTTTGTCACAGTTCCAATGCGCCGTCGAAGAACGCGAGACGAAATGCTTGCTGAAGAGGATGAAGCTGTGCAAATCGAAAGAGTTTCGCGACCGGTTACCGAAAACCACGTAAGCAGAATCTTAACGAACCCATTTTACACTGGTAAAGTGCTGACTACAGATGGCAGTTACGTTCCGAGCGCCAGCCACGAGGCCATTGTCAGCGATCAGCTTTTTGACCGGGTCCAGACATTCCTCAAACAAAAACGGACCAGCATCTATTACGAAAAAAAGCTCGATCTCCCGTTGCGAGGGCTAGCCAGGTGCTTCCACTGTCGCCGCGTGTACACGCCTTACGTCCAGAAAAGGATACAATATTTTGGCTCTCGCTGCGCCCCAGGATGCCCAAACAAGCTCAAACACTTCAGCCTGAGCTATCTCGCCGCAAAGATCGAGGGTCTTCTGTCTGCACTGTATTTCACTGAGGATGAAATCGATCAGATGAATGCACGCATCAGCACAGACATAGCGCTCCATGAGGTCAACCGCAGGAAGGAGTTGGATCAGCTGGAACGCAAAAAGAAAACAATACGAGACGATCTTGGTTACATATGCGCGAACAAGCTGGCATTGTTGAAAGCCGGCGTCTATTCGCCCGAGGGGTTACAGCAGGAGGAGAATAAACTGAAAGACGAGCTGATCGACCTGCAAACTCGCGAGCAAACATCGGACGAAGCTATGCACGAGACCATGAAGGATGTCGTAAAACTTTCAGAACTCGTAAAAAACGTTGTGCCACTTTATAAATTCGCGAATCTTCGCCAAAAAGACGAAATCACTCGATGCATCCTTTCAGAACTGTCCATTTCCGAAACAACGTTGCAGTTTAAGTGCAAAACAGGCTTCGAATGCCTTGAGAATCATTTCCGTGCTGTTTGTGACCCCATTGCGTGGCTTTCAGAACTTTTTGAAAGTAACAATTCTGTTGGCCTAGGTATCCAAAGCATACAGCAGTTCATTGGAAATCAGCAAGCGATGGCGGTGTGACGAATAAAAAGCCGCTATCATAGGGTTGATTTTAGCAACGAGGACTAGTCACACAAGGAGTGGAATCTTGCCGCTTGAGGCAAGAAAAAGCGCGCCTCTGGGACGCTCTGTGGAGCTATTAACTTGTTTGCACTCCATGCCAAGCGGGTGCAATCCGGATTTTTTGTACCGCCCTGTGCCAACAGTCGTCGCCTTTGCAGATCAGGACACATTTATCGCTACCTGGAGCCAACTGCATGTGTATTATCGGTAAGGCAACGCTACAAAAGGAACATTGAGCACTGGGAGCTTACTGATCTCTTTTCGCGTCGTCTTTCGCCTGTCCTAACCCGTTGGACTGCGTTATTATCTTAGCAACTCATGGGAAGCATATTCTTGAGTCACAGTCATAGGGATAAAGCATTTGCGCGCAAGCTTTCGGATGCCCTCAAGTCCCGTGGGTTCCGCGTCTGGCTGGACGAAGCAGAAATGCAGATCGGCGATTCATTGATCACGAAGATTGAGGTCGCAATTAAGGAATGCGAGTACCTAGGCGTCGTCCTGTCTCCAAGTTCGGTGGCTTCCGAATGGGTTCGACGAGAAGTGAACATGGCACTCACTGAAGAGATTCGGGGCAAAAAAGTCAAAGTTCTCCCGCTGCTCCATGAGCAATGTGAAATTCCAGGATTTCTCCTCGACAAGCTCTATGCAGATTTCTCAGGCGGTTTCGAACAAGGCTTAGCCTACCTGCTTGGACGTCTCAGCAACGCCATTCAACAGGACAACTATCGGAATAAAAGAGCTCTTGAGAAACTCCAGTTCGCTTATCAGGACTCGATAAGCTTTGGAAAGCAGGGCCACCATCAACTGCAAAAGTCGGACATCGAAGCAATCATCGGGTATGTGTCTCCTCAACAGCTTTCCTTGGCCCTAGCAGAGTTTCTCTTTTCCAGCGCGGCTTTGCTCACATCACGAACCGGTCGCGGCATTGAGAGGATCGATGAGTTTTTGAATGTCTTTCCTTCGGACCAGTTGCGTCAGGTATTTGCGCAACTCCTTAAACACCCGAACGAAAAGGTTCGGCTTGGACTCCTCTTCTTAGCCAAGCACATCCAGCTTGAACCACTCGCCGAATTGCTGATCGAGTCCTGCAGCGTTGAGACGAGTTCAGAAGTTAAAAGGCGCACGGCGATGATGTTATCCGAGGTGGGTATCAAGTTGTCAGAAGGTTTAGCAGAGGACCTTTTAGAACGGGCCAATGACGACTGGATCTTCCTGTCATATGCTCTTCTCTTCTCCAAGCCCCGTAGAACATCCCTTGTGCTGTCGGATGGAAGCGAATTCGCTTCCGATTTGGGTAGACTCGCTACCCGATCTGGTTATCAAACGATTAGTGTCTCTTCACCGTTGCTTCACACAGAATTAGAGGATGCCAGTGATAAGATCCTCGGTGCTCACGAAGTCATCATCGTGGTACGAGGCGAGCATTTCACCAAATTCGGGTCCGGCGAGTTCTATCCCAAATTGAGGACTTACGTGGAGCGGGGCGGCTCTTTGCTTTTTACATCCTGGGCACTGTGGGAAACCAAGGAAATCTCCGAATGCAAAGCGATGTTCCCGTTTGAACACGTCGCGGACAGTCATAACGAAAATGTCCTGGTGCAATGCCGACCTACGTCCGTTCCACTTTCGGCATCAATGTTTCCGAAGCCGTTCTCTCTCCGCACGTCTTTCGAATTCTTGCGAAGTAAGCCCGACGCCGTCGTGCTACTAGAAACCGACACGGGCATACCGGTTTTCGGATATCATCCGCATGGTAAAGGAACCTGTTACTACTTGAATTCCTGTCAGCACGACTGCCTAGGGCACATGACATGTCCCACTTGGAGTTCCGAAGAATTTACTGATGGTCTCGAGGCGTTTTTCCGGTGGCTCTACAAAAGAAACGAAGAACGGCGAGGCAATTAACTTGGCACACCGGCCAAAGAACTGACGGTTTTGTTGATTGTTTGTTTTGATGGGACTAAGAATCAGTTGAATCTTCACGAGAGTCCGATTATGGCGAAGCACATTTTAGTAGTCGACGATGAAGCGCAAATTCGGGAACTCCTCGACATTTATCTGACTAGACAAGGATATGACGTTTTTACTGCTTCTAATTCAGAACAAGCGTTAAGGTTCTTACATCAAGGTTCGGTCGATTTGGTGATACTGAACATCGGTTTGGCAGGTGAAGACGGATTGACTTTGCTGCCTCAATTGAAGACTGAATGGCCCAAACTGCGGGTTGCGATCTTTACTGGCATGGGCTTCGTGGAAGACCTGCTTGCCGAGGCTTATCAAAAGGGCGCCGACGCCTATTTCAGTAAAGTACTTCCATTGGATGAACTGATGAAGGTTGTTGAGCAATTATTGGACCCAACAGCGCCCGCATCGACTCGATGGTATGAAGAGATGCAACATTCAGACATCGACACTTCTTTATCACCGCTGTCATCGACGAAAGTTCAACATTTCAAAAACCAAGACACATCGAGCGAACTCAGTGCTTCGGGAACTCAACCGAAAACAATTGGTGATGGCGCCCAAAGTAACACTCGAGAATTGCAACAAAGGCTCGAATCGCTCGAGAGAGAGAAAATCGCTCTCGCGAAGCAGCTTGAGGCCCTGGAACAGCAAGTGCTTGATTCCCAGAGGCTCGAGTCAGTAGGCCGACTCGCTGCTGGTGTCGCTCACGATTTCAACAATATTCTTACCATCATCCAAGGACATTCCGACCGCCTTCTCGCAGAATGCGACGGGGACGAGGCCACCACCGAGCCATTGCGCCAGGTTTCCAATGCGGCCAAACGCGGCGCAGGTCTCACCCAACAGCTCCTGATGTTCTCCCGCAAACAGGTCATGCAATCCAAAGTCATCGACCTCAATGCCGTCGTTCACAACCTCGTCAAAATGCTACACCGCTTGATAGGCGATAACATTTCTTTGGAACCATGCTGTGCTAGCGTCATCCCGGCCATCGAAGCTGATCCTGGGATGATCGAGCAGATCATCGTCAACCTCGCTCTCAATGCCCGCGACGCGATGCCTGAGGGTGGCGAACTTTTCATTACTACTGAAGAGGTCAACATCGACAATACCTATGTCCGCGACAATCCCACAGCGCGCATTGGGCGATTCGTTGCTCTAAGTGTCAGGGACACAGGCTGCGGCATGGCGCCAGAGACTCTTCAGCGCATTTTCGAACCTTTTTTCACTACCAAAGAGCCCGGCAGAGGCACCGGCCTAGGTCTCGCCACCGTTTCTCGTATCATCAAACAGCATCAGGGCTGGATCAATGTCAGCAGCGAGCTTAGAGTCGGCACCACATTCCGCATTTACTTTCCCGCGACAGACAGACCAATGCACTGTGCGCATAAAGACCCGAGCCCAGCCAAACCTCGTGGCGGAAATGAAACCATCTTGCTCGTCGAAGACGAGCCTGTCCTGCGCGAACTCGCCCGCGTTATCCTGCACGATTACGCTTATCGGGTTCTCGAAGCTGCCACGGGCGTTGAAGCCCTCAAAGTGTTCGAACTTCACTGCGATGAGATCGATCTGTTGTTCACAAACATCGTCATGCCGGAAGGCATAGACGGCCTCGAGTTGGCCGAACAGCTCAAAGCAAAAAAGCCCAACCTTAAAATCATCTACACCAGTGGTTACACCTCTGATGCAATCGGGACCGCGTCGGAATTAAGCGGTGCCTCTTTCCTCCAAAAGCCGTATTCCCCTCCTCGCCTTGCCCAAGTCCTCCGTGAATGCCTCGACGATGGTTAGCAGGATTAGGTTCCTTCGAGAAGACACGATTGCACTTTTTCTACAACGCATTGCCGCTGCGACGCGAATCGTCCGATTCTACAAGGTTCTGCTTCCAATGTTTCGATCTCCGCACGGCAGCGAGCGTAGCCGCTTAAGTCATCTGCTCAAGGAGACTTGTGTTTCACACAACGAGCTTGTCCTGCGGAGACAAGAGTGTTAGCAAGCACTATGTCATGGACGGATTTGTCGCGAATGGAGTCCATGTTGTTACGGTCACACGTTAGGAAATCCATGCATCTTTCGAAATCCGAATTTAAGGTAGCACGCACATGCGGGACGAAACTTTATTACCGCAAGTTGCGGTTTCCCTCGGAATATGATGACGATCCATATTTGGAATTTCTCGCGGATGGCGGTTACATGATCGAGACGATTGCAAAGCTACTGTTTTCGAATGGAAAGGAAATTGGTTTTGAGTCCAGCGCTGAAGCGGTTAGGCTGACCGAGGAGGCGCTGAAGGAAGAAAACGTCACGCTTTTTGAGGCGACATTCGTGTTCGGGCAATTATTGGCTCGCGTGGATATTCTTGTAAAGCGTGGCAACTGCTTTCAATTGATTGAGGTCAAGGCAAAGAGCTTTAATTCTGCAACGGACGGAGTGAATCCGTTCAGAGGCAGACGCGGGGATATTTCATCGAAGTGGCGTCCATATCTGGAAGACGTGACCTTCCAGATGCACATCTTTCGCAGCCTTTATCCCAATGCAGCGGTGATGCCGTTTCTGTGTCTGGTAGATAAGAGCAAGATGTGCAGTGCCGAAACGAGTTTCGACAAATTTCAGGTTACGCCGCGGGAGAAGAAGGAGGGCGACAAAATCTTCAGCCGGCCACAGGTCGTATTCACGGGCAATGTCGAGGCGTTACGAAAAGACCCCTTTGTGGCCGTGGTTGACGCGAGCAACGAAGTGGACGAATTGCTGCCGGTGGTGAGAGAGGCAGCGGGCGTGTTTGCTGCAACACTCGCGGGCGAAACACCAGTCCGCATTCAGCCGAATCTCCGAGTCCAATGCAAAAAGTGCGAATACCGCCTGGAGAACGGTGAAAAGTCCGGGTTCCATGAGTGTTGGGGAAATTTGGCAGACGTATCGCCGCATCTTTTGGATTTTTATCGTGTGGACGTTCTTGGACCGAAGGGCCAAGTCGCCGAGGACATGATTATTCAAGGCCGATGCAACGTTTGCAACATCGACGAGAACGCTTTAAGAGGAAAAATCGGCGAACGACAGGCGATTCAGTTGAACGGAACCTTGAAGAATGAGGAATTCCTCAGCCCGAGACTCCCGCAAATTCTCGGGGCTCGTGAATACCCACTCCACTTCGTTGATTTCGAGGCGTGCCGAACGGCGGTGCCCTATCACGCTGGAATGCATCCATACGAACAGGTCGCCTTTCAATGGAGCTGCCACACGATTCCAGCCAGGGGCGCGGAGGTTGTTCACACCGAATGGATCAACGTTGAGGAGGCCTATCCGAATTTCGAGTTTGCCCGGTCCCTCAAAAAGATAGTCAACGGAAGTGGAACACTCTTCGTCTGGTCTCCTTTTGAGAGAACCGCTTTGCGGGACGTGCGCCGACAATTAGTCCAATACAATCAGCAAGACCACGATCTCGCGCAGTGGCTCGAGGGCGTCACGTCTGATCATGGTCCCTTGGTTGACCTTTGTGAACTTGCCAAAGAGCATTATTTTCATCCGCGCATGGGTGGCAGTCTTTCGATCAAATATGTGCTTCCCGCAGTCTGGTTTCAAAACGCCAAAGTCCGAAATCATCCCTGGTTTTCACTCTACGCGCGAGAAAAGGACGGTCGATTGCTTGAGCCTTATGAGACGCTCGAACCTCTGCCATTCGGCGATGACGCCATCGAAGATGAAGCCGAAGCCGTCCGGGAAGGGACTGGTGCAATACGCACATACCAAGAAATGATGTATGGCCTGCGACGGACCGACGCTGCGTTTCGCGCCGCTCAAAAGCAACTTCTGCTCAATTATTGCAAGCTGGACACGGCGGCGATGGTTATGATCTGGATGCACTGGACCGGATGATCTTCACTCCGAACGGCGGAATACTCGCTCACATGTAGAACCGATAAGACGGATTTGGTTCTGCATCCTCTCTCAGTTCGGTCATTATCTTTCCGACTCGGCTCGAAAAGGATAGCGTGATGGGGAAACGCCCAAGTCCATCAGCAGAATTCCAGTTCATCTTGCAGAGAGTCAAAATCTCATGAGCGCGGTCGCTCAGATCATCTCCCACAATCTCGATCGGTGCTGGAATGTGAGGTCCGGGATATTCATCCCACCATTTTACGAATCCGGTAGTAAACAAAAACGTGTGATCACCTTCCACTCGACACAGTGTGCCACGCAAAGGCTCCTGCGAACCCCGGCGCAATAAACGAAAGCCTGTGGGACGAAGCGACACCAGGGAAACTTGAGGGACTCTGCCTGCGGCTGCCCTGTTGAAGCCCTGCGCCTCTTCGGGCTGAAATTTGGACGTTTTATGGATCACAATCCTGGAAGGATTCGTTCCGGCACGCGCCGCATACCCTTTGATGAGACGATCCATTATGGTTTCGGCCTGATCAGGCAGCAGGTACGGTTGTTTGTCTCTCGTCTGCTGCTGCGGAACTGGTGTTCCTCTCAAAATAAATGGCTCAAGGTTGTTAGAGAACGCGTGAGCGACGCTTGAATACACCAAGCTACCGCCGCGGGTTTTCAGATGATGAAATGAAATACCGGCGAAACAGCTGCGGTCATCAAGTGACGCCGGACGCCACGGGACGTTCCCTGTCTTGTAATAAAGCGCAACGGAAAGATTCCAAGCACGGGTGGCGGCGCTTTGAGTCGCCTCGCCATCGTGAAAAGTATGCCGTCTCAAAACCTGTGTTGGCACTGCGTTTCGGAGTGACATCACACGAGCTTTGAAAGCGCGATGAAATTGGCGCTCCAACAGTTCGGTGGCTTGAGGCAACAAGTCTGTGATTTTCTCCTTGGCCTCTCCTTGATCGAACAAGTGCATCTGCGGATCGTTCTCCTGCTTGGTAATTCTTTGGAGCACCCGGCGTTCGTCGTCGGAAAGCAGTTTGTTTTGTACGCGAAGATCGGCGACTTCTTCTGGAAAAAAGACGAGAATTGCTTTGGGGGCGGTGTCGCCACAAAGACTTGCGACCGCCTCGATATATACCTCCAACAATGCATCGAAACGAGCAGATGGAGAGGGTTCGGCCATCGCCAGACCCAAACGTCGTGCGTCGAGGGTGACGATAGAGCGAGGTTCGATGCTGTATTTAACACCGAAGGCCTGGCCCAACCCCGGAAACCTAGAGTATCGAAGCGAGTTGGATTCATTGCTCAAAAGCAATCGCTGCATCCGTTCAAACCAGCGCTTGATGGATTTTGCTTCATGGTGCGGAGCTATCAACCCCAATGGAATGGTGGGCAAATCTCCGCTCGTAGCGCAAAGGAACGGACCTGCTTTTGACAATGCGGTTTTCGGATCGACAGCGCGCAGTCCTCGGCCAAATTCCAGTTCCGGCTCATTTAGAATCTCGATCGCGATATTCAAGCAGCACCTTTCACCGTTTCTGGAAGGACTGGTTGTTCGATCTCGACGAAGCGAATATCGAGAATGAAATCGTCACCGTAGCCGCGTCCAAGATTTACCGAAGTGCTTTCTGCTCCAAGATACTTCGCCCAGAAAGCGAGATCGTCATCTACGCTTTTGTTTCGGTCGAATTTGATTCGCCGTGTCGCCTTGCTCGTTTGACGTTGCGGTGGCAATTGAGTCAATCCATCTGTTCCAGTGAAAACGTAGGTGGGCTTTATTTGCACAGCCCAACAGTCCCCAAAACGAACAACTTCATAGAAAAATCCTTCGTTCTCGTGTTCCGAGCCGTCATCGCGCCGGAGTTTTACGACGGCCCGATGCGCTTTTCTTCCCAGTCTGCTTTTGTAGTGAATGACGTTGCTCTCGCCCGTAAGAAGCTTGAAATAGACCCGCTTGGTCTTGAATTGAACGTAGAGACCGTCTCGTGAAAACCGCTCCAAGAAGGCTTCCCAATGACGGCCAGCCAACCACGTGAAATGACGGCGACGCTGCTCATCCCTGAGGAATTCCAAAATGGGAACGGGTCTCGCAGCATCGACGGCTGCATGGCGGCTCGCAAATTTAGGAACGAGGCGGAAGTCCCCGAAGGACATTAAATAACCCGCGTCCCGAATACACAGGGGCATAAGGTCGCGCTCTTCCTCTGATTCGTACAGTGGTTGCTTTGGCAATCCTTGGAGTAAGGGTGCCATAAAAACGCTCGCCGGAAGCTCCTTAAGCGGTAAAAGATTGGTTGTATAAACTTCGGTGTCTGTTTTGCGGATCGCCACCGTAGCTTTCAGGTCTCTTTGTTCCGCCTGCAGCAGTTTAATGGTGACCGCCGCATTATCTGCCTCGCAGTAGAATTCAGCACGGCCTCCGTGTTTTGGCATTTCCAACTGGACGTCAGGCAATCCGGAACCAGCTTTGTCCATTTGTGCCAATCCACAAAAGATGTCTGCGATCACACTATTGCGGCACTCGCTTTGTCCGCGAATGGGAGAAAAGAGGCCGTTAGGTCCTACGGCCAACCGGTGGCGAATTGAGGAGGGTAAACCGCCTGGGTTTCTGAATTCGAGAGAGATTCCGGGCTGCTGTTCAATAGTGCTGATATCGTGAAGCTCGTAATCGCGGTGAACCAAAAGATTGACGATAAGTTCTCGCAGGGCCAGCGGTGGAAACGCCTGCTTCTCAGTTGCGCCTGTTTCGTTTTTGAGCCGAACGATCGGATTCATTTTGACGTCATTAAGAGCTTCCGAAATCGCAGCGAACTGCCGCACCAAATTGCCGTCAAAGACCGACTGCTTCTTTTTGTTGACTCTCAAACTCACTGCCGCATGTGGAAAGTGCTCGCCAGGATTTCGACCGAATAGAAGCACGCAAGCGTTGGTTGGAATAATCGCGCCGTTTTCTCTCGATGCTAATTGCAGTTCGATGAGGTGGCGGTCCAGTTGTTCCGCCGATGGCGGTTTTATTCCCACCTCTTTCCAGTATGTGACCAAGGTTGATCGCAGCTCATCTTCGTTGACATCAGCCATCGTTAGGCCGCTGGCTGGTTGTGCATCCCAAGTAGCTGATAGGTCCGCATCAATGGGACGCTCTTGCGAAACGCTGTCGCCGGCAAGAGCAGCGTCCAAATCACGAAACAATTCGTCAAAGCCGTCAATTTCCAACGCGGTAAAACTGGCGCCCAACTTCTCCTGAAGATGCAGCACGGATGGATGAAGCTTACCTTTGCGATGGCACCAGTAAATTCCGTGCCGAAACCCATCGCATTTGTCTATTCCCTTACCGAGAAGGTGCTCCATGATTGACGGCTCGGACCCACGGTAGCCAACGACGATCAGGGGAGCCTCACTCAGCAGGGGCCATATCTTTTCCGCCAGCTTCGAGTTAAGTTTGCTTACTTCCTCAACAAGGTTGCAATCGGTGTAGTAGTCAACCGCCCCGTGCAAATACACAATCTGGCAGCGGTTGTGCGAACGGAAGCGCGACAAATCATCGCGAGTACGGTTGATTTCAATGATGTCCCTTAACTGTATTCTATGGGGGGATAGCGAATCCAAGAGAAGCGAATCAAAATTTGTGGTTAACACCGTCCAGCAAAGCTTGCGAACCATGATTCTGGCCAACG
>Ga0137340_1000204_pt1 | contig 13815 bp, 11 predicted proteins | sample EasRivERMLT400_2_FD_102295 | JGI IMG/M metagenome (GOLD analysis project Ga0137340, IMG submission 102295) | Soil microbial communities from meander-bound floodplain in the East River, Colorado, USA - East River MetaG ERMLT400_2 | ecosystem: Environmental > Terrestrial > Soil > Floodplain ...
ACCAACGCGTTTTGAAGAATGCCGTGTCGTCCGTACAACCAGCCGTCGGGCCCCCAGGCAAGTCCATTCACCATGTTATGGCTTGCGTTCGTGCTGAACCCATCCAGCAAAACGACCTCGGGACCATCGGGCGTGTCATCGCCGTTTGCATCCGGAACGAAAATGATCCGCGGCGGCGAGCACAACCACACACCTCCGAAGCCGAGGGTGATACCGCTGAGTCGATGCCCCTTCGTGAGAAACACCTTCCGCTCATCGAATCTCCCGTCGCCATTCGCGTCGCTCAAAATAACCACGCGATCCTGGTTCTCCGGCTTGAACTCCGAGGACGAAAAACTCTCGACCACCCACACTCTTCCGCGATCGTCGAAATCAAACGCGATCGGCTGCAATACATCGGGCTCGCCGGCAAACAATTCGACGTGAAATCCCGTGGGCACAGTAATCCGCTTCAACGCCTCCTGCGGCGACAACGGCCGATCCACCGATTGCTGCGTGTTCGTGACGCCGTCGGGCAGGACGCCGGCTGCGGACGAGCTCAGCGTTGCAGCGAGAAGCAGGAGCGGCCACTTCATGCGTTACTCTCCGCGCTGCGGGCGCCGCAGCACAAACGTTCCATGGTCGTGCTTCGAGTTGTAGGTCGATTCCATGGCAAGCGGCGTTACGGATCCGTTATGGGTGTACACTCCTCCACCGAGCGCGCCCAGGTTCGCTTTGCCTTCGAATACGTGATGCCCGTTTGTGGCCGTGAATGTCAGGGGGACGGCGTAGCCCGCGGCAAAAATTCCCCAGAAACGCGCGCGAAAGCGGGCCATGTAAGCGTTCGTGCTATGCTGGGTCAAAATGCAGCGCAGTTGCCCGTGATGGCCGTTCGCGTCGCTGCGCCAATGGCCAATCCATCGCCCGGTCACATCGTTCGTGTGCGCCGGATACGCACCCGCGCGCGTCCAATCGCGACTGAATGTGCAACCCGCGCCCACGCACAACAACATCAACCACAAGCCCAGCCGCCACATGCGGGCAGAGCTTAAGGGCGCACCAGCAGCTTGCGCAAGGCCGGTTCGATTTCCGCGTCTTCAAATCGAAACCCGCCCTTTTCCAGTCGCTCCGGCACCACCCGCGCGCTGGCGAGCAGTGCTTCGTTGGCCATTTCGCCCGCCAGCAATCGAAGGGCAAAGGCCGGCATATGCAGGATCGCGGGACGCCCCAGCACGCGCGCAAGAGTTCTCGTGAACTCGGCGTTGGTGACTGAGTGCGGCGATACGACGTTCACAGGCCCCCTCAGTTCCGGCGCGTTGAGAGCATGGTCAATGGCGCGCACCGCGTCGTGCCGCGTCGCCCAACTGATGAACTGCTTCCCCGAGCCGAGCCGGCCTGCAACACCGGCACGGAAAGGCGGCAGCATGTTTTTGAGAGCGCCGCCGCTCGGATCAAGCAAAACGCCAAAGCGCATATTCACGACCCGTATGCCCGCATCGGCCGCCGGAAGTGCCGCGGCCTCCCACTCCCGGCAAAGCCCGGCAAGAAACCCCTCGCCTGCCTGGTTTTCCTCGGTCAGGACTTCGTCACCGCGGTCGCCGTAAATTCCAATGGCGGAGGCGCACAACAGAACACGGGGCTGGGGCGTGCGCTTTGCGAGCGCCGTCGCCAGCAAACGCGTGCCGTCGACGCGGCTCTCGCGAATCCGCTTCTTCGCCTCGGCGGTCCAGCGCTGGGCGATGTTCTCACCAGCCAGGTGAATGACGGCATCGATTGGGTCAGAACCAAGATCGATTTCATTGGCGGCTGGATTCCACCATGGGGCGCGACTGTTCTTACGGCCCAGGGGTGTGACACGATGACCGGCGCGATTCAGGAACGGCACGAGAGCCGAACCGACAAATCCCGACGCGCCGCTCACCAGCACGTTCATGGCGTCGCGCCGACTTCGACCTTTCGCTTACGCGGTTTTCGAGCGCTTCCATTTTTCTGCTCGCACAGAAAGCGATTCACCGCGTTCAAATAGGCGCGCGCGCTGGCTTCGATCACATCGGTGCTCGCGCCCTTGCCAGTCACCTGTTCGCCTGCGCCGAAGTCGACTTTCACCGTCACTTCGCCCAGGGCGTCTTTGCCCTGCGACACTGCGCGCAACGAGTAATCCATCAACCTGCCCCGCGTCTGCGTGAGCCGATCAATCGCCTTCAACGCGGCGTCCACGGGACCATCGCCGATGCCCGCGTCCTGCAACACTTCGCCATTGTTCCCCACGGGGCGCTTCAAGCGCACCGTCGCAGTCGGCACAGTCTGGTTGCCGGAAGTAACACTGAGATAATCGAGCGACCACGTTTCAGGCACTTCCGTGATTTGACCTTCAACAAGCGCGGCGAGATCGTCGTCGTAGACAAATTTCTTTTTGTCACCGACATCCTTGAACCGTGCGAAGATCGCATTCACATCCGCTTCGCTCATTTTGAAACCAAGGTGCCGAAGACGCGCAGCCACCGCCGCCCGCCCGCTGTGTTTGGTGAGCGGCAACTCTGTAATGCCCCAACCCACGTCGCGCGGGTCCATGATCTCGTACGTCTCGCGCTTCTTGAGAATGCCGTCCTGATGAATGCCGCTGCCGTGCGCAAACGCGTTCGCGCCGACGACGGCTTTGTTGCGCGGCACAGGGAAACTGCACATGCGCGACACAAGCCGGGACGTTTTGACGAGTTCCTTGATTTTCAGGCCGCTGTGAAGACCGCGAAAAATATCGCCGCGCGTGCGGATCGCCATCACGAACTCTTCGAGCGCCGTGTTGCCCGCGCGTTCGCCGATGCCGTTGATCGTGCCCTCGACCTGCCGCGCGCCGCCCTGCACTGCGGCAATGGCGTTCGCCACGGCGAGGCCAAGGTCGTCGTGGCAATGCGCGCTGAAGATCACTTTCTTCGCTCCACGCGCGTTCGCAATTACATGCCGGAACATGTTCTCATATTCACTCGGCGTCGCGTAGCCGGTCGTGTCGGGCATGTTGATGGTCGTCGCTCCGGCTTCGATCGCCGCTTCCACGACTTTCACAAGGAAATCCAATTCTGTTCGCGACGCGTCCTCCGGCGAAAACTCGACATCGTCAATAAATCCACGCGCGCGCTTCACGCTCTCAATGGCGAGCCGGATGATCTCGCTTTGCACCTTGCCGAGCTTGAACTCACGGTGAAGTTTCGACGTGCCGAGGAAAACGTGGATGCGGCCGCGCTTGCCGGCGGGCTTGATGGCGTTGCCCGCGGCATCGATGTCCTTCGGCACGCAGCGCGCCAAGCCGCAAATCTTTGGCCCGCGAACTTCGCGCGCGATCTGTTGGACCGAGGCAAAGTCCCCTTCGCTCGCCACCGGGAAGCCGGCTTCGATGACATCGACACCCAGGCGGGCGAGCTGCCGGGCCACTTCGAGTTTCTCGCGCGGCGTCATGGCCGCGCCGGGGCATTGCTCGCCATCGCGGAGCGTCGTGTCAAAAATGATGATGCGGTCGTTCTTCATATATCTTTCATGTTTTGGCGGCGTGGCTTCCGAAAAAACAAAAACCCCACCGCCGGTTTGGCAGTGGGGTTTGGATAAGTCAAAATTCAACCTAACACCCAACTGCCACGCAACGCAGCAGCAGCGCGCTCAGCAGCAGTCGAATGTTTCCAATACCGTTCACTTCAGCCGAACCGTAGCCAATCCAATGCCAAAGTCAAACCTTTTCCGGTCCTTCGACCAGCACCACAAACTCGCCTTTCAAGGTCCGCGTGCCAATCTGCTGGATCAATTCGGTGGGCGTCCCGCGCAAAAACTCCTCAAATTTCTTGGTCAACTCGCGGGCCAGGACAACTCGCCGCTCGGGCATGATATCCTTCAACTCGCCAAGCAGCTTTTCAACACGATACGGCGACTCATAAAGAACCAGCGTGCCGGGAACCGTCTTCAGTCGTTCAAGCTGGGTGCGCCGCTGGCCGGACTTATGCGGGAGAAAACCGACGAAGTGAAACTCCTCCGTGCTCAATCCACTTGCCGTCAGCCCGGCGACGACCGCTGACGGGCCCGGCACCGATTCCACGCGCAGCCCCGCCGCGATCACCGCCTTTACGACCCGTTCACCCGGGTCACTGATCCCGGGGGAACCCGCGTCCGTCACCAGCGCCACCTTCTCGCCGCGCCGCAACCGTTCGATGATCTCTTCAGATCGCTTCGCTTCGTTGAACTGAAAATAACTGATGAACGGTTTCGAGATTTGAAAGTGCTTCAGCAATTGTCCCGTGTGCCGCGTGTCCTCCGCCGCAATTACGTCGACCTCCTTTAGCGTCCGCAGCGCGCGCAACGTAATGTCCTCCAGGTTGCCGATCGGCGTCGCAACGAGATACAAAGTTCCTGCAGTCAATTGCGTCATACCGCCTCCACGCGCAATCCATTGTTTTCGGGCGTCAGCACCTTTACGTCAGATTCACTCAATTCCGACTGCATCCCTGCAGCGACGTGCTCAGCATCCTTCAACGTCAGGCAAATGATACTCGAACCGGACCCGCTTAAGAATCCTCCGATCGCGCCCGCCGCCACTCCGTTAGCAATCACACCATCGAGCTCCGGCACGAGCTTCAGTCGATGCGGTTGATGAAACCGGTCATCAAAAACTCCACGCAGCGCTTCGTAATTCTTCGCCGCAAACGCCGCAACGATCAACGCCGAACGATTGAGCGCATGCGCTGCGTCTGCCTTTGTGAAATGCTTCGGAATCAGTTCACGTGCCTCCTCAGTGCGGACGTGAAACTTCGGAATGAGCGTTACCGCTTTCAACTCAGGATCAACATCGAAATGAAGGCATCGGGCTTTGCCATCAACGAGCCCCGAAACGGTAAACCCGCCCAGCACCGCAGGCGACGCGTTGTCCGGGTGGCCCTCAAGTTTCGTCACAAGCTGAACCAGTTCGTCTTGCGAGAGCTTCGTTCCAGCCAACTCGTTCAATCCCGCCACGATCCCCGCCCGGACCGTGGAACTGAAACCGAGCCCTCGCGCGATTGGCACATCGCCGCTCACGGAGACTTCGATTCCGAAAGATGAAATCGCCGCAGCTTCGAAAAACATCTTCGCAGCTTTTGCGCAGAGTTCCTCCGCTCCCTTTGGAACGGGGTTTCCCGCAGGCCGAAGCTCAACACCATTTCCTTTCGTGCGATCCAACGTGACACGCGTGTGCAAGCTCAAGGCGAGCCCAAGAGTATCGAACCCCGATCCGAGGTTCGAAGTCGAGCAAGGCACCATGACGCTCACAGAATCCATGCGTCGCATTTCGAGATGGTCATTTTGCAGGTCACAGTGGTTAAAAGCGTTGCGCGGAGCAATACGCAAAGCTGCTGCCCAGACATATGCATTTCCTGATTTATAAGGAAGGCAGGAATACAGGAATTTACGATTTGCGATTTACGATTGCGGATTCTGGAACAAATCAACGTCTAACGAGGATTGCCGAAAGGGACGCAAGGAAGATGAGGGAGGTTTTACAAAAATCGAAGCCGTGTGAACGCGGAACTCCGACGCGGTACGGGATGCGACGCGAGGGCACGGAGAAAGCGCCAGAGGACAGGCGCACTCCACGACGCTCCGCGAGGTTCGGAGAGAGTCAGATCACCATTCCGCTAAGACGCAGTCGATTCCCTCAAGACGGCGGGACGTCTCGCCGGTTCTACGAAGTAACGAGGGTTGGACTTGCTTAGAAACGGGCGCTCGATGAATCGATACGACAGCCACGCGACCAGCAGGGCGGCGCTGATTTTCAGAACGCTGAGCCCCACCGTCTCCCACCATACAGTCGGCGTGCCGAGAGCGCCGCACGCGATGAAGATTGGGAAATGGTAAAGGTAAATGCCATAGGACCGTTTGCCGATCGCCACGGCGAAACGGCTCGCCATCAACCGCGTCATCAGCCCGTTTTTTGAGTGCGCGAGGTGCAGCATGATCGCGGCCGCGTACAAAGCGACGAGCGACAATCCGCCCACAAAGAGAAAGTCTGATTCCTGAGTCAGGAATGCAGTCAGAATCACCAACGTAATTCCACAAGCCCACGCCATCAAAGTCCCTCGTCGGCCCGCCCAAAACTCCGCGACACCCCCACGTTCGAAAGTAGCCAGCGCACAACCGGCTCCGATCAGGATCGCGTCCGCGCGCGCCAACGTGGAAAAGTAACTACCCAGCATCGAGTTGAAGCAATAAAACGCAGCCCGCGCGATTGCGAGCACCGCTACCAGAGCGAACACGACTGTCGCCTGCCGCTTTGACGCGCGGCAAAACGCCAGCAGCACGAGCAGCAGGACGGGCCAAACAATGTAGAACTGCTCCTCGATGGACAACGACCACGTGTGACCCAGGCCGGCCATGGCCGCCGACCCGTTAAAGCACGTGTACCAGTTCGCATAGTAGAAGAGGCTGGCCGTTGCCGCGGGCACAAACGGCCCCGCTTTCGGCATCAGACCCCATACTGCCCAGCTCAGAATCAGAGTCGCGAGCAACGCGGGCATGAGCCGGCGCACGCGCCGCACGTAAAAGTGTCCAAAACGAATCCGCCCGAAGGATCGATAATCCCGCAACAGAATCGTGCTGATGAGGTATCCGCTTAATACAAAGAAAACATCGACACCAAGAAAACCTCCGGGATAGCCGATTCTCAGGTGAAACAGCATGACCGCGATCACGCTCAGCGCCCGCAGCCCATCCAGGGCGGGGATATAGTGCTCGGCCGTTACGGTCGGAGCTGCGTCTGTTTCATTTGCTCGGTTCGAAAATGCCACTCCCCCACTTATCGGCGTTGGAAACCCTGCCCTTAACCGGGCCCTCTCAAACTTCGATCCAGTGAGGGAGGTCTCTTGTCTCTAATCTGCGCTCACTTCAGCCGCGACTTGCCTGCATAGATATTCATGCGCCCCTCCCGTAAAAATCCCACCAGCGTTTGCCCGCTCGCCTCTGCAAATTCCATCGCAAGGCTCGACGGCGCGGACACGGCCGCAACAATCGGAATGCGCGCCGCCAACGCTTTCTGCATGATCTCAAACGATGCGCGCCCGCTCACGAGTAACACGTGCTCATCGAATGGAAATCCGCCTTTGAGCAGGCCGTGACCAATCACTTTGTCCACTGCATTATGTCGGCCCACGTCTTCGCGCAGCACGACCATTTTACCCTTAGCGGTGAACAGCGCCGCGGCGTGCAGCCCGCCCGTCTTCGCGAAAGTCTCCTGCCGTTTTTGAAGTTCCTGCGCGATCTGCCACAGCGTCCCGCGTTCCACGCGCATCCGCTTTTTCACCGGCGCGAAATGCTGGTGCACCGCCTCGATGCTCGCCTTGCCGCACAACCCGCAGCTCGACGACATGAACACGTGGCGCGTCAGCCGGCTGAAATCCACCCTCGCGCTGTCGGCCAGGAACACGTCCACCACGTTGGCCTGGTTGTTCCGCGAATACGGTTTGATCTCGGCGATGTCGCGTGGTTTCCGGACGATCCCCTCAGTGACCAGAAAGCCCGCAGCCAATTCCTCGTCGTGGCCCGGAGTGCGCATTGTCACGCTCACCGAGCGCGTGTCGACACGAATTTCCAGCGGTTCCTCGACGGCGAGTTCGTCCTCACGGGCCTGGGGCGCGCCTGTGGAGGCGATGGCGAGGACCTGGCGCCGCTTGGATTTCACGCGGCGCAATTATCCTGAAATAACTCCGGCGCGCTACTTTGTTTCGAGGATGGGGAAGCTACGCTCACTTCCGTGCAGAAGTGAGTTCCACCAGCCTGAGTAAACGCCTATTGTCCAGCCGTCTGGTAATCCTTCCGGGCGAGCTTCAGCCACACCTGGAACCATTCGGATTCTGTCCAATCCGGAGTGATCGTGACTTTCTCGTCACGGACCTCTCCGTTCGCCTTCGTCTGAATGTTTGTCTGATTGTCCATAAGTTTCCCCGACGCCTACGAGCCTCGCGGATTTCGCCGCACGCGACAACGCGGGTAATCGCCTCCGGCCCCAAGGGCTGTTCACCCCCGGCATACGGGTTTTACCCCATAGGTCAAATACTCCCTGCCCGGCAGAATGCACCACGAACCTATTTGTTATGAGCAAACCCCGATCTCCAAAAGCCTTTCACCCGGAAGACACTGAAGCGCTCGAAGCTTCGCGTCCCACAATCCCTTTCGCTGAAGATCTGGATCGCCGCGCCAAAACGCCGTTCGTCATGACGAGCTTTGGCCGGCGCGGCAAGAACGCGCTCGGCTGGGAAACCGGTCACACGATGTTCTTCAGTCCGGACGATCCGAATTAAACGCCGGGTTTCAGAAGGGGAATCCTGATCGGTGCGAAGTCCGGCTGGTCGGAAGGCCAGCCGGACTGCGGTTTTGCCGGGAAGCGCGCGCCGCGCTAACGTCGAACGCGAAATGCGCGGGCGCTCGCCCGGTCTGCGGTTATGCGCTACAATGGATATGTGAGGAAATGCGTGGGGACAGGTTCGCTGGGAGTTGTCGTAATCCTTCTGATATTTGGTGGCGCGATTGCCACGTCCATTAACCGCATCGGAGAGAGCCCTGCCGAAACAAAGACAAGACAATACCAGGACGCTCGACGCGAGTTGTCCGACACACTGATTTCGGGCGGAGAACGGCCATCGGTGGATGGGCACTTGGCAGTTTATCAAAAGGAACTGCTGGCGGTTGGTTATTGGAAATCGGAACCCCGGCAGCTCAGCTTCACGAACAATACCGAACCAACCGCGAAGACTGTCGCGCGCCGCGCGAAGAGGGAACCTTCACGCGACGCTTTTTCAGAAACCGCCAACGATGTATCCGACAGGCGCCTGGCGATTCAAGCGAGGCGCGAAGAGATGAGAAAGTGGAGTGAAACGGCGCGGGAGAGACCGAATCAGCGGTAATTAAGAGCGCGGATTCACCCCGCGCCGCCCACGGTTTGGAGACGTCCTCACGAACCTCGCGAAGCGTTCTGATGCGCCTTGCACCGCTTTCTACGCAGAGTTTCATACCCGAAGTGGTGAGGCACAGTTCGCATCGCGAATTTTTTGAATTCCTGGACATAGTCAGAGCCTCCTTACGTCGGCTGCTGCAGGGTCAATAGTTGTTTCAGGTCGGTCACAAAGGCATCGACGTCGGATTCGGTGGTGTCCCACGCGCACATGAGGCGGCAGCCGCCTTTGCCGATGAAGTTGTAGAACATCCAGCCGCGTTCCCAGAGGCCGTTGATCACGTCGGTGGGGAACTCGACGAAGACGGCATTCGCCTGGCGCGGGAAGAGCAGCTTCACTTCGGGCAAATCACAGATCGCTTTTTCGAGATGCTCGGCCATCGCGTTGGCGTGCGCGGCGTGGCGGAGCCAGGCGCCGTCCTGGAGCATGCCGACCCACGGCGCGGAAAGGTATCGCATCTTGGAAGCGAGTTGGCCGGCTTGTTTGCAACGGTAGTCGAACTCGGCGGCGAGCTCGTTGTTGAAGAAGACGACGGCGTCGCCGACGGCGGTGCCGTTCTTGGTGCCGCCGAAGCAGAGGACATCGAGGCCGGCCTGCCATGTGATTTCCTTTGGCGCGACGCCGAGTGAGGCGACGGCGTTGGCGAAGCGCGCGCCGTCCATGTGCATGCGCAGGCCGAGTTTTTTGCACATGCTCCAAATGGCTTTGAGTTCCGCGACAGAGTAAACGGTGCCGAGTTCGGTGGATTGCGTGACGCTGACGACGCGCGGCTTGGGATAATGAATGTCGGTGCGTTTGAGGACGCAACGCTCGATGGTCTTCGGATCGATTTTTCCATCATCCCCGGACAGCACCAGCACTTTCGTGCCGTTGGAGAAAAATTCGGGCGCGCCGCATTCGTCGCTTTCGACGTGCGCGGTCTCGTGGCACAGGATGCTGTGATAGGACTGGCACATGGAGGCGAGGGCGAGAGAGTTGGCGGCGGTGCCGTTGAAGACGAAGAAGACCTGGCACTTCGTTTCGAAGACGTCGCGGATGAGATCGGAGGCCATGGCGGTCCATTCGTCGTCGCCGTAGCTGCGGACGTGGCCGTGGTTGGCTTTGGTGATGGAGGCCCAGGCTTCGGGGCAGACGCCGGCGTAGTTGTCGCTGGCGAATTGGCGGCGGCCCGCGGGTGGTTTGACGTTAAGGGTGCGGCTCATGAGGGCGGGAGGTTTGGAAATAAAAAATGAAAAATACAAAGTGCAAATTGCAAAGTGAAGAACGCCTGGACTCCACGACGTGCCGGGCTACCGCGGACGGTGCTGCGGACGAGGACGTCCGCGCTCCATCGCTTTGCTGTTAGCGAGGGATGGGCAAAGCGCCAGAGGACAGGCGCAGTCCACGACGCTGGCGCGACTTTGGGAGGACCTGGTGCGAAAGTCAGAGACTCGTTACCTCGTCTGCTACAAGTGATGTGCGGGTGCATGAAATTTATTTCATCAGGTGTTCTTTGAAGAAGAGGATGGTGGCGAGGAATTGGAAGTCGTTGTTCTTCTTTTTCGCGAAGCCGTGGCCTTCGTCCTTCGCCATGAGGTACCAGACGGTTTGGCCGTGGTCGCGAATGGCTTTGACCATTTGCTCGGATTCGGTGACGGGGACGCGCGGGTCGTTCTTACCCTGGACGACGAACAAGGGGCTTTTGATTTTTTTGACGTTGGTCGTGGGCGAAACTTTTTCGAGGAACTCACGCATCTTTTCGTCGCGTTCGTCGCCGTACTCGACGCGGCGCAAGTCGCGGCGGTAATCCTGGGTGTTTTTCAGGAAGGTGAGGAAGTTCGAGATGCCGACGACATCGACGCCGCACTTGATCTGCTCCGGAAAATGGATCAGTGACGCCAGGACCATGTAGCCGCCGTAGCTGCCGCCCATGACGGCGATTTTCTTTGGGTCGAACGCGCTGTCCTTTTGGAGCCACTCGATGATCGCGCCGATGTCTTTGACGGAGTCCTCGCGTTTGAAGCCGTTATCGAGGGTGAGGAAGGTTTTGCCGTAACCGCTGGAGCCGCGGACGTTCGGGTAAACGATGCCGACGCCGAGTTCGTTCAGGTAATAATTGATGCGGGCCTGGAAACCGGGCCGCGACTGGCTTTCGGGTCCGCCGTGGATGCTGAGAATGACGGGCCGTTTGCCGGGAAATTTTTGCGGATCGGGACGATAAGCGAAGGCGGAGATGGGCGTGCCGTCGAAGCTCTTGAGTTTGACCAACTGGGGTTCTACGAAAGTGCTCGTGTTGAGGCCGCCGGTTTCGCTCTCGGTCCAACGCTCGACTTTGCCGGTCTTGACGTCGAGGGAGTAGACGTCGAAGGGCGACTGAGCGGAGGTCATGTTGAAAGCGAGGTCGCGGCTGTTCTCGTGCCATGAGAGATTGGTCGGAATGCCGAGGGGAAGTTTCGGCACCTTGAGTTCCTTGCCGCTGCGCGCGTCCATGAGATGCAGGACGCCGACGCCGTCTTCGTTGGTGATGAAGGCGATGGTGCGGCCGTCCTTCGAGAGATCGAATTCGTCAACGTCCCACGGGATATCCTTGGTGAGGACGGTGAACTTGCGGGTGTCGAGGTCGAAGCGCTGGAGGCGCTGGAATTCAGAGTCTTTGTCGGTGGCAACGAAGACGGACTTGCCGTCTTTGGCGAACTGCGCCTGCGAGTAAGAGATCTTCACATCGGTTTTTGGCGTGATGAGTTCCTTTGTGCCTTTTGCCATGTCGACGAGATAGATATGTGATTCGTTAATGGAAATGTATTCGCCGACAAGGAGCGTCTTTTCGTCTGGCGACCAATCCTGAACGCTCCAGCCGCCGCCTTCGACCTGGAGGACGAGGCGATTGGACTCCGGCTTCGTGGGATCCATGATGTAAATGTCGTTGTCCTTGCCGTTGCGTTTGGTGGAGGTGTAGGCGATATGTTTGCCGCTCTCTGCCCAGTGCGCGCCGGTGTTGCGGGATTTGCCGTCGGTGAGGAGGGTGATTTTGCCGGAGTCGGGTTCGTAACGATACAATTGGTAGAACTCGCCGCCACCGATGTCCTGGGAGAAGACGATGAACTCGCCTGACTTTGGGCGGAACGAACCGCCGGCGACCGGCTCCGAGAGAAAGGTGAGTTGGCGACGGTCGCCACCGGGCATTTTCACGTGGTGCAATTGCGTGGCGTCTGCGAAGCGGGTGGTGATGAGCATTTCGCGTTTGTCGGGGTGCCAGCTATTGAAGACGGCGGAGCGAAATTCGAGATAGCGGCCGACGTCGGCCTTGAGTTCGGCCGGGATTTCGAGGATGCCATCAACGACGAGATTATCGGGGATTTGAGCGAAAGAGGTTGAGACCATAACAACGATGGCGAGAGAGGTTAGGAGAGTTTTCATCTTAACACGCGATTGTTGGACAGACGTGGGTGAATTCAAATCAAAACGTCCGCTGGAAAAAGCGCTGGAGGGCGCGGGAGCGGAGCGGTTGCTGGCCGGGGTCAAACAGCGGGACGCGGGCGCGCTCGAGATCGAATTGAAGGAGCATGCCAATACTGTGTGCGCCGCGGTTGTCATTGCGAATGGCGTCGATGCCGTAGGCATAGGCGAGAACGACCTGCCATGCGTCTTTGGGTGAACGATAGCGAATACCGCCACCAACACCGGAGTGCCAATGGCCGGGTTGTTCGACACCCTCGACATACTGCACACTGGCTGTGGCCGCGACAGCGGTGAATGCCCAGCGGTTGTCTTTGTCCAGCGGCAGGGCGTACTGGCCGGCGAGCAGGACAAAGCGCTTGGCGCTGATCTCCTGGTAGAAATAGCCGGGCAAGGTGAGAGGAAACTCGGACGCGAATGGAAGGATTCCACCGAGGCGGTAGCTGCTGAAGCGGTCGGGCTCGACGCTCGTGCCGGCGGTGAGGTTGACGTTGAAACTGTGCTGCAGCGTCGGAAAGGTGTACGTGAGGAGGGCACGCGCCCAAAAAAGATGAGAGCTGATTTCGATGCGGCGATCGTCGTTGAAGCCGTACAAACCTGAGTTCGCGCGAAACTGGCTTTCCTGCCAGATGGAAAGTTCCATGGCGACGTCGGGAAAAATGAGCGGTTCCTGGCCGCCGAAGCGGAGGCCGCTGCGCACGTGAATGCTGCCTTTGTCGTCGGGCAGCTCGAAATTATCAGCGGTGTCGCTATCGCGAATGTATGCCGAGTAATGCCCTTCAACGCGAACAACGGCGTTGAGTGGAATGGTTTGAGAGGGGTTGAACAGGTGATAAAGGCTGGCGGAGAGTCCACCTCCGTGGCCGCTGAAGGATTCCTCTTTGAGATACTTGCCGCCGCGTACTTCATTGTAGCCGTCGGCAAAACCGCCGCCGAAAGCCCCGAAGGCAAAGTCGGTGTTTGGGCCGATCAATTCGCTGATGCCCAGCTCACCATCGAGATAAACGGGAGCAACGGCGAGACGAAGTGTGAGGTTGGTGTGATAAAACTGAGGGAGGTTCAGATAATAGAACGCGTAGGCGGCGATGGGAGAGCGGCCTTCGATGGGCTGATTGTAGCCGAGTTGTATGAGTTCGCGCTTGGTCGGATCAATTTGGGCGGAGGTCTGTATAATGAAGGCAAGAAACAAGCCGACCATGCTTACCCAGGCTTTTCGCATCATGTGTGGGCTATTTGCTAACGGAACGTTGGCGTGGACGCAACTTTGATTGGAGTAGGTGGATACCTGAGGCGGCGGTGATTGCAGGTGTGCAGGTGGGAAAGTGGGAGGGCGAAGTTAGTCGGGCGGGAGTTCGAGGCGGTTGGTGAGCGTGCTGCCGGTGCCGGTTGTGCGCTGGCGGTCGACACCAACGCCGCTGATGCCAGCGCCCGCCTGTCCTGAGCC
>Ga0137340_1000206_pt1 | contig 13805 bp, 8 predicted proteins | sample EasRivERMLT400_2_FD_102295 | JGI IMG/M metagenome (GOLD analysis project Ga0137340, IMG submission 102295) | Soil microbial communities from meander-bound floodplain in the East River, Colorado, USA - East River MetaG ERMLT400_2 | ecosystem: Environmental > Terrestrial > Soil > Floodplain ...
ACATCATCGTACGGCTTGAACTCTCGACGGAAGGGCAGGCGATGAAGCATCTGGCCGTGGTGCAGGTGCCGCGGGTCCTTCCGCGGTTGGTGAAGCTGCCGCGCGATCGCGAGAAGCAGGACTACGTTTTTCTGGCACATTTGATCGGTCACTTCCTCTCGGACCTGTTTCCCGGCACTAAGATTATCGGCTACTGGCAGTTTCGAGTGACGCGGAACAGTGAGCTGTACATCGAGGAGGAGGAGGCGAGCAACCTGCTCAAAGCGGTGGAGGCAGAGTTGCAGAACCGTCGCCGCGGCGACGCGGTGCGCCTGGAGGTGGAGCGGGACTGTCCGGCGGACATTCGCAAGGCGTTGCTCGGCACGTTCCGGTTAAGCGCCGACGAATTGTATGTCACGGATGGTCCGCTGAACCCGACGCGGCTGATGGCGATCTACGAAGGGGACCATTCCCCGGAACTGCGCCAGGAGCCGTTTACCGCGCCAATCGCGGCGTCGTTAAGGGACCAGAGCGATTTATTCGCGGCGATTCGGCAGCAGGACATTTTGCTGCATCACCCGTATGAGAGTTTCGAAAGCATCGTCGAATTTGTGGAGAAGGCCGCGGCCGATCCAAAGGTGCTTGCGATTAAGCAAACGCTTTACCGCACCGGTGGTGATTCCCGGATCGTGGGGGCGCTGATCGATGCGGCGCGAAGTGGAAAGCAGGTTACGGCGGTGGTGGAATTGCGAGCGCGTTTCGATGAGGCGAACAACATCCAATGGGCGCGCCAACTGGAGGACTCAGGGGTGCACGTGGTCTACGGCCTGGTGGGCTATAAGATCCATGCCAAGGTGTGCCTGGTGGTGCGGCGCGAGGACAGTCAGCTTCGCCGCTATGTGCACCTTGCCACGGGCAACTACAATCCCCAGACGGCGCGCCAGTACACCGACGTGAGTTACTTCACGTGCCGGCCTGCTTTTGGGGAAGATGCCACGAACCTGTTCAACCTGTTAACGGGCATCTGCCAGTTCCAGCCGATGCGCAAGCTGGCGGTAGCCCCGTTTGATTTGCATCCACGTCTCCTGGGGTTGATTCGCCGTGAGGCCGAGCATGCGCGAGCCGGACTGCCGGCCAGGATTGTGGCGCGGATGAATTCGCTGGTGGACGAGACTGTTATCGAGGCCCTCTACGAAGCATCGGAAGCCGGTGTGAAAATCGAACTCCTGGTAAGAGGGATTTGCTGCCTGCGTCCGGGCGTGGAGGGATTGAGCGCGAACATACAGGTGCGATCGATTGTCGACCGTTTCCTGGAGCACAGTCGAATCTGGTGGTTTGAAAATGGATGCCACCGCGAGGCGTATGTCAGCAGCGCAGATTGGATGCCGCGGAATTTCTTCCGCAGGATTGAGGTCGCGTTCCCGATCGAGGACGGGCGGATCGCAGACCGGTTGATTTCAGAGATCCTGTCGGCATCGTTCGCGGACAATACGAAGGCGCACGAATTGCGCGCGGACGGCAGCTACCGGCGCGTGAAAGCCGCTAAAGAAGATGGCGCGCGTCGCAGCCAGAAAGAGTTCATGCAACTCGCCACGGCGGACAAGGGCAGCGAGGCGACTCGATTGCAAACAAAGCGCACCGCAGTCCAACTTGCGGCGCGTCCTGTTGAGGTGAGCCGCAGCAGCGAGAAGTCCAACGGCGAGCCGGCGGGTGCCGACACGATCCCGGCGTGAAAGCGGAGCGGCGCAGCTGAGGGCTGCGGCGAGGGACCGCTTGCGCGCCCTGGTTGCTCCGGCGATGCCAGGCCAGGCCAGGCCGGATCGTGTCCGCGCCGACCGTTTCAATTGCGTATCGCTCGAAGCCGAAAGTAACGCGCGGTCGACGATGTTCCGTACGTGCCCGACTGCGCTTCGTTCCATGTCGTAAGATCGGTGCTCGACTCAAGCTTTACGCTCACCGGTCCGGCGGCATCGGCTGGTATGACCACACCGGTGTTCGGCACGAAATTATCGACTTCGCGAGTAATTCGGTAAGTGAAGACATAGATTCCCTCTCCGCATTCCCCATTTGTCACCAGCCGGATGCTCGCCGGCCCCGCGATCGTGCTGCGCTGCTGTTGCCTCTCCAGCAAATCGTCGTAGGAATTGTCCTTGACCGTGATACCGCCAATCCTGACTTCCACAAACGGAGGGCAAAGCTGGCCGCCGGCCTGCTCGCCGGGCCAGTTGACGTAGAGCAACTCGAAGACCTCGTTGGAGGCGACGTTGATCACAACATTGGTCGACGTACCCAGCGGGAGGCTCGGACGGAGCACGATCGTCCGTGTCTGTGCCTGGCAAAAGAATGCTGTCGCCAGCATCGTGCACATTGCGCCGGTTAAACCAAATGAATTTCTCATAACTTTCCTTTCTCTGCGGTTCACTCATCGTGGAGGCCAAGTTCGTTCCTATACGTAAATACGAGTTTTCGCTGATTCGTTACTGCAAAGACGTAACGGAACTTCTATCGACAAACGCATTGGTTTCTGGCAACTTAACAAAGCAGACGTGCAATTGAGAACTGGAGCGGAACTCATTTCCGCCACGAAACCTTACGCCCGCGATAACACCCCGAGGAGTTGGTGGTACGTACTTTCCACCTCCTTCCTTCTCCTTCTGGCGCTCGCCGGGACCTTTCCCATCTTTCCGCTCGTGGCGAGAATCGTTTGCAGCGTTGCCGCCGGATTGCTGATTCTCCGCCTTTTCGTCATCTACCATGACCAGCAGCACCACGCTATCCTGCGTAAATCGCGCCTGGCCGAGTTCCTGATGAGGGCTTTCGGGATTTACTCTCTCAGTGCCAGCAGCATTTGGCGCAGTTCCCATAATCATCATCACAATCATAATTCCAGGCTGCGCGGCTCGCACATTGGCTCCTTTCCCATCATGACGAAGGGGCAGTTTGTCGAATTATCTCGCGGAAAGCGCTTTGCCTACCTCTTCGTCCGCCATCCATTGACCATCCTTTTCGGCTACGTTTTCATGTTCCTCTACGGTATGTGCCTGAACCCGTTTTTCAATAACCCGCGCAAACATTTTGATTGCGTCGTCGCGCTTGTTACTCACCTCGCCATCGCCGCAGGCCTTCTTCACTTTTTCGGCTGGCAGACCCTGCTGCTCGCGCAAACCGTCCCGCACTTTATCGGTTGCGCGATCGGCACCTATCTTTTTTACGCGCAACACAATTTTCCCGGCGTTTCCTTCGAGGAGAAATCGGGGTGGACCTACGAGAAAGCCGCCCTTGAATCTTCCAGCTACATGGTCACCGGCCCGGTGATGAGTTGGTTCACAGCAAATATCGGTTATCACCACGTCCATCACCTTAATTCGCGCATTCCGTTCTATCGCCTGCCCGAAGCCTTGCGGGCCATCCCCGAATTGCAGCACGCCAAAACCACCTCGCTCCATCCCGGCAACATCTATCGCTGCCTCCGCCTCAAAGTCTGGGATGTCGAGACGCAGCGCATGATCTCCCTCTCGGAGATCAAGCGGTCCCTGGCCCCATCGATCGGTTCTTCCAATACCGCTGTGAACCTCAACTGATCTTTTTATGTCCCTCACCACAGCGCAGATCGCCGAACACGTTCGCGGCGAGCTCATCGGCGACGGCAACGTCGTTATCAGCGGCATCGCTCCCGCCGATTCCGCGCGTGCCGGGGATCTCACTTTCGCCGAGAAGGAAAGTTACTTCACTGCCGCCGAGCAAAGCCAGGCCGCCGCGATCCTTGTCTCCGGCCCTTTCGCGGCATCCAAAAAAGTGCTGATCCGCGTTCCCAACGCCCGCGTTTCGCTCGCCCGGCTGTTGCCGGTCTTTTTTCCACCGGACCCTCACCCGCCTGGGACCCATTCGACGGCCACCATTGATGCCGGGGCGCACATTGATCCCACAGCCCATATCGGCCCCGGCTGCGTTATTGGCCCCGGCGTCCGGATCGGCGCCCGCTCCGTCCTCATGGCCGCCAACTACATCGGCCGCGACTGCCGGGTTGGTGATGATGTCACGCTTCACCCGAACGTCCTCCTATATCCCCGGTCCCAAATCGGCCATCGCGTAATCATTCATGGCAGCACCGTCATCGGCTCCGACGGATACGGGTATGTCTTCGACGAAGGGATCCATCGCAAGATGCTCCAGCTCGGCAACGTTGTTATTCACGATGACGTGGAAATCGGCGCGAACGCCGCCATCGATCGGGGCGCGCTCGGTTCAACCGTCATCGGACAGGGAACGAAAATCGACAACCTTGTCCACGTCGCTCACAACGTTGTCATCGGCAAACATTGTCTGATTATGGGCCAGGTTGGTTTCGCAGGCAGCACGCGTCTGGCCGACTATTGCGTCATCGCTTCCCAAGCCGGCATTGCCGGCCACCTGAAGCTTGGCCGGCAGGTTACCGTCGGCGCAAAATCCGGCGTCATGCGCGACGTGCCCGACGGCGAAACCGTGCTGGGAACTCCTGCCATGCCCGATCTGCAGATGAAACGCTCCTTTATTGGCATACAAAAACTTCCGGAGATGAATCGCCGCCTTCGCCAGCTCGAACAGCAGGTAAAGGAACTTCGCGCCGCTGCCCATCCTCCGTCCGCCTGATCGACACTCTCTTTCTGCGCTTCCCCGCTGACCCAGTAGCCGCCGAGGCAACGAGGCGCACTATGAAATCCACATTCGACCCTGTAACCCCCGACGTAAGGAGGGGGCTAACTGCCGCCCCAACGGGGCAAGACGAACATAGCCCAGGGTCGAGACGACGCAGTCGGCTCTACCCTGGGAAAACGGCGCAAAACAAAAAACCCCCTCTCCCGTTGGGAGAGGGGGAAGGGGGTGTGGGAAATGTCTCTCGTGCGGCGGCGGCTAAGACACTGCCAAAAAGCGGCGGCTGAGGAAGAACGGCAAAAAACGGCGGCGGCTTTCGAACAGAACCCTAAAGACGGAAGAAGGCGCCTCCGTGGCGCGGGGCCCAGCTTTTGTCCCGCAATGGCCTCCATAGACCCGGCCATCGCCAGAGTACCCGGCCGTGCTCGCAGCTTTCAATTTCCAAATCCCTTCCCCATCCTAAACTCGGAAATGTCGACCATAGTCACCGCTGCAGATGTCGTTGTGCGCTACAACGAGCAGGTCGTCCTCAACGGCGCTACGCTCGCCGTCGAGGAAAACGATCGTATCGGTCTGGTCGGACGCAACGGTTGCGGCAAAACGACCTTTCTGAGAGTGCTCGCCGCCTTGCAAACGCCCGACTCGGGCGCGGTGACAAAGCGCCGGGACCTGGTCGTCAGTTATCTCTCGCAGGATTTCACCCTCGATCCCGACAAGACCGTTTGGGGGAACGTTCGCGCGGGCGCGCAGCACGTGCTCGATTGCATTGCCGAGTTCGAAGCGTTACCCGCCGAATCGCGGCGCCACGCCGAACTCGAGGAACGCATTGTCGCGCTCGATGGGTGGTCGGTCGATCGCCGTATCGAGACCGCCTTGTCGCATCTGAATTGTCCGGACGGTACGCGCTCCATCGACTCTCTTTCCGGTGGGGAGAAGCGACGTGTCGCCGTCGCTCGCGCCATCGTCTCACAGCCGGATGTTCTGGTCCTCGACGAACCGACCAACCACCTCGACCCTGAATCCATCGATTGGGTCGCGGGGTTTCTGGAGGACTTTCGCGGCGCATTTCTCGTCGTCACTCACGACCGCTACTTTCTCGATCGGGTCGTCCGCCGCATGGTCGAACTGGCCGATGGGCGATTCTTTACGCACGACGGCAACTACACCGACTACCTCCTCGACAAAGCCGAGCGGCAGGCCGCCGACGCCGTCGTTGAACACAAACGCCAGATGTTCCTCCGACGGGAGTTGGAATGGGTTCGGCGCGGGCCGCGTGCCCAGCGCACCAAGTCCAAAGTCCGTTTCGAAAAGTTTTACGAGGTCGAAAGCCAGGCTGCTGCCACCGTGGATGAAGAAGTCGAGCTCTGCGTCCCGCCGCCACCGCAGCTCGGCAATCGCGTTGTCGAGTGCAGCAACCTCGGCGTCGCGCTCGGGGGACGAACGTTGTTTCGCGGTTTCAATTTCACGTTCGAGAACGGCCAGCGCGTCGGCGTGGCCGGTCGCAATGGCCTGGGCAAAACAACGCTGCTCAGAACGATCATCGGCCAGGTGGACCCAACCGAAGGCACCGTCAAGGTTGGGCAGCTCACAAAGTTCAACTACGTCGACCAGGACCGCTTGCAGTTGCGCGAGGAACGCACCGCTCTTGAGGAAGTGAGCGACGGCGCCGAGTGGGTCATGTGGGGCCAGGCCCGGCTCTCCGTGCGCGCATACTTGAAGCGCTTCCTCTTCGCGGACGATCGCATCAGCCGTCTCGTCAAGCATCTCTCCGGCGGGGAACGCAGCCGATTGCTGCTTGCGCGCATTTTGAAACAGGGCGGCAATTTCCTCATCCTCGACGAACCGACCAACGACCTCGACCTGCCCACGCTTCGGGTCCTGGAGGAAGCATTGATTGCTTTCCCCGGTGTCGTCCTCGTGGTCAGCCATGACCGTTATTTCCTGAATCGCGTCTGCACGGACATCCTTGCTTTCGAAGGCGATGAACGCGTCGCCCACAGCGCGGGCGATTACGACTACTACGTCGAGAAACGCGCCCGCCAGGCCGCGCCCGCACCTTCAGTTCGCAACGCGGAGTCGCGGGTTGCGCCAAAGCCCGATAAAGGCGGCTCAGCCAAATCAACCGCCACCAAACCGCGCAAGCTCACGTGGAAAGAAGCCAAAGAACTCGAAGGCATGGAGGCCCGCATCCTTGGAGTTGAAGGCGAGATTGCTCGCATTGAAGAGCTGTTTGCCTCGCCCGATTTCCATCGCACCCACGCCGCGCAAACCAACGACCTCAAAGCCGAACTCGACGTTGGCAAAGCCAAGCTGGCCGAACTTTACGCGCGCTGGGAGGAGCTCGAGGCCCTCCGCCTCGCTTCCGAATCGAAAGCAACAGGTTAACGGTCGAGTCACTCGACCCTCGACCACTCGCACCGGCTTCGGCGGCCGCGCCTCCCTTTGCGCAATCCGATTTAATTTGCATAAACCCCAGCATAGCCTACCCTGACTTCGGTTCAGTAACCGGCCGCTTTCCAGGCATAGTGGATCTCGTCTGATTTCTCATTCACGATCTGAACCCGAACGTCGGGAACAACCTGGAAGGGGACGGGGTGTCGAACCAGCCACAACTTATGACCACTAACCTGTACGTCGGGAATCTTTCCTTCGACGTCACCGAAACTGACCTCCGAAACATGCTCGCCAAGCACGGCCCCGTTAACGAGATCAATATTATCATGGACAAGATCACGGGGCGCGCACGTGGCTTCGCCTTCGTCACCATGAACACTCCGGAAGGCAACACCGCCGTTCTCGCCTTGAATGGCACGGAATGGAACGGCCGCGCGCTTACCGTCAATGTCGCCAGGCCGCGTGAGGACCGCTCCAGCCGCAGCTACGGCTCCGGAAACTCTCACCACTCCTGATGCTTTCAGCGGCCGGTTCGCGATGCGGACCGGCTGCTTGTAATTCCTATGAATAATTCTGTCGTTAATCCCGGGGCTCAAACGGAGCCGCAACAGCTCCTCGAGATTCTCGCGCGCGGACAATTCGACGGACTCAAGGCCATTCTCCTCAGCCTTGGCTCGGAGCCCGGCATCCTCAACAAGGCAATTCAGTCCACCCGCTCTTACCAGGAGCTCCTCCAGCGCGTCGGTTATCAGCTCACTCTCACCAATCAGATACACATTCAGGATTGTTATTCTCGCGTCGGCCCCGCCGGCGGGATCAAGGCCGTTCTGCCTTATTACGATATCCCAACCCAGGGTTCACTGCCCACCCTCGTGAATTTCGACGCCACCATTACGACCACCCCGAAATCTGTCGCGTTCTTCGACAAGATGCTGGTGGCACTCAAAACCGAACTCGCTCGCTCCAAACCACTCCCTCAAAACTCCTGATCTCTCCGTCACCCGTGACCCAGCCGGCAAACTTGTCGTCGCGGTTCTACCGTCTGTCCGTCCAGTAAATCCCTAAATTCTAATCTTAACCTTAATCCTGGCCGCTGGCCCGAGACAATATAGCGTCGCCTCTATCGTGTCTTTTCTGTACGGTTTTGGCATCGGTGTCAGTACTTGGAAAAGGCGCGGTCTTGCCGCAACATGATCGCGTCCCCAAAAATGAAACGGCCCGACACTGACGACTGTGCCATCGCCACCGCGCTTTCGGTTTTGCCAACAGATGCCGAGTTGCTGCGCGGCTACGCAACCACCCAGGCTGATGAATGCTTTTCCCAGCTCGTCGCACGCTATGTCGACCTCGTCTACTCTGCCGCCCTTCGCCAGACGAACAATCACGCCATCTCCCAGGATGTGGCGCAGGCTGTTTTCACCGTCCTTGCGCGCAAAGCCGGTTCGCTTGCGCACGAAGCTGTTCTGGCTGGCTGGCTGGTGCGCGCGACGCGCTACGCCGTTCTCGATACTTTGAAGCTTGAGGCCCGCCGCCTTCGCAGGGAGCGCGCCGCCGCCGAGTTGGAGGAGACAATGAGGGACACATCAGATGCCCCCTGGGAGCAAATAGCGCCGTTGCTTGACGAAGCCCTGGCACGCTTGTCCGCCAGCGAACGCAACGCCGTCGTCTTGCGCTTCTTCGAGAAGCGAAGCTGGAACGAAATCGGGCAGACTCTCGGGCTTAATGAGAACGCCGCTCGCGTGCGTGTTGGGCGCTCGCTGGAAAAGCTCAGGTCATGGTTCCGCAAGCGTGGTGTCGCTACCTCATTAGCCGGTTTGAGTGCTGCCCTCCTGGGCAACGCGGTCCAGGCCGCTCCCACCGGACTCGTCATCCACGCCGGCATGGCAAATGCCGCCCTCGTCGCACTCCTGCTTAAGCGTTTGCTCTGGCCCAGAATTCTTCCCGGCACACTCTCCGTTACCCTTGTCATTGCGGGACTCCTTGCATGGAGGTTTCTCTCATCGCGTGCCGAAGCAGTACGAATCGCCACTCCAACTGCCCCCCCGGTCGCCGCGCCTGTTCAGGCAGACCTTGCCCCTGAGGTGCGTGCGGTTCTCAGGGAAGTGGATCGTGGTTTGTTTTTCAATGATCCGCAGGCCTTCGTCGGCCAGATCAACTTCCGGACCCCGGAAGAGGAGCGCTTCCGCCCATTGCTCGAAGAGTACGCCCGGGTTTCCAACGAATTTCGCGCCGCGTTGGCAGAGGTGCACACCGCCGGCAGGGCGCCTTCCCGAACGTATCGCGTGATTCTTGACGATCTCTTCACCGGACAGCCCGGCCCGAGCGCCGGCCCGACCATGTTGACTCCCACGCACGCCATCGACAACGCCTTCCGTACTCACTCCCTGCATATCGTGAAAACTAACGGAACCTGGAAATGGGATTACTTCGCCCCGTTCTCGCCCGAAAGGCTTCTTCAGCGCAGGTCGGACATCGCGTCGAAAATCGAAACCATGAAAAGGCTGACGTCCGCGCTGCGCGAACGCTCGCTCACGAACGCTTACGAGGCGCTCGATCAGTTCAAGCTCGCGAGCCCCCAATAGGTATGTACGGTTTTTGCCTCAGCGGCGGTACACGGGTATATGCAAGTCCCTCCACTCGTCGTCCTCGCTGTCGCACTTGTTTCTCCTTTCGCGGCTTGGAGCACTCCGCGAATTTTAACGGAGCCTCTTAGCCAGGCCGCCAATCCGGGTTCCAATGTAACCTTCATTGTCACCGCCACCGGCGTTGCTCCAATCCGCTATCAATGGTTTGGTAACGGCGCGCCGTTGGCCGGCAAAACGAACTCGGCTTGCGCGCTCATTAACCTGCAACCCGCCGATGCCGGTCACTACAGCGTCATTGTCATCGACTCAAGTGGCTCCGCAACCAGCCGTCTCGCTCGGCTCGAACTCGTCTCCGGTTTCACGCGCGTGACGAACAGCACGCTCGCCCGCGCAAAGAATGCGCTTGGCGCTGCCTTCGGAGACTTCAACAACGATGGCTGGGTCGACCTCGTCGTCTCCGGCGATTATTATCTGGTTTACACCAACGCAGGCCACGGCAACTTCATCCAGATCACCAATCGCATTCTCGGCGGTGACACCAATTTCGCTCGCACCGGCACCGCCTGGGCTGATTACGACAACGACGGCCATCTCGACCTCGCCATCGGCGGATGGGGCGGCCGGCCGCTGGGTCTCTATCACAATCACGGCGACGGCCAGTTTACGCGCATCGCGACAAACATTTTCGACGGCCCGGGCGTGCAGCAACTTTCAGCCGCGTGGGGCGACTACGACAATGACGGTTTCGTCGACCTCTACGTTCCCACTGCCATCGCGGGCACGGGACCTTACCCGGACATGCTCTTTCACAATAACGGGAACGGCACCTTCGCCCGCGTCACCAATTCACCCCTCGTGACCGATCCCACCGCCAATCAGGGCGCTCTCTGGGGCGATTTCGATAACGACAACGACCTCGATCTCTTTGTCACCTCGGTCACCGGCGGCAAAAACCGCCTCTATCGCAATCAGGGTAGCGGGGCGTTTGTCGCGCTCACCAATAGCCCCGTCATGCAGGACGGCGGGCAGTCCGGCGGCTGCATCTGGGGCGACTTCGACAACGACGGCGACCTCGATCTTTTCGTCTCCAACTTTCAGGGTAACGCTCTCTACTACGTCAACGATGGGAGCGGCGGGTTCACCCGTGTGACCAATAGCATTATCGTCCAGGACGGCCCGTCGGCCGGCTGCATATTCACTGACTTCGACAACGATGGCTGGCTCGACCTCGTCACTCCGGGCGCGGCGAACCTCCTCTATCACAACGCGGGCGACGGCACGTTCACCAAAGTGACCACGGGACCAGTCGTGGCCCAGCCGGTCAGCAGCTTCGGCAACAACAGCTTCGCCGCCGCCGATGTCGATCGCGATGGCTTTCAGGATTTGCTCTGGGTCGATTTCAACGGCAACAGCCAGCTCTTTCGCAACGACGGCAATTCCAACGCGTGGCTCTCCGTGCGTTGCGAGGGTCGGATGTCCAATCGCGCCGGCATCGGCGCCAAAGTCCGAGTCGGCGCGTGGACATCGGAACGTTTCCTCACGCAGTTGCGCGAGATTGGTGGCGGCGGCCTGGTCTTCACGCAGAACGAACCGGTCGCCACATTTGGGCTCGGTTCTGCCGCCAACGTTGCCGGGCTGACCATCGAATGGCCGAGTGGGCTCGTTCAACAGTTCACAAATGTGTCTCCACGCCAATTCCTCCACGTCATCGAGCCGGTGGTCAGCATCGCTCCGGTCAGCACCAACGTTCCTGCGGGATCAACCGTTGCTTTTGTGGTTTCATCTCCCGACGCTGACGTGCAGTGGTATCACAATGGCAGTTTGTTGCCCGGCGAAACCAACGTCACGCTCACCGTCGCGAACGTCCGTGCCGCTGACCTGGGACGATACACCGCCCACGTGTACGACCGCGCCTCGCAGGCCACGCTTGTGCCGACGGCAGCAATTCTCGCCGGGTCCGTGATCGCCTCCGACAGCTTGAAGACGAACCTCGTGCGCTTTGGAAGCAACCTCACGCTCACCGCGGTCGCCGACGGCGCGCCGCCGTTCGCGTATCAATGGTTTCGCAATTCTTCGCCGATTGCTGACGCGACCGCCTCGACTCTTGTGTTGACAAATGCGACCGTCGAGGACGAAGGCGCCTACTCGATTTCCATCTCCAACAGCTACGGCGCAGTGCACAGTCGCCAGGACCATGTTGTCGTCCTGGTTCGGCCCGGCATCGTCATGCAGCCGATCGGCCAAAGCGTTCTTTCGAACGGGGCCGTTTCCTTCAGCATCAGCGCGACCGGCCATCCCATGCCCCTGAGCTTTCGCTGGCGCCGCAACGCCATCACCTATACCAACATCAACGTGTTCGGTAGCAATTGCTTCGTCACCTTTCCGGTCCTTCAGCCAGTCCCAACAAATCAAGTCACATTTTCCGTCGTGGTCACCAACCTCGCTGGCTCTGTCTTGAGCAGCAACGCCGTTGTGACCTTTGCCACCGACATGGACCTTGACGGTATCGGCGACGACTGGGAGGCGGCTCACGGCCTGGATCCTGCCGACGGCGCGGATGCCCTTCGCGACGATGATGGCGACGGAATCTTAAACGGAGCCGAGTACCAAAGTGGGACCGACCCACAGGATGCGAACGACGCGCTTCGGCTTCAGTTGCTCCCAACGGCGGGCAACACGTGGAGCGCCACCTTTCAGGCCCAATCAAACCGCACCTATACAGTCCAGGCGGTGGAAAATCTCGGCCACACCTGGTTTCCCCTTTTGCACGTGCTCGCCGCCCCTACCAATCGAACAGTCCGCGTCGTCGGACACGCCGACGCCCCACGCGCGGTTCTCCGGATCAAAACTCCCGCCGCTCAGTGACTCAACCCTCAACCAGCAACGCTTACATCCCTTCCAACGCCTTTAGAATCGATTTCTGCACGGCCGGATGCGCCAGGTTTCCCAGGTGCCCGCCTTTCTCGAAGATCTTCAAGCGCTCGGGCCCAATGACCGCCTCCAGCCATTGCAGGTCTTCCTCCGCCAGCAGAATATCGTTCCGATTTACGATCAGCCGAATGTCAGGGTTCGCCCGCAGGCTGGCGGCGTACGTCCGCAAATCCTGCGCACTTTTCAGCGCCTCGGGGTCCGTCAAATCGATGCCGCGTGTTTGGTAATAGGGCGTCACAAACCTTTCGAAATAGTCCGTAAATGAATACTGCAGGATTTCCCGGTACGCCGCCTCCCGCCTCAGTTTCTTTATCGGCTCTTCCAACACTCCCTGGTTGTTCCGCCGTTGGCTGCTGAAAATCACATCGCGCAGGATCAACCGAAATGCCACGCCGATCAGGAACTTCGATTCGATCGCACTGAACGGCGGCGATCCCTGTGGCGCGAGTGAAGTCTTGCTCAACTCGGCCACTTTCAGGAACGTGTTTTCCATCTTCTCCGTTCGCTCCCTGGCCGGCCACGCCAGCGGCGCCTGAAAAAACTCGTCCAGTTGCGACACGGCAAAGAGCAATCGCACCGGCGAATTGATCGCCACGTAACGATCGAACTTCAGCAAAGGCGCGCCGTTGGTTGCCGCCGTTGCAGCGATAAATAACGAATGAAACCCTCCCATCGAATACCCCATCAACGCTCTCCCCTTGAATCGTCCCGCTGACCCTGCGTCTAATCGCCGGTCGATTTCCGTCAGCGCCACGTGCAAATCCCGCGCGTCCACCGGCGCGTAGGACGGCAGCGCCGTCGTCGAGGCGCGCTCCATGAACTCATAATTAAATGCGCTGCTCACCGTCACCGCCGAAAACCCGTTGCTGTAAACCAGCTCCGCCAGCGCCAGCGCCGGTCCCGCCAGGCGATGCGACCCCAGGCCCGGCACGATATACACCACCGGCGCCGGTTTCCGTTGCAGCCAATACGTGAAGTTCAGCTTCTTCCCTGTGGACGGAATTCGCACCGATCCCGTTTTGCCGTGGCCCGGAAATCTCTCGTTCCGCACCGTGAAAAATACCGACTGCAACGTTTCCAGTGACGCTTCGTCCTGCTCTCCCTCCACCCGATAATCCGCCACCTGCCCCTTGCGCACGAACGTCCACGCATATTGGATCACCGAATACGGATCCATCTCCGTCTCGCTGAAGCGCAGCGTCTCCTCCACACTGTCGGTGAGTTTGTTATACAGCAACGCCCCGGAGTAATAGGTATACGGGCTGAAATACGTCAGCGGATTGC
>Ga0137340_1000207_pt1 | contig 13654 bp, 8 predicted proteins | sample EasRivERMLT400_2_FD_102295 | JGI IMG/M metagenome (GOLD analysis project Ga0137340, IMG submission 102295) | Soil microbial communities from meander-bound floodplain in the East River, Colorado, USA - East River MetaG ERMLT400_2 | ecosystem: Environmental > Terrestrial > Soil > Floodplain ...
GACAACGGCAGCAACGCTGACTACGCGACCGGCGGCGGCGCGCGGGACGTGAAATTTGCGGCGGAAGTAGTAAGTTGTGATGCGCGGGTTATTGCCGGGACTGACCTGCGTGGCCTCATCGGCTTCGCCGTAGCCGAATTGCGCAGGTTTCAAAGGCCAACCTCCATCGGCGAAGGCCGCTGTTTTCCACAAAGGACCTGGCGCATCCGCGTTGTCCCAGTAGTGCCATAATGATTCGCGGGCGATGAGAGTGGTGATCGGTGGATTTGTGCTGCTGGCCAGGACGAGTGGTGCGGCGAATGCAACAACAACGAACAACAACATTAGCCTCAAAGTCATACCCCTAAATAATGGGGCCGGACTATAGTTGTTGACACTGGTTCGGCAACACGGAGTTATTCACAGGCCAGAATTATTTCGCGGGCACTTCGAATTCGAGCGCAACCTTTTCAGCGTTGAAGTGGTTGCGGCCGCTGTAGATCACGCGAATGGAATTGGTCTGATCGAGGACACGGACGAGGCCGAAGCAGCCTTCGCCACGCGGCGCTTTGTAAATGCCCTGGCTGTAAGGGCCGCCTTTGATTGAGGCGGCCTGGTCGAGTGGCGCGGCAGCGATGACGGGAATCGGCGCGCCGCCGCCGGTCGCGTAGTCAGCGTTGCTGCCGTTGTCGGCAGCGAGCATGTGGGCATCGCCGTGGATGATGCAGAGGCCGGTGATGCCGTTCTGTTTGACGAAGTCGGCGATTTCGCGGCGTTCGACGGAGTAAAGGCTCCAATGGTCTTCGGGTGGAGGAAGGCTTGCGCCGGCGGTAAAGACGCGGCCCTGGGTGATGGGCAGGGGCGGCAGATGGCGGTGATGCGCGTAGCCACTGTAGTTAACTGGGACGGGATAGTAATTGGTGCCCTGGCCGCCGAGCCAGGGGACGGAACTGACCCAAAAGATGAGCGGATATTTGCCTTTCGCCTCGAGCAATTCGGATTTGAACCATTGCTTTTGGGCGCGGCCGAGCATGGTCTTCGCCTCGGTATCGGGAGCGGTGATGGGAACGCGCGAGGAGCGGAGATCGGTGAGAATGAAGCGCACGCGACCGATGGTGAACGCGTGGTGAATCGGGACGTTGCCGGACCCCGCGACGAGCGGATAGTGTGGAACGTATTCCTGGTAAGTGAGCCGAGCCGCTTCGTGAACGTCGGCTTCGGAGCTGCTGTTGTTGCCGCCGAAATCGTGGTCGTCCCACATGTAAACAAACGGGACGTTGCGATAGAGAGCGGATTGAGTGCGCGAGGCGAGGACGAGATCGTAACCGCGGCGGAACGCATCGCGATTGTTTTGCTTAATGTCGAGGTAATGGAAATCGCCGACGTGAAGAAAAAACAGCGGCGTGTTTTGCAGGATCGTTTGAAACACCGGGTGCGAGGAAGCGGTGCGGGCGCAGGACGCAAATGCGAAGTTGAACGAGGTCGGCCCGCTCGGGTAAGTGCGAAACCGGCCGCGGTTTTGCAAATCCCGGACACCGGAAACCTCGACAGCATAATAGTAGTAGAGATTTGGCTCGAGATTGCAGACGTGAAAGCTGGCGATGCGGCTATCACCGCCCTCAACAGGGACATAGAAGGCGCGGCTGAGGTCGGGATTTTTACTTAAGGCGAGCCGCGCGGTTTCGGTGGGCAGGGCGAGCTTTGCCTTCACAACGGCTGAGGTTGGGGTCAGTGCGCCGGCCCATGGCCCGCGTTCCACGATGTTTGCCGCAGAGGCATGAAGCGCCGCGATAAGAAGAACAGCAAAGGCGGGCTTCATGTGTGGCGATTACATCACTCTGGCGGTCGCGTCAAGTAGGCGGAATCAAAACCCGGCGCGGCCAAAATCCCCTTTGACCGGCTTTGGGGTGAACTTTAGCTTGGCGACGTGCAAAAAGGGTCTGCCAGCGGGATGGAGAGCGAGACCGCCTTCTTTTGGACGACCCGCTGGCCGCGATCCTACGTCAGCTTCGTCGGGCACAGAATCGTGCGATTCCTTGGTGCTCTGCACGCGCTCGGAGCGTTCGCGCTGATTTCGTTCGGGGTCCTGATCAGCAAATTCGGGGTCGCGCGAGCGGTAATTTACCCGGTGGCTCTGGCGCAGATTGCGCGTTCGGGGCTGCGCCTGTTGCCGATGATCCTGTTTCTGGCGATTGCGCTCGGCCTCGTCATCATTGGGCAAACGGTGTCGCTGCTGAGCCGCGTGGGGGCGACCGAGTTCCTTGGGACGGTGATGGCGACGGTGGTGGTGCGCGAACTGGGGCCGTTACTGACCGCGTTGATCGTGCTGTCGTGGGCGGGCACTGCGAACGTGGTGGAGTTGGGGACGGCGCGCGCGCTCGGTGAAATCGAAGCGTTGGAGGTGATGGGGATTGACCCGATTCACTATCTGGTTGTGCCGCGCATGATCGGGATGGGGTTGGCCGTGTTTGCGCTGACGATTTATTTAATCCTGGGCGCTTTGGTGAGTGGTTACGTGTGGGCGTTTCTACAGGACGTGCCGTTGACGCCGGGCGAATATGTGCGGCAACTCGCAACGTCCGTCCGGTGGATCGATTTTGTGGTGCTGGGGCTGAAGACGTTCCTGTTCGGCATGAGCATCGCGGTGGTGACCTGCTACCATGGATTGGCGCGCATGCTGCGATTGGAAGAAGTCTCGAACGCGACGGTGCGCGCGGTGGCGCAGACGGTGGTGGTGTGCATGTTGATCGACGCACTTTTCATTCTCATTTACCTGGTTGCATGAGCGAACGAGGTGAAGTGACGACCGCGACGCCGATGATTGAAATGGTGGATGCGACGCTCACGTCGTTGGTTGATCCCAGGCGGGTCATTGCCGAAGATGTGAATTGGACTGTCATGCCCGGCGATTACTGGGTCGTCGGCGGATTGCACGGCGTTGGCAAGAGCGACTTTATCGCAGCGGCGGGCGGGATCCTGCTCCCGGCACGTGGCAAATACCGGCTTTTCGGCAAAGAGATTGAGTATGGGTTTGAGCGGGAACTCGTCGAAACGCGGCTGCGAACAGGCGTCGTGTTTGATGGCGGGCGCTTGTTGAATCACCTCACGCTTGCGGAAAACGTGGCTCTGCCGATGCAGTATCACCTGGCGCTTTCGCACGACGAATTGCTGGCGCGAGTTTCTGAACTGCTCGAAGCAGTGGATCTGCTTAGCGTGGCGAATGATTTTCCCTCGAACATCAGCCGCAATCGACAACAAAGGGTTGGCCTGGCGCGGGCGATGGCGTTGCGGCCTGAAGTGATATTGCTGGACGCGCCGCTGACCGGTCTTGATCCCGCGGACGCGAACTCGTGGATGGAGATACTTGATCGGCTTGCGGCGGGACATCCGGCGATGGGTGGCAAGCCGGCAACGCTGGTGGCGACGGCAGATGATTTTCGACCATGGCGCGGGCATGCGCGGCAGTTTGCGGCCCTGCGGCAGAAACATCTGCGCTTGTTGCGGCACGTAAGCACGGATACAGAAGAGCATCTCATGAGGGAAATGGTGGGCAAAGATCTCGACTAATGGCGCTCCAGGATTTAACGCCGCAATTGCGCACGCGCCTGAGCCGCCTGGAACGTGTGGTCGGGGTTTTTGTGGTGGTGGCGACGCTGCTGTTGCTGGCGGGGCTGGCTTATTACGTTTATTCCACGGCGGAGAGCAAGGGTTGGTTCAAGCGGAAGTCTCCATATTTCACTTTCGTGCGGAGCGGCACGGGACTGCAGGTGGGAGATCCTATTCGCCTCATGGGGTTTCAGGCTGGCCGTATTATCGAAATCGAACCGATGCCTCCCTTTCAGGATCAATTCGGCGATGTCTTTGTGCGCTTCGAAATTGTGGAGCCGTATGAGGGCTACATTTGGGAGGATTCAGTGGCCAAGGTGGAGCCCGCGAACTTTTTGGGAGGACGTTACATCGAGATCACGAAGGGAACGAATTCAGCCCCGACATATATTTTCGATCCTTTCGAGGATGTGACATTGGCGGAAGCGCGCAACCGAACTGAAGGCAAGTATGTGTTCAGCCAGGAGATATGGGACGACGCGATTACGAATTACGTGGTGCGCGCAGGCAATAGTGTGACGAACGCGGCCCTTGATCGCCTGGCAGAGATGGGTGCCAGCACAATCCAGATTGCTGACCAGTCGAAGCGGACGGCGAAGGTAACCGGAATCTGGGACGAAAAAGCAGGAAAGTATACTCGCATTGGTGGTGATAAGAAAAAGGGTTACTGGGTGCACGTGGACGAAACGCCGGCAGTGACCGATCGGCTCCAAAAGATCGCAAACCAGGTGGAGGCTGCGTTGCCCAATTTTCTGGGGCTGACAAATACGTTGGTGCGCGTGTTGACGAATGTCGAATCGGTGGTGCGGAATACCGACCAGTTGCTGGTGAGCGCGCGGCCGGTGGTGACGAATTTCGCGAAGATCAGCGAGAATCTCAGCGGACCCAAGGGAACGCTCGGGGAGTGGCTCATTCCAACGAACGTGAACACGCAGCTCACGCTGACCCTCGCGTCCGCAAACACGAACGTGAACCTCCTTTCGAGCAACATGCTTGTGACCCTGGACAACGTGGCGAACCTGACCAGCAACCTCAACGCGCAGGTGCAGGCGAACAGTTTGATGCTGTCGCAAATCTCGGAGATGATCGTGCACGCGGACCAGATGGTGCAGGGCTTGAAGCGGCATTGGTTGTTGAAGGGATCGTTTGGAGGGCAGACGAATGCGCCCGCGGAAAGTGTGATCAAACCGAGGCTCGGACGGTGATGAAGCACCAAACACCAAGCACCAAGCACCAAAGAAGCACCAAGCTCCAAGTGATGTCTCGGCTCCGGGGGTTCGTTGGGGATTGGAGATTCTTTGGGGTTTGGGTTTTGGTGCTTGGGATTTCCGGCTGTCGTTCCTCCAAGCCGCCGCCGGAGCCTCCGGTCGCCGTCGCGCGCGCCGAACGATCGACGGCGCAGGCGCAGGGATTGTCGGAGCAACAGAACTGGCCGGCAGCGGCAAGTGAATGGAGCAAGGCGGTGAAGGAAGCGAGTTTGCTAAACGATGGGGCGGGCGAGGCAACCGCGCTGCACAACCTGGCTGATGCCGAGCGGCAGCTTCAACAATTCGACAGCGCCGTTAGCAATGCGCTGGCGGCGGCGGAGATCAACGAGGGGCTCGGGCGCAAAGAGGATTGGTGGCGGAACCAGATTCTGTTGTTGCAGCTTGAAGATTTGCAAACGAATCGCTCGCCCGGGGAACGGCTCGAGCGGTTGGCGCCGCGAATCGCGGAGTCGACTGATCCGAATACGCGCGGAGCGTTTTGGAACGAACTGGGGTTGTTTAAACAGCGGGAGGGAAAGTTGGATGAGGCGGCGGAGATCCTCCAGCGGGCGCAAGGCGAGTACGCGAGCGGCAACGACGCGGCCGGAGTTGCCACGGTGATTGCGAACCGCGCGAAGCTGTTCGAGGCCCAGGGACGACCCGACCTTGCAGCGCCGGCATGGGCGGACGCGCTGCGGCGGTTTGAAGCGCTTGGCGAACCTGTGGCGATCGCGCATGCGCTGTTGGGCCAGGGCCGCGCGCTCATCGCCGCGAACAAGGATTTGCCAAAGGCGGACATGCTTTTGCGCCGGGCCGCGCGCAATTTCCGGCATCTGCGATTGTTTGACGAAGCCGCCGAAGCGGACGAGATGCTGCGACGGTTGCACGCTGGACAGTGACGGCGCGACCGGCAAGTATCGGCCCATGAAGACAGCCTCGTTGATAGTTCTTGGACTGACTTTGGTGTCCTTCACTTCGCTGTGTGGCGAAGCGAAATCGCTCTTCGACGGAAAGACGTTCAAGGGTTGGGTGGGTGACACAAACAAGACATGGAGGATTAAAGATGGCGCATTCGTCGGCGGTTCGCTGGAGGGGGACAAGGTCCCGCAAAACGAGTTCGTTCGCACGACCGCGTCCTACACAAACTTCGTGCTGCGGTTGAAAGTCAAGTTGCTCGGCAAATCGGGCTTCGTGAACGGAGGCGTGCAGGTGCGAAGCAAACCGGCGACGAAGCCGCCCAATGAAATGATCGGGTATCAGGCTGATGCGGGCGAAGGCTGGTGGGGCGCGCTTTACGACGAATCGCGCCGGAACAAAGTGCTGGTGAAACCCGATCCCGAAGCCGTGAAAAAAGCGGTTAAAAAGGATGAATGGAACGAATATCAAATCCGGTGCGAAGGAAAACGTGTCCAAACATGGATCAATGGAACGTCGATGATCGATTACACCGAACCGGATGACTCGATTGAGCAGTTTGGGCAGATCGGGCTGCAGGTGCACGGTGGTGGTGTGACGGAGATCTATTACAAGGACATTACGATTGAGGTGTTGCCGTAGGGGATAGTGGCTCCAGATGACTTGAAACCTTTCTTGGACTTTTGCGGTCACAGGATGTAGATAAGGAAAGCCCCGAGAAAGGGTTATGATTGAAAGGCTCCTGAAGTCCAAGTTGGAGCCGGTTGCCCGTCGCGAACGCCAGGTGCGTTTGTGGCGTTCGCTGGCAGTGTGTTGGGCAGCTACAGCCCTGACGGGTCTGCTTTTTCTTTGGCTCTCTTCACGTTTCGGGATTAGTCGCAATGCTGGCCTTGCCGCGGCCGTGCTCACGTTTGTCGCGGGGCTGATTACCACATTCATTCTTCTGGCGAGGAGACGAACCGACTATCGGGAAATCGCTCGTAAAATCGAACGCGAACATCCCGATCTTCACGCGCTCCTGATAACCGCGGTGGAGCAACGGCCGGACACGCAAACCGGCGAATACAACTTTTTGCAGAACCGCGTCATCCGCGAAGCAGTTGCGGAAGTGCAGAAACGCAAGCTGATCACGCAGCCGCCGAGCACGGGATTGACGCTGGCGCATGCCGCACATCTGTGCGCGCTGGCCGTGGCGCTGGCGATCGTGGGCAAGCTCGCAACAATGCCGAATAACATCTCGTTCGGCATGATGCCGGATTCCACGCGATTGAAAGTTGAGCCGGGGGATGTTGCCGTGGAGAAGGGCACACCCTTGTTTGTGCTCGCGCGGTTTTCGGGACCGGTTCCGGGCTCGGCAACGTTGGTATTGGCCGACGGAGATGGAGAGACGCGCCGGTTGCCGTTGCAACGCACACTGAGCGATCCCGTTTTTGGCGGCAGCATCCCGGAGGTGAGCGCGGGCTTCAAATATCATGTGGAATTTCCGGGCAGCCGCTCGGGTGATTTCAATGTGACGGTTTTCGAATACCCACGGCTGGAGCGCGCCGATGCAGAGATACGCTATCCGGACTACACGGGGTTGGCGCAGAAGCGCGTCGAGGATACGAGGCGCGTTACTGCGGTGGAGGGCTCGCAGGTGGACGTGCAACTGCAGTTGAACAAGCCAGTGCGGTCAGCGCGATTGGTTGCGAAGGATAAATCCGCGATTTCCCTCGTGACCGACACGAACAAGGCCGTTGCCACGTTACCGAGTCACAAGCTGGAGGCGAGTCAGTCGCTGGCTCTTGAATTGGTCGATGCCGACGGGCGCACAAACAAGGTTCCTGCGCAATTCGTTTTCGACGTATTGAAGAACAAGCCGCCGGACCTCAAGTTGGCGGCACCGCGCGGCGATCAACGCGTTTCGCCCCTGGAGGAAATGGCGTTTGCCGCGGAAGCCGCGGACGATTTCGGTCTGCGGTCCGTTGGGTTGACGTACACCATGGCGGGGCAGGAACCGGCGACGATCAAACTCGACGCCCAGACCGCGCGGCACGAGAAACGGCAGTTTGGTCACATGGTGCGGCTGGAGGATTTGCGGGCGGTGCCGGATCAACTGCTTTCATGGTTTGTCTGGGCGGAAGATGTCGGTCCTGATGGGCAGCTTCGCCGCACGGAGAGCGATATGTATTTCGCGGAGGTGCGTCCGCTCGACGAAATCTTCCGCGAAGGCTCGGGCGCCGACGCGAGTTCCTCGGCGGAGGCGGGAATGCAAATGGGCGGGCAAACGCTCAAGCTGGCGGAGTTGCAAAAGCAGATCATCAACGCAACGTGGAAACTGCAGCGGCAATTCCCGGCGAATGCGTCGTCGAAACCGCCGCCGGCATACAAAAAGGACGCGGAGGTGGTGCGCGATTCGCAGCAGACCGCGCTGGAGCAAGCCGAAGCGATGAAGGAGCGCGTGGACGATCCGAGGTTCAAGGGTTTGTGGGAGAGGGTCGAGCAGAAGATGCAGACGGCGTTGGAGCAACTTAAGGCGGCGAGCGATTCGTCGGCGAAACTTCCGCCTGCGCTCAATGCAGAGCAGGAGGCGTATCAGGCATTGCTCAGTTTGTCGGCGCGAGAGTACCAGGTGAGCCGGGGACAACGTGGCGGCGGAGGAGGCGGTGGCGGTGAGCGCAACCAGCGCCAGTTGGACAACCTGGAACTAAAACAGGACAAGGACCGATATGAAACGCAGCGACAGGCTGCGCCACAACAAAAGCCCGAACAACGCGAGCAGTTGGCGGTGTTGAGTCGCTTGAAGGAACTCGCCCAGCGACAACAGGACTTGAACGAGCGGCTGAAGGATTTGCAGACGGCGTTGCGCGAGGCAAAGACGGAGGCGGAACGGAAAGAATTGGAGCGCGAGCTCAAACGCCTGCGCGACGAGGAGCGCGAGTTGCTGGCGGACATGGATGAAGTGCAGCAAACGATGGAGAAGTCCGACAACCAGGCGCAGATGGCCGAGAGCCGGGAGCAGCTTGAGGAGACGCGATCGCACGTCCAGAACGCAGCGGAAGCGCTGGAGAAAGGGTCGGTCGGCCAGGCGCTAAGCGCGGGCACGCGCGCGCAGCGTGAGCTACAGGACTTGCGGGACGATTTCAGGAAGAAGAACTCGAACCAGTTTGCAGAGGATATGCGCGAGATGCGCCGCGAAGCGCGCGAGTTGGCGCAAACGCAGGAAGAAATTTCGTCGAAGATCGAAAACGAAACGAACCAGAAGCAGAAAACGCTCGCGGCATCGGAAGAACTCAAGCAACTGGGCTCGACGTTTCAGGAACAGAAGGCCGGCTTGACCAACCTCGTGCAACAAATGCGGCAAGTGAGCGAACAAGCGGAGCCTTCGGAGCCGATGTTGTCGCGGCAACTCTACGAAGCCGTGCGCAAGACCAGCCAGGGCAATGTGGAGCAGAACTTGTCTGTATCGGAGGAACTGCTGAAGCGCAGTTTTCTATCCGAGGCGGCGCAGTTTTCGCGACGCACGCAGGAGGAGATGAACGAATTGAAACGCGGCGTGGAAGAGGCCGCGTCCGGCGTGCTGGGCGACGAAGCTGAAACGCTGCGCTTCGCAAAGAGCGAACTGGATGACCTCGTAAACAAACTCGGGCGGGAGATCGACCAGTTTGCGGGAGGTGGAACTCCTCGCGAGCAGAATGGGGCAACTAATGGCGTGTCACGCAGCAGGCAACGCCAGGGAGAGCAACGTGCGGCGAATGGCTCACCAGAGGCGCAGCAGAATGCCCAGGCGGAACAGCAGCAGGGCGGCTCGCGAGAAGGACAGTCACAGGGTGAAAGAAATGGGCAGGAGTCAGCACAGGCGCGGACCGGCCAACAGGGTAATCAGGCGGGCGAGCGAGGACAGAATGGAGAATCGCAGGGCCAGGGCCAGGAAGGGCAACAACCCGGCAATCAACCCGGCGGCCAGCAGCGAGGAGAAGGACAAGGCGAACGCGCCGGGGGTGATGGAGACCGCAGGGACCGCGACGGTCGCGGAGGGCGATTTGATCCGAGCCGGTGGACGCAGAATCAACGTGGCGGCGTGGACGGCGGCGGCGATGGCGGGCCGCTTACGGGGGGTGAATTTCGCGAGTGGTCGGAGCGACTGGGGCAAGTCGAAGAATTACTCGATCAGCCTGATCTGCGCGGCGAAGTCGCTCGCATTCGTGATCGTGCGCGCGCGATGCGGGCGGAATTTAAGCGCCACAGCAAAGAGCCCCAGTGGGATCTCGTGCGCGGCCAGCTGTTTCAACCATTGACGGAGTTGCGGAACCGCGTTGCTGAGGAACTTGCGCGCGCGCAGTCGACGGATTCACTGGTGCCGATCGACCGCGATCCGGTGCCGAACAAATTTTCTGACCTTGTGCGCCGGTATTACGAGAAACTTGGGGAAGGATCGCCGCCCGCACCCGCCCCGCGCTACGAGTAACTCGCTGGCTCATTACAGATGACCGTGGCATAATTCGCCAGATGTCCTTTGCGACCGCATCAATCTCCGCGCCGAACTGGCTTTTGCCAGCCGCATTGGTTGCGATTGCAGGGCTGGCGCTGATTTGGTGGGGGTATCGCGGAGCGATCCTTCGGGGATGGGAGAAGTTTCTCCTCGGTCTTCTCAAATTAGTGGGCATCGCCGCGCTGGCCGCGTGCCTTATCGAACCGCTGTGGACCGGACAGCGGGCAAAACCAGGCGCGAACTTTTTCGTCGTTCTCGCGGACAACAGCCAGGGCATGCGCATCAAAGACGCAGAGGCGAGCCTGCCGCGCGACAAGATTATGGCTGGGCTGCTGCAATCGGAGGCGAGCGGGTGGCAGCAGGCGCTGGATGAATTCTTCCAGGTGAGGCGTTATCAGTTCGATGCGAGGGTGCAGCCCACGAAAGATTTCGCAGAGCTGCACTTTGACGGACGGAGTTCGAACCTTCGGACGGCGCTGCGCACGGTTGCCGACCGCTTCAAAGGACAGCCTGTCGCGGGAGTGCTGTTGTTCACGGATGGCAACGCGACTGACGTAGCCGGCGCGGTTGATGCGACAGGACTGCCGCCGATCTTTCCCGTGCTGATCGGCGGGGAAGGACCCGCGCACGATCTCGCGATCGGAGAAGTAGCGGTCACACAGACAGCTTTCGAGGACGCGCCGGTGACCGTGCAAGCGGAGGTCGCGAGCACTGGCTTCGACGGCGAACTGGTGGCGCAATTGACCGAAGTACAGAGCGGCCGCGCAACAAAGCCCGGCGAAGAAAAGCTGGCTGGCGAACAGCGGCAGAGGATCACTGCGAATCAAAAGGTTACGTTCCGTTTTCTGGTGCGCCCGGAGCGCAGCGGCATTTCCTTTTATCGCCTGCGCGCGTTTGCGCGCGGGGCGGCCGACGATTTTGTGGATGCGAAAGCGAGCAAAGAGGCCACGCTGGCGAACAATACCCGGATGGTGGCGGTGGACCGCAGCGGCGGGCCGTATCGCATCCTTTACGTCTCGGGCCGTCCGAATTGGGAGTACAAATTTCTGCGGCGCGCGGTCGAAGAAGACAAGGAGTTGGAATTGGTGGGGTTAATCCGTATCGCAAGGCGGGAGCCCAAGTTCGATTTTCGCGGGCGCGCCGGGGAAGCGAGCAATCCGCTCTTCCGGGGGTTCGACAAAAAAAACGAAGAAACCGAGCGCTACGACCAACCGGTGCTCGTGCGGTTGAATGCGCGCGACGAAACCGAATTGCGCGGAGGTTTTCCGAAGGTGCCGGAAGAGTTGTTTGCTTACCACGCGGTCATCATCGACGATTTGGAGGCGCAGTTCTTCACGGCTGACCAACTGGCTCTATTGCAGCGGTTTGTCTCAGAGCGCGGTGGCGGTTTCTTAATGCTTGGCGGGCAGGAATCGTTTCAACAGGGCAAATACCAGCGGACGCCGGTGGGTGACATGTTGCCGGTGTATTTAGACCAGGTGGAGGATGGTGCGTCGCTCGACGGCGGCTTGCGGCTGAACCTCACCCGCGAAGGCTGGCTGCAACCCTGGGCGCGGCTGCGGAACAGCGAGAGCGATGAACGACAACGCCTGGGCGATTTGCCGGAGTATCAAGTGTTGAATCGGCTGCGCGGCGTGAAACCGGGCGCGATAGTCCTGGCGACGCTGAGCGAGGGACAAGCGCAATACCCGGCGCTGGTGGTGCAGCGATATGGGCACGGGCGCACGGCAGCGATCACAATTGGTGACTTGTGGCGCGCAGGGCTGCAAAATGAAGAGATGTCGCGGGACCTCGGAAAGCAATGGCGGCAAACGATTCGCTGGCTCGTGTCCGACGTGCCAGGGAAAGTGGAGGTGCAGCCCACGCCAAACGTGGAAGAAGGAGCATCGAGCACGGCGCTCCACGTGCGCGCGCGAGACAAGCAATTTCAGCCGTTGGGAAATGCGAGCGTTCTTGTGACGGTGCAGCCTGTGGGGATAGAGGGGACGACGAATACGGTGCGGTTAGTGGCTGAGCCCTCTTCAACGGAGCCCGGAACCTACGAGACGACATACCTGGCGCGCGAGTCCGGCGCTTTCATGGCCGAAGCCGTGGTGACAGACGAAGAGGGCGCAGAAGTGGCGCGGGGAAGCGCCGCATGGTCGTCGGACCTCGCGGCGCAGGAGTTTCGGTCCCTGAAGCCGAATCGCGCGCTGCTCGAACAGTTGGCGCGCGCGACCGGAGGGCGGTTGATCAAACCGGACGATCTGAAGCAATTCGCCAAGAACCTGCCGCATCAAACTGTGCCTGTGATGGAGACATGGACGAGCCCCATGTGGCATCGCGCGTCGGTGTTTTTGTTTGCGCTCTGTTGTTTTGCGGCGGAGTGGGGGCTGCGCCGATGGCGCGGGCTGGCCTGAACCGGCGCCCGCCCCGCAATTTTTCGCAGGTGCTGGCTTTCATTTAGCCTCGTTTCGAGGCATAATTGTCTGACTAGCTCATGGTGTCCTGTCACATTCGCCCTTATTGTCTGTGGCTGCTGCTCTTATGCTTTGCGCTCGCGGCGCCTGCCAGTTCGCAAATCCGCATTTCGGAATTCCTCGCGCAAAACGACGGACTCACGCGCGACCAGGACGGCGACAGTCGGGACTGGATCGAGTTGCACAACAACTCGCCGTCGGCAGTGAGCCTTGCCGGATGGCGCCTTACGGACTCCGCGACAAATCTTGCGAAGTGGACATTTCCAGCGGTGGCGATCCCGGCGAATGGTTATCTGCTCGTGTTCGCGTCGGGCAAGAATCGCGCGGTCTCGGGAGCTGAATTTCACACGAATTTTCAACTGGAAGACTCCGGCGGTTTTCTCGCATTGGTTGATCCGAGCGGGTCGATTGTCCACTCGTATGATTACGCGAGCCAGCGTGCCAACGTCTCGTTTGGCATCGCAGGATCATCGATACCGGCCACGCAGTTGATCACGAGCGGCGCCACAGCGCGGTACTTGGTGCCGACGGATGGAGCAATCGGCAGCGCATGGACCGGCGTGAGTTTCAACGATTCGAGCTGGAACTCTGGAGCAACCGGCCTGGGCTTTTCCGGTACGACGGGCCTGACGCTGCGTGTCGACTTCAACGAGCGCGCTGTCGATCCCGTCGCAAACACGATGCCCGGATTCAGCGCCTTTGTGATCAACTCCAACGTGGCGACGATCGCGATCCAGACAAACCCGACCACGCGCGTTTTCGGCAACATCTCGGTGACGCTCTCCAACACTGCGCCCGTCGGCTACGACGATCGGCAACGCACCACGCCAATAAACAGCGGCGGATTTACGGAGGGGCAACTGCTGCGGGATTTTGTCTTTTCTCGCAGCGTGGACAACGGCGGGCTTGATCTCGCGATCGACAATCTTCTTCCGGGCCAGCCTTACTCCATCACCATTTGGTCATTCGATTCGGGC
>Ga0137340_1000208_pt1 | contig 13651 bp, 5 predicted proteins | sample EasRivERMLT400_2_FD_102295 | JGI IMG/M metagenome (GOLD analysis project Ga0137340, IMG submission 102295) | Soil microbial communities from meander-bound floodplain in the East River, Colorado, USA - East River MetaG ERMLT400_2 | ecosystem: Environmental > Terrestrial > Soil > Floodplain ...
GACCTCCATTGCGAAGAGCGCTTCCACAGTATCTGGCGCCGCCGAGTAACGCGCCGTCCATAGGGTCGTCCCGAAAGAGTCGTACTTTATAATGGCGAAGTCAGCATTCGTCGGGCCCTGGGACGTGCCGCCCATATATATGTGGCCCGTCCCGTCCACCTTCACGATCGGGCTCACCTCAGCATCGTGCCGCGGGCCGTCGTACCTCTCGACCCAATCCTGCTCCACGAGACGGGAAACCGTGAGCCGAGCGACGCTGCTTGTCGCGGCTCCAGAGACGTTCGAGACCACTGCTCGATACTCTCCAGCATCCCCAGCGCGAGCGTTGGCGATGGTGAGAAGGCGCGAGGTGCCGTTGGACAGAACAACGTTGTCGCGCAACCATTGGTATTCGAACGGCTCTGTCCCATAGGCCGATACACCGAATGTTACTTCGGTCCCGGCGTATGCGAACTGGTCCTGCGGTTGCGCCGTGATCGACGGAGGGATCAAAACCAGCAGGTCGGTTTCGGGGGATGCCACGCTGCCTGTCCCATTGGTGATGTCCACCGAATACTGTCCGCTCTGTTCGAGAGTGACTGAAGTCAGCACCAGCGAACTGTTCGTCGCGTCAGGAATTCGTCTGCCGTTGTAGCGCCATTGATACGACAGCGGCGCGTCACCGCTTGCCGTCACGCTGAATGTTACGTTCGATCCGCCAGCCACCATTTGACTGCCCGACGCAGCGACGATGGAGGGCGCGCCCAGGGGCGCAGTGCCTGGCTGTGAATATTTTATCGCCAGGAAACCGCTGGGGCCGGTGAAAAACCGCGATTGCGCCGCCACGTAGACTCCGTCACCGGAATCAACTGCCACGCCCACCGGGTAATCGAAAATTCCGTCCGCATCGAATTTTGCCACCCACAAGCGCGTTCCAAACGGATCGAACTTCAGCGTGGCAAACTGCCACGTGCTCGGGTCGTCGGAGGCCGCGGCGACGTAAGTGTTTCCCGCGGCGTCCGTCGTCAATGCGTAGCCGTTGTCATAGCCGTCCTCAACGCCGTTGTAGCGTGCGGTCCAAAGCCGGTTGCCGTTGGAATCGAGTTTCATCACCAGGCATTGCTGCTCGCTCCCATAAATGTTCGCAAGCACCACCAGGTTGCCGGCACCGTCGAGCACCATGCCGCGCCGCACCTCAGAGATGTCACCCGGAAACCCAAAGCGCCTCGCCCACAACTCATTTCCAAACCCGTCATACTTCACCACCGCCAACTCGTATCGAGTGATGCCGGTGCCGGTCTGCCCTATTGACGCTCCGGAGATATACGCGTCGCCGCTCGCGTCGAGGACAAGCGCGCCGGCGTTTTCCTGCTGTCGCAACGGTCCGTCGTATCGCCTCGCCCAAAGCTCGTTACCGTTCGCATCGTATTTCAGCGTGAGGAGGTCCCAGTTGTTCCCGGATTGCGACCGGCCATGAACATAAACATTGCCCTCGGCATCCACCTTTACCGCGGCGGCCTGGTCCGCGCCGCCGGAAAACCCTGGAAACGTCGAAGCCCACTGCTGTTCCCCGTCCGCCGAGTACTTGACCGTCACGACATCGGATCGCTGTGCAATCGTCGTGCCCGAGACGTACACGTTGCCGGCCGCATCGAACGCGAGAACGGGGGGCTGTTCGGAATCGAAGTTCGCCGCAACGAAACGCCGCGACCATATCCTTGTCCCATCCGGTGTGAACTTCGCGGTCGCAATTGCGGTGTTCAGGAAACTGCCCGAGCTGCCGGCCATCACAAGGTTGCCGTCCGGCAGAACTTCAAGGGCGCTTGGGATATCGGTTTCGTTTGTGCCAGGGTTATGGGTTGTCGCTGAAAAGACTGTTGTCGCCTGGCCATACCGCACGAGCGCGAACTCAGAATCGCCCGCGGCATCCTCTACCTGCCCCGCGAGGTAAACGTCGTTGGCCGTGAGCACCGGACCCGCAGTGAGAAGTTGTGATCCGCTGGGGCCAACGTAGCGATGCACCCAGGAGGGCTGGAGCTGGCCATGGCAAAGCAGGGCCGCGCCCGCCAAAGCCATGCAGCAGACCCGGACAACTCTGGGCACTATGTGCATACTGGGTATGCTATCAATCTAACCGAAACGGCGGCGGAGAAGCCAGACCATAACAGCAACGCTTCATCCGGGGATAAACGGCGGAAATCCAACGTTCTTTCAACGTCATTCGTTCAACGGCAGGATCCAGCGCGCCGATGCCAGCGAACGCCGCTCGGCTGCCAGGTTCACCGTCGGGTCAACAAGGAGCTGCCGATCGCGGTCATGCAATGAGGCCATGACCCGCGCACGAACTTCCAAAGGATGATCGATCCCGCGTTTCACCGCCTGGTCGCGCGCGATGTGATGCGCCATTTGGAGGATCATGTCCGGGCGCGTCGACATTTTCTGCGTTTGCCGCGCCGTCAGGTAAAGCCGTGGAGCAACCTCCCACGTCTGCCGGCTCTGCGGATCGGTCACGAAGAAGCGCGCGGTCGCCTGCTTGTCGCGCAACTTCATGTGCCATGAAAAGCGATGGCCCTCCTCCGTCCAGTGAACGTTTCCGTGATACACGAAATGCCTCAGCGGAACGGCGAGTTGGATGATCATATAAGCGGCTGTCAACCCGACCGTCAGACGCGGAAATTGCGGCTGGATGGCGAGCGGCTCTGTTCGAACGCGGCGCCATCCCTTGAACACGACGCGCGGCCAATCCGGCCGGAAGAACAGCAGCGTCGCCAGCAGCATCAGCCACGGAAAAATCCCGATACTGAAAAGCGCCATATTGAGGATGTGAAACGCCATCACCCAGAGGAACGCAACCACGCGTGTGCGCTTCCACAGCAGCAACGGCACGATGAAGAGATCGAACGCGAGCCCGCCGTAGTTGAACAGCAGGACCACCCGTTCTTCCGTGAAGAAACGGCCTATCAGCGGCGTGTCGACGCGCTCGGCGAGCCAACTCCGCATCGGTTCGCCGTGGATCCAATCTGTGTTCAGCTTCGCGACGCCCGCATAAAAATAAACAATCGAAAGCTGCGCCAGCAGCAGCCAACGCGCCCACGCTGGAACATCATCACTTTGCTTTGCCGGCTTTCGCCACGCGTCGATCGAGAGCAACCGGTGGGCCGGGATGAAGATCATCAGCAGCGATAACAGGCAGATCATGTAGAAGTGGTTCAGGTAATAAGCCTGGTCGAGGAGAAAGACGTGTGTGAACGTGACGAACAGCAGCGCTGCGCTAAAGCGATACCACGCGCCGAGCATCACGCCGACGGACGCAATTCCAATCAACACAAAATGCCAGTACATTCCATTGCCCGGCCAAGGCTTCACCCACCCGAACCCGTAATACGTGAAATGGAATATCGGATCGACGTAGTACGAGCGGATCCACTCGTGTGAGAAATAGCGGTACACTTCGACGAGCAGAATCGCGCCGAAGATAATTCGAAACACGGCCAGCGAGGCGCCATCAACCGGCGAGAAAAGGCGGTGCCACCACGGCTGTGCGCGGGCTCTGGTTGCCGGCGGCAGAGCCGCCACCTGAACTTCCGCTGCCATGGCTGCTGACCATATCACCGCGCAGCGAACCCAGCAAACCAAACAGGTTGTGCCAGCAGGCGGCTCGGCGAGCCGAAGGCGCGCCTGCTGAGGATCACCTCGGGAGCGCTGCGGCGTACACTGCGAAACCTTGCAGGGTCTAAAACGCTCCCCTAATGACCAGTTTGGACCGGTTTGACCAAAAAGTTCCTCAAGCAGGCAGCTTTTTCGCCCGATGAGACAATTGAGTACGACCGTGGACCGATGATTTTCTATGGCTGAGACCGCTAGATCTCAGAGCGACAACCACGCAAATGTGGACGCCTCTGCCCTGCCAAAACGGCGCATTCTGCTCATCGAAGACGATTCGCGCACCCGTTTGGTGCTCTGGGACAAACTTCGCGCCGCCGGGTTCGAAGTGATCCACGCTTCCAATGGCGTGCTGGGCATGGAAAAGATGCGCAATGGTCCCGCCCCCGACGCAATCTTCATGGATCTGTTGCTGCCGTTCGTTAAGGGCGTCGAAGTGATCAAGGAGGTCCGCCGCCAAAAAGAATTCGCGACGCTGCCGATCTTCGTATGCACCAGCGCGGACAACATGACCGCCTGGCGGCGGCGCGGGACCCGCGCGGGCGCGACCAAAGTCTTTGACAAGGCAGCGACACCGATCGACGCCATCATTGCGGATGTAACTGCAACCGTCCTGGGCCGGCCTGCCGCGCCCGCTCAACCCAAAAAGAAAAAAGAGTCCAATCAGACCTCGATACAGACCTCGATACAGACCTCGACGATAAAAAAACCGGCGCAGAAATCCTCGCCATCATTTTTCAAGTCTATGAAATTCTCACTCAAGAGCCTTGGCTTCGGCAAAGCCAAGGAAGGCAAATCGCCACCCAAGCCGGCGAAGCCCCCGAAGGAAGCGGAGAAGCCGCGCATTACCGCCACGCAAGCGACCGTCACCGCCAAGGCGCCGACGAACCCTGCCGACCAGCCACTGGGCGCCCTGAGGCCCATTACACCGCCGGTTTCCCAAACTTCATCGACACCGCGTTCGACTCCACAGCTTCCGATCCAGGACCCTTTCGCGGACGCAGGCGGCGGGTTGCCCTTGAATGCTTTCGGTTCGGGGGCACAGGCGTTGAACTCCGTTGCCGTTCTCACCCTCGACAGTTTCGGGAAAATCATCACCGCCGATGGCGCCAGCACGATGATGTTCGGCTGGCAAAGCTCCGAACTCGTCGGCAAGAAACTGGAGCTGCTGCTCGGCGACTCGGCCGCAACAGTCCTCGGGACCTTGCTTCAAAGAGCCAAACCGGGCGAGACCGGCCAGCTTGCCTCCGTGCGCGTCACCGCCCGGCGCAAAAACGGCAGCGAATTTCGCGCGTCGGTCACGCGCCTGACGTGGAGCTCGGACACGACTATGATCTCCCGCTTCGGGGGCGAGCATTGGACCGCAGTCTTCCGCGACCTGACGAGCGTTCCTCTATCGGCGCAACCGCCTCCGCCCGACACCGCTTTGACGGCCGGCGCGGGAAGCGCGGCGGGAACCCCTGCCCTGCCTCCTCACGGGGGAATGGCATTTGTTAATCAGCTCAAGGCCCAAATGGCCACGTCGCAGCCCTCGCAGCCGTTGCAGCAAACGCAATTTCACGCGCCCGCTCCGCCGCAACCGGAATCGGACGAATTGCGCAAGCGATTCGAAGCTGTCAGCACCGAGGCGGCCAAAAACCGTGAACTGCTGGAAATCGTCCAGCGCGAGCGCCAGGAGCTAACGCAGCGCGTGAGCTCACAGGAGACCGACCTGGCGCGCGAGCGGACCGCGCTCGAACGCGAAATTACCGCGCGCAAATCGCTCGAAGAAAAATTCCAGGAACTCGCAACGAAAAAAGGCGAGCTGGAAAAGCAGCTTTCAGAACTGACGCGTGGCAAAGATGAGGCGCTCGCCGGCTGCGCTCAATTGCGCGGCGAAGTTGACGCTGCGAAAGCGGCTGCCGAACGGTCCCGCGCCGCCGGCGAAAAGGAATCCGAACGCGCGCGACAGTTTGAAGCGGAGATCACACGCCTCCAACAGGCCTACAACGAACTAAACGCCAGCTTCGGCAAAGAGCAGGCGAAGACGGCCGAGTTCCAGCAGCGTGCTGACGATCTGGAGTCGCAACTGCGCGAGAGCACCAGTGAGATCGAGCAAATCCGCGGTGATCTGGACAGGAATGTCACCGAGCGGCAGGCCGTCGAAGCCGACTGGCAGCAACAATTCGCCACGTTGACTGCGAAATGCCGCCATTTCGAAAACGCCTGGCAGGAGGAATCGCAACGCAACCGTGACGTCGATGAACGCGTGCGGTTGCTCGGAAACAGCTTGCGCCTCGAACAGACCGAGCAGGTGACTCGCCTCGGGGAGGAGCTTTCCGCTCTGCGCCAGGGCCGTTACGAACTCGACGCGAAGCTCGCGGCCGAACAGCAGTCCGCCAACGAAGCAAAACGGCGGGCCGATGAGCTGGATGCAAAGCTGCGCGAGAGCGCATCCGAAATCGCTCGTGTCCGCAGTGAGCAGGACGCCCAGGCTGCTGAACGACAACGGCTGGAAACCGAGTGGCGCAATCAACTCGGGACGGCGGAAACACTGGCGCGCAACCTGGAGCTGGCGCTCAAAGAGGCTGCGGATCGGAGCAAGCGTTTCGAAGACGAAGTCGCCTCGTTGCGGCAGGTGCGTGACAATCTCAACGCGCGCCTGGCCGCGGAGGAGAAAGCCGTCGCCGAATCCCAGGCTCGCATTGCCGAACTCGATCGCCAACTCCGCCAAAATGCGGCCGAACTGGAGCGCGCGAAGGTCGAGTTGGCGAAAGCCGACCGGGCGAAGCAGGCTGAAGGACAACTGGCTTCTCTCTACGAACTGCGCGATCGCCTTAGCAATCAACTCTCTGCCGAGCAGCAAATCGCCACGGCCGCGCAACAACGCACCGAAAACCTCGAAAGCGAACTCCGCGCCAACACGCTCGAATTGAACCGGCTGAAGGTTGAGCACGACCGGCAGGCCGAAGAACAGGCCCGGCAGCAGTCTGAGTTGCGCGCGCAACTCGAAGCTGCGCAGTCATCCGCGCGCGAAACCGACGCAGCCCTCAAACGCAAAGCGCAGGAGTGCGCGCGCTTCGAGAAGCAAATCGGCCGGATCGAAAAGGCGCGCATCGACCTCGAGACTCGTTTGAGCACGGCCCAGGTTTCCATCCGTGAATCCGGGCAGCGGGCCGACGCGCTGGAGAACGAACTGCGCGACGCCGCCGCCGAACTCGAACGCATTAAAGCCGAGCGCGACCGTCAGCACGCATCTCTTGAGCGGGAGCTGAACGAAAAGCTCACTGCCGCGCTCCAGGCCAAGGAAGCCGTCGAAAACACGTCGCGCGATCAGTCCGAGCACAACCGCGAATTGCAGCGCGAATTGGCAGCCCTTCGCGAAGATCGCGATGCGCTGAGGGTGACACTTCAAACCGAGAAACAGTTGGCGGCCGAAGCCAAACGACGGGACAAAGAGGCCGAAGGCCGGGTGCTGACGCTTACCGGCGAAGTCCAGCGGCTCAAAGCGGAGCGGGAGAAGGACGCGCGTGGACGCCATGCCGTCGAAACGAAACTCAACGAGCAAGTCGCCTCGGCGAAGGCCATGCTGGAGCAGGCGAACGCCGGCCTCAAGGAGAGGGCGAACCTGATCGGCAAACTCGAACGGGACTTTGCGCATGTGCGGACAGAGCGCGACGGGCTCGCCACCCAGCTTGAAGGTGAGAAACAGGCCGTCGCGGCGGCAAGAGAGCGCAACAACGAGACCGAAGTCCGGCTGCGCGATGCGACCACGGAAATAGAGCGGTTGAAAGCCGAACTTGAGGCCAATGGCCGCGGACGGCAGTCAGTCGAGAACAGCCTCAATGAGCAACTTGCCGCGGTTAAACGCGCTGCGGAACGGGCGGAAAGCGCGCTCAAAGAGAAAGCGGAAGTGGTGACCAGGCTGGAACGCGAGAAAGCGGAGTTGCGCGAGGCGCGCGAAACGCTTGCCAGCGAACTTGCTGGCGCGATCGAATCGGCCGCCGAGTCGAAGCAGAACAAGCATGACCTTGAAGTGCGCGTGCGCGAACTCACCGCCGAACTGGAACGCGCAAAGGCGGAGCGCCACGACGAAGCCCAGGGCCTCGTCGCGAACCTGAATAGCGAACTCGCGCAGTTGCGCGAAGCTCGCGAAACACTCGCCAACAAACTTGCTGCCGCTATTGAATCCGCCAACGAGACGAAGCAGGGCAAACACGACCTGGAAGTGCGCGTGCGCGAACTCACAGCCGAACTCGAACGCGCAAACGCCCAACTCCAGGACACGGCCCGCGGGCAGGACAGGCTCGCCGCGAACCTGACGGGCGAACTCGCCGCAGTGAAGGCTGAAGCCGAAGAATCGGATGCCGCCCTTGCGGAAAAAACCAAGCTTATCAAGCGGCTGGAGCGCGATACAAATAACCTGCGCAAAGAACGGCAGGACTTGTGCGATAAGTTCACCGCCGAGAAAGAAGCCGGGACGAAGGCCAGGAAACGCATTAAGGATCTGGAGAAGCAACTCCGCGAGATTGCCGCGGCGTTCAATACGGCCAAGGCCGATCTCGAAAAGCGCACCGAGGGGAAAGGCAAGGCCGCGACGCAGTTACAGGCCGAAATCGCCACCGCAAAGAAGGACGCCGAGGAAGCCAACGCAACGCGCGAGGAACAATCAGCCCGTTGCAAAGAGCTCGAACGCCAGCTTGCCGAAGTCAACCAAACGCGCCAGGAAGCCTCGGCGCGCCTGAAAACGGCGGAAACCCGTGTCAGCGAATCAACCCAACGCATCGAGCAACTCGAAAAGCGGGTGCGGGAGAGCGTGGCGGAACTCGCCCGCGCCAAAGCACAAAATCAGTCACCGCAGCTGGTTCAGATTCACTCATCCGATGGCGTCCTTGCCGAGAAGTCGGAAGAACTCGTCAAGGAATTGGCCCGTCTGCGCGAGAACGAAGCCGCGCAGGGCGCGGAGGTCATCGAACTGGAACGCCGCGTTCGTGAAGGCATTGGCTCGCTGGCGCGAGCCACAACCGAGCTTGAGAACGAGCGCAGTGAACGCCGTCGCGTCGAGCAGCGGCTATCCACGCTCAGTTCGCAACTCGAAGAACTCCACGGCGATCTGCGGGAACACCTCGAGTCCGAGCGCGAAGGCAAGGCCCGCATCGGCCAGCTTGAACAAAACCTGCGCGAGCGCGAGCAGATCCTCGTGCGCATGAACTCTGAACTGCGCAAGCAGACCTCTGAGCGCGAATTGGCGGAAGAGCACCTGAAGTCCGTTGGCGACATGAGTGCACAACTGCGCCAGTATCTCACGCTCTTCGAGGAATCGAAAAAGGTCTTCAAGAAAGCACAGGACCAGTTGGAAGCCCGGTTGCAAAACAGCATGGCTAACGCGAAGGCCGCCGACGATCGGTTGCAAAGTGAAGTGGCGGAACGGGCGCGGCTCGAAGAGGCGCTCGCGAGCGCGGAGCGCACATTGCAGGATCAAGCCGAACAAGCGGCCGTGGAGTTGGCACGCGCCCGGGCGGAACTGCAGGTCGAGCAACTCGAACGCACGCGCGTGGAGGGCGGCGCGCACCATTCGCGCCTTGCGTCGCTGGATTCAACGAGGGTGGCGCGCACGATGATGAACAGCCTCCGCCGGCAGATTCGCCAGCCAATCGAGAGTGTCATGGTATCCAGCCGCCGCCTGCTCGAGCACGACCTGCCACAGGAGCAAAAGAAAGTGGTCGAATCCCTCCTCGAAAACGCTCTGCTGCTGCAGAGCACCGTCGAGGATTCGGAATCCGTCCCGGATGCCCAGGGCGACCTGCGGAAAGCGGCGTAACCGCACGCTATTCTTGTCAGCCCGCCCGCGGCCTATAAGCTGCGGGCATGCAAACCGCCCCCAACGGCTACATCCGCGAGGACCCCTGGCGCATCTTCCGCATCATGGCGGAATTCGTTGATGCTTTTGAGACGTTGTCCGCCGCCGGCCCCGCCGTGACCATTTTTGGCTCGGCGCGTTTGCCCGCATCCGACCCCTATTACAAGCTCGCGATCACGCTCGGCACCAGGCTTGCCCGGCAAAATCTCGCCGTCATCACGGGTGGCGGTCCCGGCATTATGGAGGCGGCAAACCGCGGCGCAGCGAAAGCGAAGGGCAAGTCGATCGGCCTCAACATCGAGCTCCCGCACGAGCAGGAAGGCAATCGTTTCGTCAACATCCCAATCAACTTCCACTACTTTTTTTCGCGCAAAGTTTGTTTCGTGAAATACAGCGTCGCCTTTATTTTCATGCCGGGCGGATTCGGCACGCTCGACGAATTCTTTGAACTCGTCACCCTGGTGCAGACGCAGCGCATTCCGCGCTTTCCATTGATTTTGGTTGGCAAGCGTTTCTGGAAAGGTTTGCTCTCGTGGATCGACTCAACGCTGGAGAAAAATGCGCTGATCAGCCCGGGCGACAAAGAGTTATTTTCGTTGACGGACGACCCGGATGAAGTGCTGGAGATCGTCATGGAGTTTCGCAAGCGCCTGGGCGTGACGCCGGGAATCGCACCGGTGATGGCGTAATATGTACGAAATCTCGCGGCTGAAAAATGGCGTCGTCGTCGCGACAGCGGAGATGCCGCACATGGCGAGCACCAGCCTTGGCGTGTGGGTGAGCGTGGGGGGACGTTATGAACCGGCGCCCGCCAACGGCATGTGTCATTTTATCGAGCACATGCTCTTCAAGGGCACGCAAAAACGAACGGCGCGCGAAATTTCCGCGGCCGTGGAAGGCATCGGCGGTTATCTTAACGCGTTTACCGGCGAGGAGAGCACCTGCTTTTACGCGCGCGCCTCGCACGAGCAATTCGCGCATGTGCTCGACGTAATCATGGACATGTTCCTGAACTCGCGCTTTACGTCGGAGGACCTCGAGAAGGAGCGCAACGTGATCAAGGAGGAGATCGCGATGTACTTGGATCAGCCGCATCAGCACGTGCAGGAGTTGCTAAACGAAACCATGTGGCCAAGCCATCCGTTGGGCCGCCCTCTCACCGGCACCGCGGAAACGCTCGACGGATTCACGCGCAAGCGCCTCATCGAATATCAGCAAGTAAACTACAACGCGCGGACGACACTGATCACAGCGGCGGGAAATGTGCGCCACCGCGACGTCGTCAGGGCGGCAAACGGTTACGCGCGCAAATTCCCAGAAGGCAAGCGACCCACGTTCCTCCCGGCGGATACGCCGCAGGAGCACCCGCGCATCAAACTGTTCTCGAAGGCCACGGCGCAGATGCAAATCGCAATGGGCTTTCGCCTTTGCTCGCGGCACGACGACCGCCGTTTCGCGCTCCGCGTCCTCAACGCGATCCTTGGCGACAACATGAGCTCGCGCTTGTTTCAATCACTTCGCGAAGATCATGGTCTCGCTTATTCCGTACATAGCAGCGTCCACTTTCTTGAGGACACCGGAGTACTTACGATTTCGGCAGGACTTGATACCGAGAATCTCGCCAAAGCCCTGGACCTGATCCGGCGCGAACTGCGCCGCTGCACAAGCACGCTGCCGACAATCAAGGAGTTGCGGCAGGCGCGCGACTACTTGATCGGGCAGCTGGATCTGACGCTCGAGAATACAGAGAACCACATGATGTGGCTGGGAGACCACCTGCTCGGTTATGGCAAAGTGCATTCACGCGACGATATCGCGAAGCGGGTGGGCACGGTCACGGCAGCGCAGGTCCGCGCGGTCGCCCGCGAGTTCTTGAAACCCGAACGGCTCTCCGTGGCAATGGTCAGTCCGCTCAAGGACGACCGGGTCGTGACGCGCGCAATTGATGCGGGGTTTTGACTAGGCAGGCACACTCTCCAGCGCGGGCCGCTCAATGCCAGGGCTGCCGAACTCGGCTTTCACCTTCTCGATAATCGCGGCCACCGTGAGTCCGTACTTTTCGCGCAAGTAATCTACAGACGAGGCGTGCTCGATGAACTGATCAGGCCAACCGATGCGCACGACCGGCGTGGTGATGCGCTTGTCAGCGAATAATTCAAGGACCGTGCTCCCGTAACCGCCGTGCAAAACGTGATCTTCGAGCGTGACGACCACATCCGCGGCGCGGCCAAAGAATTCCGTGGTGCCCGTGTCGATCGGTTTCGTGAAGCGCGGGTTCACAATGGCGCAATCGAAGCCTTCCGCGGCGAGTTTCTCCGCAGCTTTCCTTGCCATCGAATGCATATTGCCCAGTCCGAACAGCGCGACCTTGCGTCCGCCGGTTTGCGAAAAATTCTTCGTCACTTCTGCCTTGCCGATCTCCAGAATCTTTGACTGTTCCTTGATCGGCACGCCGTCCGCTGCGCCCCGCGGGTAACGGATGAACGTGGGATGCTGCTGGTGCGAAGCCGTGAACATCATATCCACCAGCTCATCTTCGTCCTTCGGCGCCATCGCAATAATGTTCGGCACACACCGCAGATACGCGATATCAAACAAGCCGTGGTGCGTCGGGCCGTCGTTCGCGGAGAGGCCGGCGCGATCCATGCAAAAGATCACCGGCAGATCCTGCAACGCCACATCGTGAATGATGCAATCATATCCCCGCTGGAGGAACGTCGAGTAAATCGCGCACACCGGGTGGAAACCCATCGTGGCCATGCCCGCCGCAAACAGCACCGCATGTTCCTCGGCGATACCCACGTCGTAGTAACGATTCGGCATCGCTTTTTCCAAGTGCTTCAGCCCGGTGCCGCTCGGCATTGCCGCTGTGATGCCGACGATCGTGTTGTCCTTTTGGCAGAGCTTCACCATCGTCTGGCCGAACACGTCCTGGTAATTCGGCGGCGCCCCGGGTTTCGGTGTTGGCGAAGCGCCGGTCTGCACGTCGTACGGCCCGGTGCCGTGAAATTTTTCGGGGTGCGCGATGGCCACGTCGTACCCTTTGCCCTTCTGCGTCAGCACGTGCAGCACGATCGGTTTGTCGTAGCTTTTCGCGAACTCGAGGCAATTCAGCAGCGTCGGCAGGTCATGGCCGTCGATGGGCCCAAGGTAACGCAGACCCATTTCCTCGAAGATCAAGCTGCTGCCGTAGCCGCCGCGCCCATCTGAGTCGAGACCCTTCTCGCTCGGCTGTAACGCGACCTCCGTCATCGCGCCTTTGAAACCTTCCTCGGCCTTGTGCGCGAGCATGATCGCGATTTCACCCTTGGGGATGCGGCGGATCAGCTTGCCCACGTCCTTCTGCAACTGGTTGTAACGTGGATTGGTAATCAGTTTGTTGAGGTAACTCGCAATGGCACCGACGTTCTTGGCAATACTCCATTCATTATCGTTGAGGATCGCGACGAACTTCTTCGTCGTCGTGGAAATGTTGTTCATCGCCTCAAACGAAATGCCGTTCGTCAACGCGGCGTCGCCGAAAATGCACACGATGTTCTCGTTGGACCCACGCTGATCACGCGCCGCCGCCATGCCCAGCGCCGCTGACAGCGCGGTGCCCGCGTGACCGGCGCCATAGCAATCGTGTTCGCTCTCGGTGCGCAGCGAGAAACCGTTCAGCCCGTCCGTCGTGCGGATGGTGTGGAAGCGGCTTTTGCGTCCCGTGAGCAGCTTGTGCACGTAGGACTGGTGGCTCACGTCCCACACAAACTTGTCCTTCGGCGTCGAAAAAGTGTAGTGCAGCGCAATGGTAAGCTCCACCACGCCGAGATTCGGTCCCAGGTGCCCGCCGTGCTTCGCGAGCTTGGTAATCAACTCGTGCCGAATCTCGCTCGCGAGGCTGCTGAGTTGATCGCTCGTCAACTTCTTGATGTGCTCGGGGCGGTCCACCATGTCCAGGTAACGGCTCATAAGTTAGTCTTCAACGATCTGAACGGGCTTAACGGACATTTCGCCGGCAGAGTTTTTCTCCAGCTTTTGGATTTTTGATTCCGCCTCCTCGAGCTTGTTTTGGCAAACCTTGACGAGGCGCGTGCCTTCTTCGAAACGCGACAGCATGGATTCCAGCGGCAACTCTCCGCTTTCCATTTCCTCCACACTTTTTTCCAGCTTCTTCACCGCCTCTTCAAA
>Ga0137340_1000209_pt1 | contig 13636 bp, 29 predicted proteins | sample EasRivERMLT400_2_FD_102295 | JGI IMG/M metagenome (GOLD analysis project Ga0137340, IMG submission 102295) | Soil microbial communities from meander-bound floodplain in the East River, Colorado, USA - East River MetaG ERMLT400_2 | ecosystem: Environmental > Terrestrial > Soil > Floodplain ...
CGCGACCTTCGCGCCATTCGATCGCGTGAAGGTCGCGATCATTAGTTCATACTTCCGCTGTCTACAATCGCGTTCGCTTCGGCGATTTCGTTGCGCATTCTATCCAATGCACTGATCGCCCAATCCAGGAACGGAAGTATAGGTGCATCGCTTGTCACATGCGCGTGTGCGATTGAATCATCGGTGTCAGACACGATCGTTGCCACACTTGCGGCTTTTCCAAAGCCTATGCCGGTCAGTTGAATCAGTAAGTGCGGTTCATTGTCCATTTTTCTTCTCCAGATATTGCGCGCACGCGGGGCACACATCAGAACGACAGCCGAGCAAGTGACGCGCGCCAACGGTGTTTGACTGGTCGCAGCGTTCGCGATCCAGTCGTTCGCGTTCGCGTGCCTCTGCGGATTTCATTTCCTTCCGCTGTCGCCGCTGTCGAAGGGTAATCAAACCTAGACGCTCGGCGATCTTGAGGCATACGAGAAAGGTCGTCGTCATTAGAAATTGTGGAACGCGCGGAAGCACGTATAGCAGATCCAGGCTTGGATCGCGAGACTCGCGGTTGACGACACGATGACCCATGCGACCACGATGGAAAACGTATCTGGTGTTCTCACGATGCCTCGCTTCCATATTTCAGTCGCAGTGCATCGCATCGCGAGCAACGGCATGGGAAACCGTTGTCTTGATTAGGATGCAAGGTGCGTTTCAGAAACTCAGCGCGTTCCGCACGCTGCGCCTTTTTCGCGGCGTCTATTGATAGTCGCGATACCGCTTCATCCCAATTACTCTTTGGCTGATTCATCATTGTTCCCTTCGAGCGAAAGCAACGCAGCGGCTTCCTGATGTCGCGATCGGTTCTCTCGGCGTTCGCGATTCTCTTCCTTGACAATGGCGGGATCTGGTTCGTAACGGAGTGAGTGTGAACGCCAGGACGCGATCTTCCACATGCACGATCCATCTTCATCGATACCGATCAGGATCGGGGCACCGGGGATCCATTGTTCGTCAGCAAGCCAATCAAGGATGCTGACAAGCTCTGTATCTCCGTTTGCGTTATCGACGCGATGATCGGCCGTTCCGAATGGCCGCGTGTCGCGCGGGTGTCTTGGCTTTGTTTCGAGTGCCATTCTTTTTTACCTTTACAGTCCGAAGAATGCGCGCACGCTTGGCGACGTGGCGAACGCCAGGAACGCCCACAGCAGAACCGCGATGACGAGAAGTGATTTCATGTTCATTAGGCGTCACATCCTTTCCGGTTCTGATAAGTGTAGACATCGCCGTGTCGCCAGAGATATCCACCGCGAAGCAATGAATGTCGAATCGCGTGATCGCTTGTGCGTGTTTGACAAGTGCCTGCCAGTCTCTAAACTCTACGATGTCGTATGTTGACCCGTCGAGAATTGACACGGCGATGAGTCGATAGTTTGCGTTTGCGTTTTTTGTCGGCCGCTGGTTGTTTGTCATACTGATCTAATTGCTCAAACCGTGCCAGTTCGGAAGGCGTGTAATGTCCATACAAAACGCCTTTTTCCCAACGATTCAGCAATTCCGCGTTACGCTCTTGTAACGCGGATTGCAATTCTGATCGTTCGCGCGTTAGTTCGGAATGACGCTTGCCGCCTGACTTGGCGTGTTCAAGCTCGCAATCGACGCGATGCAATGCGAGCAGCACATGCGAACGCCTGACGGCTGCGTATTTATTCATCGGTCCGCGCGAAGCGTTGTGATCGCGTCAATGTGTCGAGAGCACATGTAATCAGCGACGGGATCGCAGCCGCACGCTTGCGCGTGATCGTAAATCGATAGATCGATCGATCGCCAATCGTCGCCAGTGAATCGCGCTTCGCGTTGCGTCTTAGCGGAGTTTTTCGGAGAAGAGCAAATTCCATCTATCACGCCAGAACCTTGATCGGATCGGTGTGCGACGGATGGCAAGCACGCGCATAAGATTGAGAGTTTCCCGTCTGGCGTCAGAACCGCAACAAGCTTGGAAGGCGACAAGCTCGGCGGGTGTAAGTGCATCTCGAAAGTAGATCCTGACGTGCCATCCGTGGCGCGTGCGTCGAGACTCAATCCACAGTGGGCGCAAGCCAACGATACGACAGACGGCCCAGATCGGACGAAGGCGCGGAATAGCCCGACGATCAAAGTCGAGATACGCGCAGTGAAGATCGGTTGCATGTTCAAGCTTTCCCCATCTTGTGAATTGAAAAGTCAGCAAGTGCGAGCGGCGCGGAGAACGCTTTCCAGGCACCTTGCGTGCTCTGGTTCGCGCGTTTGCCTTTCCAGTCAATGATCCGTATCTCCCATTCTTTCGGCGATCGGCCTGTGTTTATCTTTTGCGCTGTGGCGTCTTGGACTTGTTGCTTCGTGGCGTTCGCTGGTCCGATGGCTGAGATTTGGACCGTGACCGAGCTTCCACGCTTGCGCGCTTTGTAGTCAGCAGAGACAGCGTATTCTGCGCGCTTTCTAGATACATCGTCGCCAGGTAATAGAGCTTCAGGTTTACCGCGTTTTGCGCGTTTACGAGTGCGTTGAGCACTTGCCTTTCGCGTCTTTCGTTTTTGATTTTCACGTCGAGTCTCCCATCCTTTGCGGGCGCGTTCAGAACGAATCGCCGCGTTCCTTCGGCGTGTGATCCAACCTTTGCGAGCACTGACGGAACGCGGCGATTTCTTCATCGGTTCTCCCTACTGACGCGCGACCGCGATGTAATCCTTGTTCATGAAATTCTTGATCGTCACCTTGACCGCGCCGCGCCATTTCGCGGGATCCTTACCGAACCGCTCGAAGAGAATGCGATACGAAGGCGATGACAGCTTGATTGCGTAATCATACACCTGTCGGCCGTATTTCACTTCGCACACCAACTGCTCGCCAAACCCGCCATCGGCCAAGCGGGATTCCCCGGTAAACGTCAGGGTTGCTTCCGCGCCGAGCTTGCCGATGTCGTTCGCTTTGATGAACGCATTAAATTCGCCCGCTCCATCAGCCTCCGGAGTCGGAAGCATACCGCGCTTCGGTGCCTTCGCTTTCTTTGCCACTGCTGTCTCCATTCCACGATACGGATCCGGCGAAAAATTCGCCGCTCCACTATGCTTGCCCCACGCTTGCTCTAGCTGCGGATCACTGGTAGGCGTTGGCGGTCCGTGCTTCGCATACATGTGCTTTGCCAGACGATCGAACGTCGGGAACCATCGGCCGCACATTATGCAATCGAGATCACAATCCTTCGTGCGCGTGGCGACTCCGTTAAATAGCTGATTCGCGAAGTTAACCACGCGCGATCCTGTGCCGTCTGCGTTGCTCGAAGGCGGCGCGTTTCACGCGGCAGTCAAAGCAATAGACGTGTTCGTTAAATTTCTGGTGCATCGTCGCGGGACAGTCCAGGCAGATCCCACGTGCGCGGCGTTTGTCGCGATACGCTCGCATGAACGCGGCGCGTTGCGGGTTACTCGCCAAGACCTTCCACAATGTATTGACGCACGATGCTGGACACCGTGACGGTTCGTGCTTCGGTGTTCTGGTTCGCTCGGTCAACCCGATCATGAATCTTCAAGAGCAAGCGGATCGGAATGCTGACTGAGATACTGACATTGTGACTCGCGAGGTTACGCGGCTGTGCAGGCATTTCAGATTTCCTCCGGTCTATCGTAACGCATGAATTTTACAAGGTCTTTTACATCCTTCAGATCGGCGTTCGTGGCCGTCTTGCGACCATGAAGCAACGCCGACGCGCGGCATAGTTGGCGCAAGGTCTTGTGTGCGGAGAAGGGATACGCGTGTGCTTGCTGTTCTCGCTTCTGTCCGTCGCGGCCATGTGTTCCCCACGTTAGCTGACGTGTTACGACAATTTCAGACAGCTCTCGAAGCTCATGACGGATCGCCGCTGGCAAGTCAACGGCCGTCTGTCTCACGCGCGGCATGGAATTGTGAAAATACGACAGGGTATCTAATCCCTGTTCGATCGATGTCTGGATCGCTTTCTCTGTCTCTGCGGAATAGGCGTAATGAATCGGCACCAGTCGCCGAAGAAATCCCGTCTTGCGCCATTGCCCGCGCTTGCCTTGAAACATTTCAGGCGTCATACCTGTCACTAGCGCGACCTTCACGCCAGCTTGCTTCAGTTTCTTGGCTTTCAGTTTCGATTCTTCATCGATGCCAGGAATATCCGTCACGCCTTCCGCCATCAGCGACAACAGCAGAGCCATGGCTAACGCGGCGACTGTCGGCCGATGGGAAATGATCACGTTCAAGTCAGGCACGATCAGAAAGGTCGGAGGCTTCGGTGTGTCGAGAATCTTGATCAGCGTCGCGAAGGTGAAATCGTTGACGACGCGCGCGTTGCTCGGTTGCGATGACAGAATTAATTCCGTCTTGCCCGCGTCACTCGGCGCGATCAAATTACATGAGACGGGACCGGATCCGTTCTGCACGTTCGCAGACGCGGCGATGATGCGCAAGGCGCGTTGTAACCGTTCGACTCCAATCACAGGCGCATCCACTTCACGTAAAACATAGAGACATCCTTTCACGGTGCCTGAGTATCCTTTCACGCGGGAACTACCCTGTCAAGCATAAACGACACTCTAGGGCTAAGGGTAGTTCCTGATGCCAAAGGACACCGTGGGGGGGGGGATACCATCATGTTTGGCATCGGGAACTACCCCCAGGTTTGACAAGCATGATTCTGTGATAGAATGCGCGCATATGGCAAAAACGACAGCAAAAACAGCAAAATTCGTCAGTGAACCGATTCCGTCAACTCATCCAGCATCGCCCGCGTTTGTTTCTAGCGCGACTCCTGAAAAACCGTCCGAGAAGGCCGAAACTGAACAAATTCCTAGACTCGGCGTGCCTTTTGACCCCAAGACCGGAAAAATCGTGTTTGAAGGCATGCGACCGAGCACGAAAGACAAGATCCGCACACTCTTGGACGATGATCGCTTGTCGAAAGAGCTTGGCGTAACGTCGAACGTGTCGAGTGCGTCGAGTGCCGAGAACGATGCACTCGCGGGGATCGTCGTCAACGTCTTGTATGACACCGTTGGATCGCTTGCCGTGATTCTCGCGAAGTCTCGCGGGTTTGGTTCACACGCTGAATTGCTGCGTTACACCGAACAGGAAAAGGCACAGCTTGCCGCGCCTACGCTGAAGGTTTTGAGCAAGTATGATCTGCTCGGCGGAAAATACGCGGATGAACTGCTGTTGCTTGCGGCTGTTGGGAGCATTACCGCTGGTCACATTATGGCGATGACACACGCGGCAGCGGCGTTGTCTGCGCCGATGGACAAGGCATCGTGATTTACCTTGCGCTCGGTCGTCGCCAATTAGGCAAGACGACGCTTGTGTATTCAATGGCGCGGAAGTGTCCCGCGCGCATCATCTTGGATCCGCGTGCGCTGATTCATTCGGATGGATTGCGCGTGTCACGGATCGAAGATTTAGACGCGGCTGTCGATGCCATTGCTGACGAATCGAATCCGTTACACGAAGTCTTGATCACGCCTGACAGCAACGTCCAAACGATGTTCGATCAGGCGTCACGACACGTGAAGGCGTGGGCGCAAGACTTTCAACATGCGCCGCGATCGAAGCGTCGTTTGATGTTCGTGATCGATGAAGCACGCTTTTTCGATCTGCGGGCATCGGCCGCGTTTGAATACGTCTTGCGTGCGGCGCCGCCTGATCTAGTGAACGTCGCGATCACGGCGCATCGTCCTGCCGACATTCCAACAGACATACGCGCTATCTCGGATCATTGGCTGATGTTCCGATGCACGCAAGAGCACGATCTGAAAGTTATCGAAGAGCGATGCACGGAAGCGGTGCGCGGGCAAGTCGCCAAGCTCAACCCGCACGAATTTATCGACTGGGATGACGCCACAGCAACCGCGCATGCCTTCCGTAACCCGGCTGCGTGGTATGTTCCGCTTCGTTCTCCAGGTGCCTCAGAGCAAGTCGATTTAGACATTCTCCCGCCTGTCGATCCTAGCACTATTGACAAGGCGCGGCTTTTCTGAAAGGATCTGTAAATCAATGGCTGTTCCCGATCCGCTTCTCCCGACTGACCCGCCTGAACCACTTGCCTTGCCACAGCCATCGAATCGACGGCCGAAAATCATCTGCGAATGTTGCGGCTGTGAACTAACACCGGCAGGCGATGCCATCAAGATTTCCGATCAGTATCGCGGTTTCCGATCGCAAGCGGAGAAGATCGCGGCGTTGAAGGTCGAGCTTGAAAAGGCGCAAGCGGATTGCGCAACTGTGACGCGCGAACGTGACGACGCGCGAGCGCAGATTCCTAAAAAGTCGTCACTCTGGTAAGGACTATGAAACTGACAGCGGTTGCACTTGGCGCGGTGCTGTATCTCTTGCTTGCGCCGCAGATTCGTAAATTCGGATTGGCGGTCTAGGGCATTGCCCGCAACCGTCCTTCCGTTTCCGTCACAAGAAAGGAATACCCCCGTGGAACTGGTCAAGCATGCGCTTATCGTCGCGGCCGTCATTGCGGCCGTTATGCTGGTCAATAACATGACCGGTCAGAAGCTCAGCACGGCACTCGCGGCGTAACACGTCGCGCGTCGGTTTGGATCGCGTCAGGGAGCAATGCCGTGATTCGTGTTCGTTAACAATCCTACAGACCGTGTGACGATGCCACGGGAAGGATCGAGAATCATGGCACAGGACGAAGTCTCTCCACAGCAATTCCGCGCCGCGCTTGAAGCGTCGGCGTCGGTGCTAGGCCGGTTCACTGGACCGGAACTGTTTTTTCAGCAGAACGTCGCACTGACCGCCGCTGGTGGCCCGCTACGTGTGAACCTTCCACGCACGCTCAATCTCAATCGTCCCGTTGCGGACATTTTCATTTCCCTTCGTGGCCGGATTACGGTGACGGTTGGCAATTACACGGCGGTTGCGCCGGAAGCGTTGCAGAACCTTCTCCAGAACATTCAGATCCAGGGCATTCACAAGGATTTCGGCAACATCACACCGATCCAGATGAGCGGCGCGACGGCGTTTCTCTGGCCGTCGATGTTCCAGGCGCGCGGGAACGGAACCTCAATGGTCAACAACGTCTATCAGCAGTTCCCCGCTGGACGGCCACAGGTATCGAATTTCCTCGGCACGGTCGGCACCTATGATTTCGTGGTGATCTGGCGCATTCCTGTCGGTCCTATGCTCGGTCAAGGGCAGGCGACGAAGCGGCAGTATACGAATTTCATGTGGATGGCAAAGGACTGGAACGACACCCTGCAGACGCAGTTGACGTTCGGCGATGCCTCCGCGCTTGGTGATCCGACTGGTGCAACCGTGGCGTTTACCGCGTTCCAGTCGGCCACAGGTTCGCCGATCATGGCTGTGCATCTGAACTATTCACTGCTCACGCAGTTTGAAGGTCTAGTGCGTTCTGGCGTCGTCATTCGGACGGAACAGCCAACCGCGCAGCAACAGACCGCGTTGACGACTGCGGCGGTCTTGCAGACGTTGCAGAAACAGATCACCACGAATCTTCTGATCAAGTCGGGAACGATTCAGACAGCGGGACTCACTGGAGGTATCGACACACTCGCAGCGTTGTCGGATCTTCAACTTGATCGCACGCAGATCACGGTAGACAACAAACCCGTGAGAAATAATCAGGATAACCTTGTGTTCAAGGCGGATCAGGAAGCCTACTGGAACACGCTGATCGCGCAAGGGTATTTCCTCATGTCGTTCATCGAAGGACAGAACGCACTGCTGGCCTATCGTGGCGACGGTCTTGCGGGCGGTTCGCAGTTCCAGGTGCAAAGCGATGTTATCGCCGCGAGTGCGAACAATCGCCAGCGGTTCATTCAGGAAATGGTTCTCGGCGGACCGTTCCCCGCGCAGCGGTGATCGATTCTCAGATAACCGTGGCCGCGATTGCAGCGATACCCGCTGTGATCGCGGCTCTGGTTAGCGCGTTTGTGGCGTGGCAGAATCGGCGGATTCATCGTTTGGTCAATAGCGCACACGCGGCGTTAGAAAGCTTGAACGAAGAATACCGCCAAGAAATCCGCGCCATGCAATCGGAAATTGATTTGATGAAGCGTGCTCGGAGAAACGACAATGCCTAGTTACGTCACGTCTGATGGAACACCGTTTACGACAAGCTGGACACAAGACGCGGTGATCAATTGGTGGACATCGCGCGGCGTAAGTGCAGATGTCGCGATGCAAGAGGCGACAACCGATTTACTACGCTACGGGGATGATCTGCCGCGTGTCATGCAATCCATGCTTCCGCATCTGTTGGAACGATCGAACACGTTCCTGAAGTCTGGTGGCGGATCCGAATCGACACAGCCGAATCAGGCGCAGCCGTCAGCCAGTAACGGCGGATCGTTTGCGCCCGCGCCGATGGCATCGATCGTGACCTCAATGGGCGCAGCGGAACCCGCGCACGCAACGCCTACGGTTGGTCCGGTAGGCTTGGCGTATCCCGATGACCCGGTCAACTATGCGACTGGTGAAGTGTCGCCGAGTAACGGCTATTCATCGGGCGGGATTCTGCCGAGCGGGATCTATCCAGGATCGCCCGCGCCGACTGTGCCGATGGGCGCGAATAGCGTGGCCGCGCCTGCGGGTAGTAACACAATGCTGTACGTGATTCTCGCGGCCGTCGCGGTTGGCGGGTATCTATTGCTCTCGAAGTAACGATCATGGACTACATACAGCCGACATCAGGCGCAGAGCAGAATTTTGGATTTGGCGATCTGAATAACGCTGTGCTGCGCCTGACTGGCACACTCGAAGGCGGAACCGCGTCGAGCCATGCGACATCGACGCCTCTGGCGTTAGTGCCGAATCTTGGTGGTCCCGTCGCCTCTCTGAATGCTCCGTTCCCGTGGTGGCTTGTTGTTGTGGCGATTGGCGTCACAATCATTTTCTCGAATGGTCGGTAAGCGATGACTGGAAGCGATCTTGGGAAAGCTATCTTCGCGGGTAATGACATTGCAATGCAATGGTATGCCCTGACACATCAGGTCCAGATTCCAGGTCCAGGCACCGTGACCGTGAACCCCAATTCAGGAACTGTGCAAGTCGGATCGGGGATTCTAGTCTTGATCGCATTGATTGCCGTTGGCGGATTCTTTCTCCTGAAGGATTGATCCCGTGATCAAAGCGAACAGCACGATCACGTTCACCGTTAACGGTGTGACACAGGGTTATATTCCTGTGACCGCGAAGGACGTTCACGCCAGCGTTGCGGATCGGTTGTCTTTGTATTTCGATATGCTCTCGTTAACCATCACGCCGCCGAATTGGGTCAAGTCTACGATTGGATTCGATTGGCTGCATTGGCCGTATTCGTCCAGCGTGACGATCAAGACGCGCGTGGATCATGGTGACATTGACGACATTCGATCCGTGATCGCGAATGCGTTTTACATCGGCACCAACGCAATGCCAAGCGTCAGCGTCCCTGCTCTTGGCGAGTCTCAAGGTCCAGCAACGGAGTCACATACAGGACTCGGCGAAGTGCTGGCAACCATTGAGAAAAAGGCGAAGGAAGCCGCGAAGCAATTCGAACAATACGAAATGATCATTGTGCTCGGCGTGATCGGCGTCGTCGCGTTGATCATGTTTTCCCCGGCTGGCAAGGCCGGTGCTCGGTCACTCGGAAATGTGCGGCTGATATGACGTCACAGCAAAAAGTCGGCATTGTCGCGGGCGCGGGACTCTTGGGATTCCTTGCGTGGTTCTACAAGCCTACGTCTATCGCCAGCGTTACCACATCGGAGGAATTTGATTTGTCTCCCTACGGTGGACCGACAAGCTACTCTGCTAAGCTCAAGCGGTTTGCAGAGGCGATTGCACGGCAGGAAGGCTTCTATGTCACTGGAGCGATTCCACAGCTTGCGAACAATCCAGGTGATTTGAAGATCGCTGGACTGCCCACGTTACCCGGCACGTCGATCACAAGGTTTTCTAGCGTGCAAGCCGGATGGAATGCGCTGTATAATCAGTTGCACATCATCTTGACCGGCGCGTCGAGTTACTACAATCTTGATATGACCATCGAAGAAATGTCGCGCATCTGGACAGCCACACAGCAGGAACCGTGGGCGCGTAACGTCGCGTCACATCTTGGCGTGCCTGTCTCGACGCCTCTGTGGAGTGTGCTGGCGTGACTCAAAAGAAAATGATCGGCGTGGCCGCACTGACGGCTATTGCTGCGTATGTTGTGTGGCGCGTCCAGGAAGCCAACGGAAACCCGGTTATCTGGATCAACCCGATGACACTGCTGGCACCGAATAACCCGTCACCTGTCGCCTCTGATGGCTCTGGCGCAACAAACCCGCTCAGTGCGGCGTTCACCTTGAACACACGCACGAACAAGCAAGCGGGTAATGCACCGTCTGTGCTTGGCACGCCACGATCGCGACAGACTTCTATCTCTCCATTGCTTCCGCCCGATGAATTGACGATGACCGCGCAGCCGCAACGCGCCGCGTTCGTTGGCGAGAATACAAAGTATCTGCCGAACCTCGGCGATCCGAATCTGTCCGCGTATGACTATCTCGCCAGCACGCCTCCGGATCTGGCGTGGGGTTTGTCTGCTGGTGGAGGCTTCCGTGGCATCTGATTTCAGAGGCACAATCGAGACGCCGATTCTTGGATCGATCGCGAAGGAACTACTTGCGCTGATCCGGAACGACTCCGAGCTTCGCAAGCTCTGGAGTCTCAACGCGCCGCGTGCGTGTTACTTCGCGACAGGCACACTCAACGCCGTGACCGCGCAACGGATCAATGAAGCCAATTCAGGGAACGGAGAAGTCTTTTTCCAGTTGGCGGTTATCTTCGATGTCTCGGCAGGCGCGGGCAATTACCGGATCGATGGTCCCGACGCAACAGCCGCAGTGCCAGCGGGAGGCGTGCCGATTCCTCCAGGTGGAGGCACGTTGATCGTAACGGGCATGGACAATATCAAAAACTTTTCCATGATTTCCCAAGCGGCTGCGATGCCGTTTGTCAGGTATCTGTTCAAGTGAGTATCCCGATCCAGATGCCTCCGCCGAGCGATGCGGCGATCGGATGGACACCGAACGCACTCGGTCCGCCTGCGAATCAGATCGTGCAAACGTTCGTGGTCACGCCGACTGGCATTCCGACGTTTACGGCCGCGAGTTTTTCGGCGATTGGTTCGCGAATCATTGTGCTACGACGTCGCCTTGATTTCGTTGAGCTTGATGCCGTCACCGGAACGACGTGGCAACTGGCTGGAGTCACTGGTCAAGTCAATCTCGTGCCGATGCAAGCGATCATCTCTGCGTCAAATGTGTCAACATCAGGATACAATACGACTCAGGGGCTAGGCGTGCGGCACTCTGGCGGCGCCGTGGATCTGTTGACCATCAGCGGGATCGCGAATACGGTTGGCCCGACGAATCGTATGTTAATGGCTCCAGGGCTGACGGTGACAATGGGATCGTTTGCGGTGGCTGGTAGCGGGCTCATGCTTCGCCAGAATGCGCGTCCGATCTACCTTGGCGTAGCTGGCACCGACATTGGCAACTACGTTGAAATTTCCGTGGCATGTCTCGTGGTGATTCCGTAATGGACAAAATCAAAGCGGTTGCGGTCGTCGCACTCGGCGGAGGTGCCGCCTATTTTCTGTTCCTTCGTCGCAATCCACAGACGGGACAATCCGCATTTGAAGAATTGATTTCTCCGAGTGCGGCGTATGCGCAGAGTCGCTTACCCGAGAAGCTTCCTGGTAACACGTCGGCCTATGGTCCCGCGACTCCGAGCAATCGCGCCACAGCGGTTATCGGTGCGATCGGTGCGTCGAGTGCGCTTGTCGGTTCGTTGCTGGCGTCTGGCGGAACCGTGGCAGCAGCAGGCGCAGCGGGCGCAACGGCTGCAAGTGGAGGCGCGGGCGCAGCGGCAGCGACAGCGGGAGGCATCGGCACAGCCGCCACGATCGGGATCACAGCCGGTATCGGTGGAGGCGTGCTGTTGACGTGGGCGATCTGGAAGAAAGGTCTGTTCCGTGGTGGAGAAGAGGCGTTACTGGTCAACCCGGATCGCGATCAGTTCCTCGCGCAATTCGGACCGCGTTGGCAAGGCACGGGGAAAGGCGGACCGACATGGGAAGAGTCAGGAAACGGCAAGCTTGCCGCCTTGCTCTTCGAGCTTGATCACGATGGCACGCAACGCCTCTGGAAAGCACTGGCAGCGGCTGACAATATCAAGGAATTTGAAACAGCCACGCGCGACATTCAGGCATTTCTTGCCGCGCACGGGATCAACATTCAGGCACCGTAGGAAGGCGCGACATGATTGCAGATCAACTCGAAGCATGGGCAACGCGGCTTGAAACGATCGGGTTGCCTCCAAGCGTGATCGCGGCTGAGGCGCGATTGCTCGCAGTGCTCGCACGGCAAGAGCACGAAAAGACGAAGGACGATACGGCCGAACTACTCCGCGAGCAACGCGCGGAACTGACGAAAGGTAAACGATGAATCAGGTAGAACTAGACCAATTAGCAGGACTCCTTGACTCGCAACTGGCGCGCAGCATGGCGCCACCAGTGCTCAGTCTCGCGGTAAACGGCGCGATTCCGATCGATCGCGATCTGTTCGTGTTGCTCACAAAGGCAGGCGTCGCAGCCATGTCGATCGCCGCTCCGGGTGCCGCGAACATCGGGCGCGTGCTCCAGATTTACGGAGCAACTGCCGATCAGAACGTGTTGACGTTTACGGGTGGCACGCTGCGCAGTGGCGCGGCTGGCGTCACCACGGTCACAGGCGCGGCAGCGATCGGATCAGGAATCACCGTGAAAGCCGTCACGGCAACCACGTGGCAGCTTCTCAATAACACACTCGCTGTGGTGACGTAGCAGAAATGAGTCGGAACACGAAGATCGCGATTGCGTTCCTGATCGCCTCCGTGGCGTCAGCCGTGATCGCGGTCTACACCGAACGATGGATCGTGAAACATGGTTTCTAAGAAACGGAATCCGCAAGACACGACACTGCGCAACGTGCGCGCGGCGAATACGCGGATCGCCGCACTGGAAATCCGTATGCGTGTGATGGATCGACGGCTCGCATACATCGAACGCGTATCGAAAAAGTTTCTTGACATCTACGGGTATAAGTGACCAACGCAACGAAGCAAGCGTTAGCCTCTGTTCTCGGGAGAACAGTCGCGATCGACATTGCGAGTTTGGTGACATTGATACCAGGTGACGCGACTATTGATCCGCTCATTTCAACGATGTATCAGCTAACAAAAGGATCAGCCGCAGCGATCATCGTTCCAGCACCAGGACTAGCAGGCATCGGCACATGGATCACGATCATTGCCGGAACGAATTTCCCTCACGTGATCACGTTCCCAAACCTTTATCTCTTCGGAGTCGTCAACACGACATTCACGGCAACTGATCTCGGATCGTCTATCACATTCTTTGGCGCGAGTGCAACGCAATGGGCGGTCATGAACGTGAACACAGGGATTATCGCTTGACATCAACCGCGCTTGTGATAGAGTAACTTCTGATGAAGTAAACCAACACTCTCCATTCCTTCGCGGTTGCTGTCGGACCCGCGCATCTGTGCTCCCAGGTGCGCGGGTTTTTCTTTTCGTTCAGCGCGCGCGCCCG
>Ga0137340_1000210_pt1 | contig 13634 bp, 11 predicted proteins | sample EasRivERMLT400_2_FD_102295 | JGI IMG/M metagenome (GOLD analysis project Ga0137340, IMG submission 102295) | Soil microbial communities from meander-bound floodplain in the East River, Colorado, USA - East River MetaG ERMLT400_2 | ecosystem: Environmental > Terrestrial > Soil > Floodplain ...
GAAGCCATCGGCGGCCATCTACGCGGCCGTTGAGCGGCGAGCAAGATGTTCGGGAAATGCCATCCTGTATATCGATGATCGCCTGGAAAATATCGAGACTGGTCGGCAGCGTGGGTGGAACGCCATCCATCATCAGGATGCGGTGGCCACTCGGAAGGCAGTGGCTGCGGCTGGGCTGCCGGTCTAAGTCGCGGGGTTACAGCCCCAGCTTTAACGAAGCTTTCAGCATCGCGTTTACTGCTCGATCAACGTCACCAATCGTGATCAGCCGGTCGCCGAGGTCGTTCAACGCGCGCCGTGTTGTCTGAAAACGCTCGGCGAGAACATCATACACTTCCGCGACGTCATACTTGTGGGCCAGCCGATGATCGCGCGCGGCACGATAGTTTGCCACGCCCAACTCCTCGTAATACTTCAAATTCGGCGCGCCCTTGTACTCCGCCCGGTGACGAATGCGATCAGGGAATACGCCTGACATGAACAGCGAGTGGTTGCCGATGTGCGCGCGGATAAAGAAACGTGTTGTGTCATCCGCCGTTTGCAATGCCGAAAGCATCTCGAAAAAGTAATCGAGAGGACGCCCCTGGCCGTTGACGCGCAACTGCATCTGCTCGGCCTTCGAAAAATCCGCGAGCACTTCCGCCACGTAATCTGCCACCTTGCGTTCCTCGATTCCTGATCGCCGGAAAACCTGGCGCACAAGAATGTAGAAATAGAAGTGCGTCGAGATGCGCAGGCAGTTTCGATGCTCGAGAATCGCATGAAGCAGGGCTTCGTTGTCGAGGATCATGTCCCGGCTTTCCTCATCGGCCAGCAATTGAATAAGGCAGTCGCGCGAATTCACCTTCGGGCGCAAGACCTCGAGGATGAACTCAATGTCCTCAGCCGTGAACTGGACCCTGCAATTCGCTTGCACCATGTTCATGTCCTAACATCTGCATCGGCATTCTACAGTTCGCCTTAACTTACACGCGCCGGGCGAGTTGTAACTCGGGTGTAATCCTATTTAACCGTCCTGTGCGGAAAAATCAACTGGCTCATGGCAACTCCGCGACCCGATAAAGGCGGTTGGTCGCGGACGACACCGCGTTGGTGAACTGAAACGTGCCGTTCGCTCCGGTTTTGTTTGTCGCGGCCGTGTCCCACGACCCGGCCGTCGAACTGAACTGCACGGCGTAATTCTGGTTCGGTTCTCCCACGACCGTAGCCACAAACTGCTCCCCCAGAACCTGCTGATCTACGAGGGAGGGGGCTCCGGGCGGTCCAAATTCGAACGCGAGCGCGTAAACCTCGTCGGTGCTGAGGGCTCCGAGTCCTCCACGTTTCAAAACCTGCAGGTTGTAGCGGCTGGCCGGCAGGTTTGGCACATAGAGATGCTCGACATTGTCGACCACGCTTTCGCTGCTTGCCACCAGGTTTCCGGTGTTTGCGTCGTAAAGAAACAGGTCGAGGTTGTTAATGCCGATTTGGTTCTGCCGACGATTCCACGTGAGCGTCGCGGTGAGGGTGCGTCCGGGGGCGCCGCCAAGATCGAAGAAGTAGTGGTTGATGGCGTCCTGATTGATCCCGTGCCACATGCTCGCAGCGTCCCAGCCGCGCCGCGTGGGCAGGTTGTTGGTGATGGTCGAAGGCGGCGGGTGCGCGCCGCCAGCGTTAATCGTCTGCAAGACTGGGAGATGCCGTCCGCCGCGCAACTGCCGATATGAATTCCACACATGCAATACGCCCGCGCCATAGCGCAGGTCGAGTGGCTTGGTCGGCAGGTTCGTCCAACCCGGCGGCTTTGCCGCGCCGTTGAGCAGCAGCGCCTTGATCGTGCGCGCATCCGAGGCGGCAGCTCCTGTGGTCGGGCCACCATCCGCACGCCGCCCTGCCTGGACAAGGAGGCTGGCTGCGCCGGACACCAGGGGTGTCGCGAAACTAGTGAGCGACGCCGGCGCGGCGATATCCGGCTTGCAGCGTCCGTTCAAAGTTGGTCCCGTGCTCGATCCGCCGCCGTAAGCTCCAACGGCGATCACGTTGTAAGCCGTGGCTGGTGAGCTCACCGTGGCTGCGTTTCCTGCACCGTTGAGAAAGATAGTTCCGTGCTGCACGACGTAGTTGTCGTATTTCATGTCCATGTCCGGCATTTCTGTCGCAAAGATGAAACTCTGGTTCACGACTTTCGCGGGAACGGCCGTTCCAAGGCTGACGAGCGAGTTGAAAAAATAATTTGCGTCGTAATTATCGACATGCGCCACGTCGGGCGCGACGCCGTTGGTCAGGCCAAAGAAGGGCTTAGCCACTTCGTTGCCGTGCCACGATTCGCTGCCGAGAGAGTTGGGGTAGCTGCTGGCCGAACCCGCGCTGGCGTGCCATGTGAATAGCGCCGCAGGCTGGGCGATGGCGGCGGGGTTGACTTGCCAGGCCGGCGCTCCGGCTTCCGGTTGGGCCACGACCACTCCTGTGCCGGTGAGCGACGGGACCAGGTTGCGCAACGTGACAAGTCCGATTGTCTCAAAATCAGACGCTGTCAGCGAAAGTGTCCAGAAACACAACGCAATCGTGACCGTTCTCGTTTGCACGCAAAACACGAGAACAGCAACTTCTAAACCCCGGCTACCGCGAGGGCCGCACCACACGCACGCGATGCGCCTCACTGTCACCGATGTAAACGCTTCCGTCGGTATCCGCGAAGACTCCGTGCGGACGTGCCATGCGGCACTTGAGAGCGTCGCCATCCGGCCCATTGCCACGGGCTCCCGAACCTGCAAACGGTTCCACTGTTTCCCGCCGCGCGTTGATCGCCAGGATCATGTGCGTTTCGGTTTCCGCGAGGTAAACGACGCCGTCGGGCCCGACGCTGACGCCCTTCGGCCCGGAGAACATCGCCTTTTTGCCGACTTCCAGTTTTGTCGTCGACCCGCGCTCGCCCGTGCCGGCCACGTGATGAATGACGCCCGCCTTCATATCCACGCGGTAAACCGCATTTCCTTCTCGTAACGCAATCCACATGTCGCCGTTGGCGTCGAAATCAATCGCCCGCGGGCCATGCAACGGCGTTGTGCTCACCTTCGCCCGATCTGCCGTGTCTCCCTTTACGCCCGTTCCGCCGAACGAGAAAATCATCCCGGAAGCGGCATCCACGCGGCGAATCCGATGGTTCAGGATATCGGAAATGTAAAGGTTACCGCCTGAGTCGAGCTGTATGCTGTGCGGTTGGTTAAGCATCGCATTGCGCGCAGGGCCGCCATCACCCGAATAGCCCGCCTTGCCTGTCCCCGCCAGGGTCGTGATCGTCTGCGTCTCCGCGTCCACGCGCCGCACCACGTGGTTGCGCATCTCGACGAAATACATGTTTCCAGCTTTGTCGAAGCGCACTTCATAAGGCTCATTTAATTCTGCCTTGAGTGCGGGCCCGCCGTCGCCGCTGTAGCCGCCTTTGCCTGTCCCGGCCACTGTCGTGATAATGCCATTTGTCGCGATGCGGCGGATCACATGGTTGCCGGTGTCGCACACATAGAGCGCGCCGCCGGGCCCTTTCACGACCCCGAATGGATTGTTCAGTCGCGCCTGCGTCGCGGGACCTCCGTCACCGGCATACCCCTTTTCGCCCGTGCCGGCGAAAGTTGCAATTTGTCGTGCCGCGCCACTGCGTGCGAAAATGATCAGGATCGCCAGGCCCAACGCAATCCGGTACCAGCCGAACGCCTTGAAGGTGTGGCTTTGGACGTAGCGAAGAAGCCAGCGCACAGCAACAAAAGCTGTAATGGCGGCGGCCAGAGCCCCAATGAGCACCAGCGACCAATCGATGGTGACGCCTTTTTTTTGCGCCGAATAAATCTGCAATCCGCCCGCCGCCAGCAGCGTGGGGATGCCAAGGAGAAACGAGAATTCCGTGGCGACGCGCCGTTGCAAACCCATCGCGAGCGCGATCAAAATCGTCGCACCCGAGCGCGACGTTCCCGGGAACACCGCCGCCAGCAATTGGGCGAAACCCACCGCCACTACGATCGGCCAGGTAATGTTCGCTTTGAGGGGCTTGTCCGCCAGCCACGCTTCCACGACCAGGATCAGCACCCCTCCAATCAATGTCGCCCACGCGACCGGCGCAGCCGTTTGCGGCAACTGAAACTCCAGCTTCTTGAGCGTCAACCCACCCACGCCGGTGATGAAAAATGCCACCCCCAGCTTCAGCAGGTAATCGCGATTCTCGCGTTCATGCGCCTTGAAAACCAACTCCCGCATGCGCCCCCAAAACGCCATCAGCACCGCGAGCACGGCGCCGCATTGAATGACCGTGACGAACAAATCGCTTCGATCCCCAAGGAATTGCTCGGCAAGGAGTAAATGGCCCGTTGAAGAAACGGGCAGGAATTCAGTAATGCCCTCGATGATCCCGAGCAGGGCAGCCTTGATCCACTCCGGCACGCGCGGTGTTAGACGCTAAATCACGAGCCGTGACAAGCGGCAAATCGGTTATCTCCGCCCCAGGAACGAACCCATCAGCGATTTACCCTCGGTCTGCTGTTGCTTCACCTTGAGTTGGCCGAGGATCGATTGCAGCCCAATGAACAGCTTGTGCCACTGCGCTTCGATGGTGCGCAACGAGTTGTCGTTCATTTCGCTCAGGAACCGAATCGACGGCGCCGCGGCGATCAACGAATGCACCTCGTCGCGGCTGATCGGCCCGCAGTCGATCGACGACAGGATCAGCTCCAGTTCCTGGGTGATGACGCTCTTGATTTCGAGAAACTGGTTCTCCTCCTCGACGCTGAACTTCTTGCTGCGCGCCATCGCCATGAAGGTGTTGTACTGCTTCCAGCACTCGAGATAGCTCTCCATCCGGAGAATTAATTGATCCACATTTATTTTGCTCATACGCGCTTTCCGTTCACGATCTACCGGGTTGATTCATTGTTTGGGGCATAATGAAAACAATTGCGCCACCGCGCAGCTCCCGTGCTAGCAGCTTCAGGGCCGCGTAAGTGATAATTACCTCCGAAAGCGGGAGTTGAGACTGTCGGGCCACTTTGAACGACGTGAGCACATGCTGGCCGATCTCGCGCATCCGGCTCTCCGGGAACGACTGTGGCAGTGTTGAGGTCATTATCTTTCCATCGGCATCCAGGGTGAAACTGCCGGAAGGCAAACGCATCAGCTTCGCCTCCTTCGGCTTGGAGAATAAACTCAGGAGGCCCATTTGGTGACGATCGTTCGCATGGTTTCGCGGATCTGTTCCGCGGTGGCCGTGGATTGAAATCCGACGCAAAGGTTGGAATGGCCTGAAAAAGCGAGCGTCATCTTACGGTGTGGGCCCGTGCCGGCAATCTGCTGCATTTCGCCGACTTGCAGCCGTTCGCCAAGATCGCGGAAATTCTCGACCGTTTGCCGCACCCAGTTCGCGATCGGCTTCGGATTCTCCAGCCCCCAGTAATCCTCGGCTTTCTTATCCTTGCCCATGATGAGCAGGAATTCCACCCCATGCATTTGGGATACTTCCGTGAGCAGCATCTGGTTATTGAGTCGTTCGGCGACGGGTGCCTCGCCGGTCGGGCCGCCTTCGCCGGGCACGTCGGCTGCCGCCTCGTCAATTGCCTGGGCCGTGTTCAGCAACAGCCCCTGATACGAAGTAAAGATGGCGCGCGCGCGCAGCGGGTCGGCTGGAAAGATCTCGAAGCTGCCGGTTTTCCAGGAAAGGATTCGTTGGAAGGCCGGTTCGGCCGTGATGCCCGCAGCTTCAGCATCGATGACTTCGCCATTTTGAATCCAGATTTTCCCCTCCACCATGCCATTGGTGATCTTCAACACGGAGGAACTTTGCGACAGGCACTCCAATTGAATAATGTCCACAAGGCTTTTGCTCTGGACGCCGCGAAATCCGCCCTGCGCTTCCCGCGACAGCAGAGATTCGATCGACTCCATGAACAGCCCCATCTCCTGGTCCGACTCCGGCTTGATCCAGTACTGGTCCACCCCCATGGCGTAGGCGCGTGTGCGAAATTGGTCGTCGCGAATGCCCGTCAGCACCACGACCTTCAACTGAGGATACTTGCGCCGGGCGATCGAGAGCACCTGCAGGCCGTCCATCTTTGGCATGTTCAGGTCTACGATCATCAATGTGAAACCCTCCGACTCGAGCAGCGACAGCGCGCGTGAACCGGAAGACGCGGTGCGCACTTCGGGCAGACATGACAGGTGCTGGCTCAGCATTTCCTTGTACAAATCAAGAAAATCCTGATCGTCGTCGAGCAACAGAATCTTTTGCTGCGTAGCCATGATGGTCGCGTTTTCTAAGCAGAACTTTCGCCAAATGCGTGGCGTAGCACAAACCAAGCCGAAGTTTGCCGCCTACCGGGCAAATTCGAACGCCACCCGGAACAACAATTCCTACCTAGGCTGGCTCATGATGTGCTCTGCCATCCCTCGTATGTTCGGGAAAATTTCGAGGTTCTTTAGGAAATCGATCGGCAAACAGCCTGAGCCCTTCGCCGCTCCGGCTCCGATGCCCGAGCGCAACCCTATCGGACGCCCGAAATTTGCCGTTCCGGGGATGGAGGTTCCCGCGGACAGCGAGGCCTCCGAGGGTGTCGAAACGGTCGCCGCTGCCGAGTATTCTCAACGCACACCCGATGCCATCACCGTTCCGTTCCGCGCGATTCTTCAACTCCTTCCCAAAGAATTGCATGGGAAGTCCGCGGCGAGCGCCAGTGGGTCCTATGTGCTTCCAACGGCGGTCGCTCTGGAGCAACTCTCTCGCGGCGCGGTGAAAGTCGCTCTCGCCGACCTGCGTCGCGCAGCGCCGGCAGGATTCGTCGCCAGCGGCGGCGCTCATGATAACAAGATGGTGGATCTGCCCTTGCGCGAGATCCTTAACCAACTTCACCCGGAAGCTTTTGCCCGGCGTGAGGGACAAAACCGTCTTAGCGTCCCCGACGAAGTCACCGATTTGTTTGGCAGCAAAGGAGAGCGGCTGACCAGCGTTCGCGTTGTTGATAAATCGGAACTCAAGCCAACCCCGCGCACTCCTTCGGCCCACACAGGAGCACAGGCTGCCGCCGAAACAGCGAGCCCCGAAGCTCCACAAGCTCCGGCGCAACCCATCCGCATGGCGCCGAATCTTGCGCAGCAACTGCAAGGTCAACTGCCTGCTTCGCCAGCGGGAATTCCACTTTCCAGCTTCCAAAAGGCCGCCCCCGCCGCGCCGGTGGCTCCTGGCCCCTCGATGAGCGCAGTGCCTAAAGTTCCAGTTGCACCGGCTGCTCAACTGCCAAAGCCCGGCCTGTCGTTGCCCAAGGCTCAGGTCCCCGCCGCGACTCCAACGCTGCCGCCGAATGCGATCAAATTCCCGACTCCTCCCGCGCCGCGTCCTGTAGCGCCGCAACCTGTGGCGGCTCCTGCTCCTGCCGCGGCGCCGAGCGGAGGCACGCTTTCCGTCTCGATCAATACAGTGAATCAAAAATGGCCGGAATCCATTCGCCAGATCATTTCGCAGATTGGCGCGACGGACGTTGAAATACCAAACGAGCTCATTGAGCCCGCAGTCAAGTCTGGCCGCGTTGAATTTCCATGGGAACAGCTTGTCACCTGGCTACGGCCCGCTCCACAGGGCGAGGTCGCGCTCGAACACGGCAGCCTTGTCATCGAAATGCCGCTGAGCGTCATCGCTCCTCTTTACCTGCAGCAGAGCAAGTACAAGACGAAGCAGTCCTCAGTGCCTGGGGGCATCCCCGATATCTTCAGTTCGAAGGGCGAAAAACTCGCGCAACCAGACGCCGAGGCGGCGGTCGAAGCCGAGGAGGAAGAGGTCGAGGAGGTTGAGGAGGAGCAGGAGGAGGTCAAAGCAGAAGAAGAGACGGCACTCTTTCAAGCCGCGCCCATTCAAGCCGTGCCTGTCGCAGCGCCGGCGGTACATGCGCCCACTGCATTCGTACCCTCCGTTCTTCCAGACCGAAAAAGGGCGCAGAGTCTCAACGAACTTTTCAAGGAAGCGAACAAGAAAAACTGGACGCCGAACGAGATAGTCCACAAGACCATCACCTTGCCGGGAGTCACCGGCGCCCTGATTGCGCTCCAGGATGGTTTGCTCGTCGCCGGTTCCATGCCGCCCCCGTGGAAGACGGAAACCATCGCGGCGTTCATCCCGCAAATCTTTGGCCGGCTCACGCAGTACACCAAGGAACTGCAAATGGGCGAGGTGCGCACCGTGAGTTTCGGCGTTGAGTCGGGCAGCCTGCAGATTTTCAATGCAGGCATCATTTATTTCGGGGCGCTGGGCCTGCACGGAGGCTCTCTGCCTGTCGAGGATTTGACTTTAATTGCAACCGAACTCAGCCGTCACACCAAGTAACATTTTGAATTTATGGCGATAATCAATCAGGCAACGAAAGAACTGCAGGTCAAGATCGTGTACTACGGACCCGCGCTCGGCGGCAAGACGACCAACCTCGTCCAGGTCCATGACCACGTGCAAACCGCGCAGGGTAACAAGGGGAAACTGGTGTCGCTGGCGACGAGCTCGGACCGCACCCTGTTCTTCGACTTCCTGCCCATCGAAGCGATGGCCATCAAGGGCTTCAAGACGAAGTTCCAGCTCTACACCGTGCCCGGCCAGGTAATCTACAACACCACGCGCCAGCTCGTGCTCCGCGGCGTCGACGGAATCGTGTTCGTGGCCGATTCCCAGTACGACAAAATGGAAGAGAACGTGAAGAGCTTCAGCAACCTCGAGGAGAACCTCAGGAGCCTGAACCTGAACCTCCCCGACATCCCCTACGTGGTGCAGTATAACAAGCGCGACCTGCCCAGCGCCGCCCCGATCGAGTACATGGAATTTCTCCTCAACAATCGTGACGTGCAGGTGCCCACGTTCCAGGCATCTGCCAATAAGTGCGATGGCGTGTTCGAGACCCTGAACATGATCACGCGTCTCCTCCTGCACAAATTCCTTAACGAGAGTAACCGCAACCGCAGAGCTGCCTGATATGGCCACGCTTCCTCAACTCATCGAAGAAGACATCAGCGAGATCAATCGCGCGTTGCAGGAACTCCTGCTCAAAAGCGACGCGAGCATCGCGCTGTTGATCGACAAAGGCGGGTTCCTCATCACCCAGTGTGGTGACTACAACGCCTTTGACACCGTCACGCTCTCCGCGCTCTCGGCGGCGTCCTTCGCCGCCACGCAGGGCATCGCGGGGTTGGTCAACGAGATCAACTTCAGCAGTGTCTACCAGCAGGGCGAAGGTTTCAGCATGCTCGTGCTCAACGTGGATGAATACTCGTTGCTCACGGTCATTTTCAAGTCCCGCATCAGTGTGGGTGCCGTGAAATACTTTGCGGCTTCGACGCTGCACGAACTCTCTGCCCAGATGAAGATCGCGTACGAACGCGATCCTGAAAACGGCCTCGACCTCTCGATGCTCAACATGGCCAACGCGGCGCCCGTCTTCACTAAAAAGAAGAAAAAGGTCGCGTAAGCGACGAATTCCACTTTGGGAGGGGCGAGTTCTGTCGAGCCCACAAACGAAAAACCCCTCCGGCTCAAGGCCGAAGGGGTTTGTTACTGAGTTTAACTCAGCTTAGAACTTGTAGATCAGGTTCGCCGCGACAATGAAGCTGTTCTTCTTGCCGCCGCCGCCAGTGCTCGTGTCGGGGTCAAACGGATCCGAACCACCGTAGGGGTCCGAACCATCCGCCGCGTGATCCCAGCGCACTTCCAGCCGGCTCAACACGTTCTTCCAGAGGTCGTATTGCACCGTGCCAGTGAGGGCGAACACCTTGCCGCCATTCGGATCATCCGAAAGGGGCGTGAAGATGCCGGGAATGTCGGTGTCGGCGTACTCGGCACGGGCATGGAAGCTCAGCTTCTCCGTGGCCGAGAACGACGCGTAGAGGGCATAGGCGCCCGCATACGGATTGTCGTTCGCCGCGCCGTCGATGTCAGCCGTGGTGTAGTCGAACGATGCACCGAGCTTCAGGCCGGTGACCGGAGTGGCGATCGTGCCCCCCAAATACCAATGGGTGCGGTCGTCATCCAGCAGGCTGTCGAAGCCGTTGATCACGCCGAAATACAACGTGGATCCCTGCATGAAACCGAGCGATTCAGGCGCGGTAAACGCTACTGAACCCATGTAGGTCTTGTATGATTCAGCACCCGAACCGAACGGAGCATGTGCCTTCGCATTGATCGTCGGCCCGAAGGTATTCGCGATACCTGCGGCGAGACCGAACATTTCGTTCAATTGATAGGTCGCGAGCAACCCGGTGTGCGTCGTGGGCTCAATCGTGAAGCCATAGGAGCGCGTGTAGTTCGGGTTGTTACCCGAGTCGAAGGTTTCGTAGCCGATGATCGTATCCCAAACACCGAGTTTGAGATCCAATCCGTTGCCGGCGGGCGCGCGGAGCGCCACATACGCTTGCTTGATGGCGAAGTCCGAGGCTGAGAAGCCGGTTGAGGTCGTCGCCAGCGCATTCGCGTCCGGGCCGAACAGACCTTCGAACTTATAGCCGGCCGACCATTGGCCTTCGTCGAGCGGGCGTTCAACGGCGAGCTTGACGACGTCCAGGTTGAACCCGTCCGCCTTTGAAGGTCCGCCGTATGAGAACGTCGGCAGGTTGCCATTGCCTGTGCCCGGCACCCACCACACGGACGCGCTCACATACCCACTTATCGTTGTCGAGGACAGCGCCGTCATTACCGGGCTGGCCTTTTCTTCGGCTTGTGTTACCGAAGGTAGGCTGACCAACCCTGCGGCGGCCAGACCTATAGTCCACCTGTTCACTTTCATTCGTTCCTCCTGCGATCTTGTTTCGTTTAGCGTTCTTGGGTGAACTTGTGGCTCACCCACAACGCACCAAACGGTGCATTTGCGCGGACACTAAGGGAAAAACCAAACCGATTGCAACAGGTTTTTTAGGTAAGTTTCGGAAAGGGCGGGGTTTGGGTGAACAACCGGGGCATGGACTGGCCGTCCTTTCCTACAGGTTTCGCACCTCCATCGCCAGGAGGCGACGCAACCCTTCCCGGTTCCTCGCATCGTGAAACTCCACCGGGTTAAAGTCGTCCGTCAGCACGATCCCGCGCGCGGGGTCGGTTTCGCGCAGGCCTGCAAACGCTTCCCGCACGCGGGACGCCGTCGACGAATGTACGCGCGCGAAGTCAAATTCCCGCACCGGGGTAAGGTCCGGGCGATCGGATGCTACAAACATGGTGTTCCCTTCGCGGCCACTGTGAATCCGCACGCTCCGAAACACGCTCGCCAAAGTCTTTGAAAGCGAGGCCGCAAAGAAATCGTGACCCCGCTCCAGGTCGGCAAACGTGTTGATCACAAGGGTCCCGTCGGCATTCAGCACTCGCTTCATCGATGCGAATGCCTCGCGAGACATCAGGTGCGATGGCGATGAATCGCCGAGAAATGCGTCCAGTGAAATTGTGTCATACTTGCGATTACACTCGTTCAGGAAGTGGCGGCCATCCCCGTAAATGATGTTCAGCCGGGCTGGCTCAAGGTCAAAAAACTTTGTCGCCAACGGCACCACGGCGGGATTGATTTCGACTACGTCAACCCTCGCGCCGTCCCGCGCAAATTCCATCGGCACAATGCCGACGCCCAGGCCGATGCAAAGCACGTTGGTGATGCGTGGCGTATAGGCGTTCGCCAGGCCATACAGCATGTAGGTGAACATCGACACGCTCTTCTTCTCCTGCGTGTCGTATGTGTTCTGCGTGAGATAATCGTTCAGGTAGTAACGGCGGGAACTCGTTTTTTCCTGGATCACTTGCAGGAGTCCGAATTCAGAGTTGCGCCGCGCAAGTTCCTCCACCCTGGAAAAGCGGGGCTGCCGTTCCCGCCAGATGCCAAGCCCCGCCAGAATGATTACGATTACTGAAGTGGCAATGAGCGGCGCGAGGCCAACGTTTCGTTGCGTCGTAAAGTAACCGAGGACGACGAGCACGAGCGCTCCCGCGGTGCCGTACATCGTCACTGAATTCGGGGCGAGCGGGATGAGCACATAGCCGATGAGCGCGGTGCCGACCACACTCCCGAGCGTGCTGATCGCAGTCAACCGACCCATGTTGCCGCCGACGCCCGCGACGGACGCACTAAGCACGCGGACGATGAAGGGTCCCGCCATCGCGAGCAGCGCCAGCGGAACCAGGAACAGGAACGCGGAGGCGAGAAGCGAACCCATCGCGAGCCGAAACCGCAGGCACCAGTATGCGACAGGCTCGATTACCAGCACTGCAAAGCACAGGTAAACCGCCGCCCAAAGAATCGCCCAGTAGAGCCGCTTCAAATCCGGTGACCGGTCCACGAGTCGGCCGCCGATGTAGTAGCCACCAGCGAGGGCAAGGAGCGTCACCGCGATCTGCGCCGTCCACACGAAATGCGAAGTGCCGACATACGGCGCGAGCATTTTCGCGCCGAGGATCTCCACGATCATGATCGCGGCGCCCGTCACCGCGGCGGTGAAGTAGAGGTAGCGGCGCAGGGCCGGTGACACGCCTTCTGGAGCGACGGACTTGTTTTTCACGCGCTCCTTGTACTGTTCGCGCCCTCTCGCATCAAACCGTTTGTGGCCGTATATAGACGAGATCGCGTTGCGACCACGTCGTTGCAAACCCCATTGACGCATGGTGCGTGCGCACCCATGCTCTGCGGCGTTGTATGCGAGACACGTTGCTGCGGGTTGTCTGCTGGTGGGCCTTGTCGGTTGGAGCGGTATCCGGCGCGAGCAGCCCGCTGGCCTTGCATCCCGATAATCCGCATTACTTCCTCTATCGCGGCAAGCCGACCATCCTGATCACTTCGGCGGAACACTACGGGGTGGTCCTGAATCTTGATTTCGATTACGAAAAGTATCTGGACACGCTCGCCCGCGATCGCCTCAACCTCACGCGCACGTTCACGGGCTCTTACGTCGAACCCGCCGGCGCGTTCAACATCGCGAGCAACACGCTGGCACCGTTGGCCGGCCGCTTCATCTGCCCGTGGGCGCGGAGCAGCGTGCCGGGCTATGCCAATGGCGGCAACAAATTCGATCTTGAAAAATGGGACGACGCTTACTTCAAACGCCTGCGCGACTTCGTCGGCTACGCGGAAAAGCGTGGCGTGATCGTCGAAATCAATCTCTTTTGTCCATTTTACGAAGATGCGCAGTGGAAAATCAGCCCGCAAAATCCGGCCAATAACGTCAACGGCATCGCCAACGTGGGTCGCACCAACGTCTATACCCTCGACAAACACGGGGGGCTGCTCGCGTTTCACGAGGCGATGACGCGCAAGATCGTCACTGAACTGCGCAACTACGACAACGTCTACTACGAAATCTGCAACGAACCTTACTTTGGCGGCGTAACCATGGAATGGCAGCACCGGATCGCCGACGTCATCACCGAGACGCAACGTTCATTTCGCTTTCGCCACCTCATCTCTCAAAACATCGCGAACAACAAAGCGCTCATTCAGAGCCCTCACCCGCAGATTTCGATCTTCAATTTTCATTACGCCTCGCCGCCGGACACCGTGGGGATGAATTACCATCTCAAGAAAGTGATTGGCGACAATGAGACGGGCTTCGTGGGGACGAATAACTTTCCGTATCGCCGCGAAGGTTGGGATTTCATCACCGCCGGTGGGGGCTTGTTCAACAAC